>MTBK01219839.1_pt1 | contig 12571 bp, 9 predicted proteins | sample 1535981 | NCBI WGS metagenome assembly MTBK01 (sample SAMN06109225, study PRJNA356200) | anaerobic digester metagenome | isolation source: biogas reactors fed with pig manure or primary and secondary sludge | place: Spain | collected 2016-06-30 | reverse complement strand
GCCGATACTTCTCAATATGGATTCCGTCAGTGTGTACAGTACACCCATATCCTAATGAACGCCTTCGCGTCTGACCCAAGTTAGGAGCCCAGTGCGGTAATTCCGCACGCTGGGATCTGTACGGGGGGTGCCGGGTAACCGGTATCCCTACCGTAACTTTTGTCCCATTAGCTTGTCCTGTTATGTTGGTGTAAAAGGCGCCGGTGGAAGGGCGCAAGGCTGTTTTTCCGCGGGGAAAAGGACGAAGCGCCGCTTCTGCCAACTCCGAAAAAGCCCTTTCGGCGTTCTGATTCTGCCCGGACAGAAAATTGGCTTAGCCCCTCCGGGAATCTATACTTGATTCAGTTCCGCGGACCAAGAACCCCGGAAGGAGGTGTAGAGATGGCCGTTATAGCGACGCCGTTAAGCTCCAGATTGCAGCTGCAGGTGGTGGTCGGAACATCGCTGGAAGGAAAGCCGATTCTGCGCACTCGCAGCTACAGCAATGTCAAGCCCGGGGCGGATCACGAAGACCTGTATCAGACCGGTCAGGAGCTGGCGGGCCTGCAGGAGCACCAGCTGGAAGTGATTCGGCGGGTCAATGAGTTTGAGCTGGAGGAAGAGGAGTAAGCCTGCTTAAATATAAGCGGGTGAAAGGGGGTGAGCAGATGAGCAGGACGCTGCAGATGATCTTTCGTAATGAGGAGAGCCGTAATGTGACCATCTCGGTTGCCGATCCCCGGGAAGATCTGCAGGCCTCCGAGGTGGAGGCGGTCATGGAGGCTATTTTAGAGCGAAACATTTTTGACACAAACGGAGGCGATATCGCTTCCCTGAGCAAAGCACAGGTGGTCTCACGCGATGTGGAGGTTATCGTCGAATTCTGATGAGCACTATTTTCGAAACGGCAGCGGGTCCGGAGTTTCTTCCGGGCCCGCTTTTCCATTCGCCAAAACCGGAGGAGCCGTCCGGACACCTTTTTTCCCGAAAGGGCATATCTCAGTAGTGGAAAGAAGGTGATGAGGATTAGTATCAAAATAGGAAAAAAAGATCGTCGGAATCTGCTCAGGAAAAAAAATGTAGTCGGTGTGGGCGTGGGCCATCGTCAGAAAAAAGGGAAGAGAACAGACGAAAAGGCGGTTCTTGTTTTTGTTACCAAAAAACTTGCTCCCCGGCAGCTGGCTCGTTCGGAGCTGGCGCCGCGTGTTCTGCGGGGTAAGCGGGTTGATGTTGTCGAAATCGGTGAGATCCGCTTTATGGAGAGCTGCGCTCCTCTGGGAGAGTCCTTTTCCGGCGGAGACCGTCTGATCCGGTGGAGGCCCGCTCCCGGGGGTGTCAGCATCGGTCACTATCATACCACCGCCGGCACTCTGGGAGCGGTGGTCAAAGAGGCGGCGACTGGAGAGCGCTTCATTCTTTCCAACAACCATGTTCTGGCGAATTCATCATCGGGCACAGACGGCCGCGCCTCCGCAGGTGATCCGGTGCTGCAGCCGGGCTTTTATGATGGCGGCAGGGTGGAGAACGACATCCTTGCCCGGCTGGAGCGCTTCATCCCTCTCCATTCCGCCTATGAGCCTCCCGGGTGCGCCGCCGCCCTCTTCTGGGAAAGGCTGCTCAACAGATTTTTACAGCTTCTGTGGCCGCGCTACCGCCTTTTTCTGCAAAAAGCCGCCGGGGAAGGCAATCTGGTCGATGCGGCGCTGGCCAGGCCGCTCCGCGAAGAGGAGCTCTCCCTGGAGCTGCTCGGTCTGGGCCGGGTCTGCGGAACCGGGGATGTTTGCCCGGGCGACAAAGTGGCGTTCAGCGGGCGGACCAGCGGTGTCGTCCGGGGGACGGTTATCGCTCGTGACGTCAGCCTTTTCATCACCATGGAACCCGGCCAGGAAATCTACTTTGTCGATCAGTTGATCACATCGGCAGTGTCCCGCCCCGGCGACAGCGGCTCCCTGCTTCTGGACGAGAAGAACCGGGCGGTGGGGCTTCTTTTTGCCGGCTCGGAGACAGTGAGCGTGTGCAACCGCCTGGAGAATGTATCCCGTTTGCTCGGTGTGGAGCCGGAAATCGGCTCTGATTCTGAGAGCGGCTTGGCTCAAATTGCGACAGGAATCCTCAGGTGGAAGAAGCAGTAGCGTTGCGCAGGCAGCCCTCACCGGGTTCTGAACCTTGGCAACCTTCCAGCAGGACTCCCCGGCAAAATAGAGAATGATTATCTAAAAGGGTAGAGGTGAGTTTGTGAAAAATAGCGGGAAGAAGAGCGATTGTGCCAGATGCCCGGGAACTGTTTGTTATCCGCTGATCCCTCTCGGTGAAGAGCAGCCCCCTTTGGAAAAAGCGCCTGCATTTTGCCCCATGCGTCGCTTCCCCGGCCTGGTCAAGAGCGCTGCTGCCGAATATGCCCGGCCGGAGGTACGTGAATTCAGCCGTCTCGCTTCTGTTCAGGAGGGCGAGTGTTATGAACTTACGACGGAGGGGGTCAGGACAAAAATATCACGGATCGAAGAGACGGCTCAATTTGCCGAGAAATGCGGCTACACCCGTTTGGGAATTGCTTTTTGCATGGGGCTGAGGGAAGAAGCCCACACGCTGACCTCCATCTTTGAGAGCAGAGGTTTTTCCGTGGTTTCGGTCAACTGCAAGATTGGCCGCATTGCCAAGGAAGAGATCGGCCTGCAAAAAACGGAAAAGATCACCCCGCCTTTGCTCGAAACCATCTGTAATCCCATCGCCCAGGCGGAAATTCTAAACGCCGAGCAGGTCGACCTCGCGGTGTTGCTGGGCTTGTGCGTCGGCCATGACACCCTTTTCTTTCGCTACAGCCGCGTGCCCTGCACCGTGCTGGCGGTAAAGGATCGCCTGTTGGGGCACAATCCCCTGGCCGCTCTCTATCTCTCAAAAAGTCCTTACTACAGCCGTTTAAATATGGGCTTGCCGGGGAATTCGCCGCAGCGAAAAGTGGTTCTACCCGAGCGCGACCGCCGCTGACGGATAGAGGCCGCTTGGCAGCGCAAAGCAAGGGAACAGCCGCCCGGTTGGCTGCTGTTCCCTGTTTTCGTCCGGTTTGACCCTGCTCCGGTTAACTTTTGCTTTCCGCCAGGCGCCGGTAGAAGGCCAGCCTTTCGGCGGCATCCTTCTCTGCCTTGCTGAAAAGTTTTTCCGCTCTCTCGGGAAACTGATGCAGCAAGGTTCTAAAGCGTGTTTCATTCATCATGAAGGAACGCAGGTCGCTTTCCGGCTCCTTGGAGTCGAGGATGAAGGGGTTTTTCCCTTCTGCCGCCAGCAGGGGGTTAAACCGGTACAGCGACCAGTAGCCCGTCTCGACGGCGAGCTTCTCCTCCCTCTGGCAGTGGCCCATATTGATTCCGTGGGCGATGCAGGGTGCGTAGGCGATGATCAGGGAGGGCCCCGGGTAGGCCTCCGCTTCGTTAAATGCCCGCAGCAGCTGCTGGCCGCTGGCCCCCATGGATACCTGGGCCACGTAGACGTAGCCGTAGGTCATCATCATCGCTCCGAGATCTTTCTTTTGCATACATTTACCTGCAGCGGCAAACTTGGCTACCGCGGCGGTGGGGGTGGCTTTTGACGACTGTCCGCCGGTATTCGAGTAGACCTCGGTATCGAGAACGAGCATGTTGACATCGGCGCCTGTTGAGACGACGTGATCAAGCCCTCCGAAACCGATATCGTAGGCCCACCCGTCTCCGCCGATGATCCAGATGGAGCGTTTCGGCAGGAGGTCCTTGTGTTCAGCGATCTCCTCGAGCAGCGATCGCGCCTTTCCGGAGGTTTGCCCGAGCTCTGTTTGCAAAAGTTCTTTTATCCGGTCGGCGGCTTTAAGTGACAGATCGCCTTCCTGCTTAACTTCAAGCCAGCGGGCCAGCGCTTCCCGCAGCGCCGCCGGCAGCTCCAGGGTGAGCACCTTCTCGACCAGCCCGGTCAGGTGCTTCCTCAGCTGCTCCACAGCCAGAGAATAGCCGAAACCGTACTCGGCATTGTCCTCGAAAAGTGAACTGGCCCAGGCGGGTCCCCGGCCCCGGCGATCGGTACAGTAAGGGGTGGTCGGGGAGTTGCCGCTGTAGATCGATGAGCAGCCGGTGGCGTTGGCGATGAGCATCCGGCTGCCGAAAAGTTGCGTCAGCAATTTTAAATAGGGGGTCTGCCCGCAGCCGGCGCAGGCCCCGGAGTATTCAAACAAAGGCTGGCTGAACTGGCTGCCGCGGACGGTGCTCTTCGATTGCTCCACATCGTGCTCCGGCAGATTTTCCGCAAAACGGAACAGGACGTCCTGAGCCTCCGCCACCTCTTCAAGGGGTCTCATCTCCAGTGCCGTCACCTTGGCCCGACAGGTGTCGACGCAATTGCCGCAGCCGGTGCAGTCAAGGGGGGAGAGCTGAACGCGATAGCGCAGCTCCTTGGCGTTTTTGCTGTTGGCCTTGATCGTGGTGAAACCTGCGGGGGCTTTCTCCAGATCGGCCTCCCGGGCCAGATAGGGCCGGATGGCGGCATGGGGGCAGACAAATGAGCATTGATTGCACTGGATGCAGTTCTCCGGCAGCCAGATCGGCACCTTGAAGGCGGTACCTCGTTTTTCATAGCGCGTCGTCCCCAGGGGAACAACCCCGTCCGGTTCAAAGGCGCTCACCGGGAGCTCGTCGCCTTTCAGCTCCAGCATCGGGTAGACCATCTCGCGAACATATTCAGGGGCTTCTTCGGGATGGTAGAGCGCCCCGTTCTTGTCATTGGCCCAGCTTTCCGGATAGCGGATCTCTTCCAGTGCCGCGATTGCTTTATTCATCGCCGCGACATTTTTCTCGACAATTTGGGGACCTTTTTTCCCGTAAGACAGTTCGATCATCTTTTCCATCTCGGCAAAGGCGAGTTCGGGGTCGATGACTGCCGTGGTTTTGAAGAAGGCCGTTTGCATGATCACATTGATCCGGCCGCCAAGGCTGACTTCGGAGGCGATCCCGGCGGCATCGATATTGTAAAATCTGATCTTCTTTTGGGCGATGATCCGCTTCATCTTCGCCGGGAGGCGCGTCTCCATCTCTTCAGCGCTCCAGGGCGAGTTCAGCAGAAAGATGCCCCCCTCCCTGATCCCCTCAAGGAGATCGTAGCGGGTAATATAGGAAAGGTTGTGACAGGCCACGAAGTTGGGCTGCCAGACCTGAAAGGGCATATGGAGCGGTTCCGGTCCGAAGCGGAGGTGCGATACCGTGATCCCGCCCGATTTTTTGGAGTCGTAAACAAAGTAGGCCTGGGCATAGAGGTCGGTATTGTTTCCGATGATGGTGATGCTGTTTTGGTTTGCGCTGACGGTTCCGTCTGAGCCGAGGCCGTAAAACTTGCAGCAGTACGTTCCCGGGGGCGCAACGTGGATTTTCTCTTTTATCTCCAGGGAACTGTGGGTGACATCATCGGTTATCCCTACGGTAAAGTGGTTTTTCGCCCTCGGGGCCTGCAAGTTGTCGAAGATCGCTTTGACCATGGAGGGGGTGAATTCCTTGGAGCTGATGCCGTAGCGTCCGCCGATTACCTGCATCGCCTGACCGGATTCTGATTCCATCAGGGCGGTGCAGATATCCTGGTACAGCGGTTCACCCGGTGCCCCGGGCTCCTTGGTCCGATCGAGCGCCGCAATGCGCTTGCAGGTTGGCGGAAGCGCCGCCAAAAAATGTTCACAGGAAAAGGGACGGTAGAGGCGGACTTTGACCAGTCCCACCTTAACCCCCTGGGAGCAGAGAAGTTTGACCGTTGCTTCGACGGTATCCGAAGCCGAGCCCAGGCAGACGATGACATCCTCGGCGTCTGGTGCGCCGACATAATCAAAAAGGTGGTAGCTGCGGCCGGTCAGGGCGGTAACCTGCGCCATGCTGTCGAGGACGATCTCCGGCAGCGCCAGGTAATAGGGGTTAGCCGCCTCCCGGTTTTGAAAATGGGTGTCAGGATTCTGGGCGGTGCCCCGCTGGTGCGGCCGTTCAGGGTTGAGCGCCCGTCTGCGGAAAGCGGCGATCGCTTCACGGTCCACCAGTTTGGCGATATCCTCATAATCGATGATCTCGATCTTCTGCATTTCGTGTGAAGTGCGGAAACCGTCAAAAAAGTGCATGAAAGGCACCCTTGACCTGATCGCGCTGAGATGCGCCACCAGGGCCAGATCCATGACCTCCTGTACCGAGGCCGACGCCAGCAGGGCAAATCCGGTTTGCCGGGCGGCCATCACATCGGAATGGTCACCGAAGATGGAGAGCGCATGTGTCGACAGGGTGCGTGCGGAGACATGGAACACAGCCGGCAGAAGTTCTCCGGAAATTTTGTACATGTTGGGGATCATCAGGAGAAGACCTTGCGAAGCGGTAAAGGTGGTGGCGAGGGCGCCGGTAACGAGCGCGCCGTGGACTGCGCCGGCTGCGCCGGCCTCGGATTGCATCGTTGAGACTTGCAAGGTCTGGCCGAAGATGTTTTTTCGCCCGTAGGCGGCCCATTCATCGCAGATTTCAGCCATGTCCGAAGAAGGTGTGATTGGGTAGATCGCCGCAACGTCGCTCAAGGCATAAGCAATATGAGCGGCGGCGGTATTGCCGTCTAATGTTGTCATCTTTTTTGCCATCTGTCTGCTTCCCCCGTTCAGTTGAGCTCCTAAAAAAGCTTATTGTGAATTATCTTACTAGAGTTATGCCAAAATAGCAACTGCGGCAACAAATTTAATATATGCAAAATAAGGCAAAATGTGAAGTTGCTATTTTTAGTCAGTGCTATTTTACAACAAGAGCGGGACACTGTAAAACAAAATTATCTCGATCAATTTCAGATCATCCGGCGGGGTGTCGTTCAGGGCCGTTCCGCCGGGGACAGTTCTCTCTCGGACTTATGTCAACGGGGCCGCACCATTTAAACGGGCTGCAACAGATTTCTGTCACAGCCCGTGATGTCGGTCAGCAGAGCAATGCCGTCACCGCCACCCTATTTTGCTTCAAAGGCGAGCGCTTTGATGAAAGCCTCCTGGAAATCCGCTCTCGCAGAGAGCTCCACATGCTCAACCAGATCGGGCAGGGCAAGAGCCCGGGCCCGCTCGCTCCGCGAGATGAGCGCCATTCTGGCCCCCCGGCCGGCGGCGTTGCCCACCGCCGTGATCTTCTCCAGAGGGATTGACGGCAGCAGTCCGATCTCCCGGGCGCTCTCCCTGCGAATATAGTTGCCGAAGGCGCCGGCGAGGAGCACCTGATCGAGATCGCCTACCTGCAGCCCCGCCTCCTGGAGCAGCACCTGCAGCCCGGCGTAGAGCGCTCCTTTGGCCAGCTGCAGCTCGCGGATATCGGGCTGCGTCAGCAAAACCTCCCGGCCCCGGTAACCCTCGCTGCTGTCGGCAAGGATAAAGCTGTAGCCCCCTTTTCCGGGGCGCAGCCTCGCTTTCAGCTGCGGCGGCAGTTTTTGCCCCGTTGTCTCCGGATTGGCCAGCCGTCCGGAGGGCTCGATCACACCGGCCTTTAGCAGCGCTGCTGCGGCGTCGATAAGACCGGAACCGCAGATTCCCCTCGGCTTGGTGCCGCCGATAACCTCGAGGATGAGCTCATCGCCAACAATTCTCACCGCTTCGATCGCTCCGTCTGCCGCCCGCATTCCGTGTTTGATCTGGGCCCCTTCAAAGGCCGGCCCCGCTGCTGTCGAGCAGGTCAGAATTCTTCCCGCTGCGGCCAGGGCCAGTTCGCCGTTGGTTCCGATATCGATGACGGCGCAGCGGTCGCGGCGCTTTTCCAGCCCGGTGGCCAGGATCACTCCCAGCGTATCGGAGCCCACGTAGCCGGCGACATTCGGCAGGACCACGACCTGCCCGCAGGGGTTTATGGCCAGCCCAATCTCCGCCGCCTCCAGGATCCCCGGGCGCCGGTATGCCGGGACAAAGGGGGCGGGGGCCAGATAGGTGGGATCAACCCCCAAAAAAAGGTGGCTCATCGTCGTATTGCCTACGGCGACAGCTTCGTAGATCCTCTCTCTGTCGATACCGGTCTCCCCGACCAGCTCATCGATGATCTTGTTGAGCGCTTCGACTACTTTCTCCTGCAGTTTCTCCAGGCCCCCGCTGTTGTCGGAGGCGTACGTGATTCGCGAAATTACATCGGCCCCGAAAACATTCTGCGGGTTCGTTGCCGCCCCGACGGCGAGAGCCTTTCCGCTGTTCAGGTCGTGCAGCGAACCCATGATCGTGGTGGTGCCGATATCGAAGGCCATTCCATACAGGTGCGCTGCCGTATGCCCGGGCTCCACCGCGATGAGCCTTTCGGCACCGCATACCGCCGTAACGGAAAACTTTTCCCGGCGCAGCTTTTGCGGCAGCCCGCGGAGCAGCCGGTGCGAACTCTGCAGACCTGTGGGCAGCTCCTGCAGCAGCCTTTCCAGATCCGCAGTCTGATCCTGCACCGTCGGCGGGGAGAGAACCAGCTCCAGCGCCCTGATCGCCGGCTCGGCTTCAATCTCTTCCTCGTCTTCCGACAGCGATATCTTCCGCTGGAAGGCGTCGCTCTGTCCCGGTACCTCCATGGTGATATCGCCGGTGACTTTTCTCTGACAGGCGAGAACCCAGCCGTCGGTGAGCTCTTCTGCCGAGAGCAGCTTCTTTTCAGTCTCTGTTGGCGCCGCCGCACTCTTTTCAGTCAGCCTCACCTTGCATTTACCGCAGGTGCCCTTGCCGCCGCAGTTTCCCTCCACCGCTGCTCCGGCACGGGCGGCCGCTTCGAGCAAGGTCGCTCCCTCTTCCACCATGACCTCGGCCCGCTGTCCTGTTGGCAGAATAAAACTAATTTTAAATTCCATATTTTGTCCCAACTCCGTTAAAGTATGTTAGTATTTTTCCTGCTGTGTAGAGCAATCGTCAGAACCCCGGTGCGCTCAGCCGCCCAGATCGGCCCGGGGCAAAGGTTCCGGGAGCAGTCTGAGCGCTTTCAGGTCAACTGTTGAGCCCGCTTCTATGATCGCGAAGTCATCATCCCATTGCTTGAGCAGTGCTTTTTCAATGAGCTCAAGAGCGCCGTCGATGATCTGATGCTGCAGCTGGAGGGAGGCGGCCAGATCGCGGGTCTGCGGTAAAATGTCCTCCAGCTCATAGGCGCCGGTCTGAATTACGCACAGGTTTTTATATCTCCCGAGCATGAGCTGGTAGACCTCGCGGGTTTGTTTTGGACCGTACTTTTTCAGGCAGAAGTGGTATTCATGCCAGAGGTTGTTCTCGTGGCGCAGCCACCCTTTGGTCAGGTAGTAAGGCATCGCCTTCTTGTTCAGCTCGTGGCGCCTTCTATTTCCGCCCAGCAGCAGGGAGATACAGTCGTCAACCCGGGGGATGACCAGGGGGCATCTCGGCGAGCTCAGGCCCAACAGGGCGTTGCCGCAGTATCCGAAGAGCAGCAGGATCTGGGCGGGTGCGCCGGCTTCGGCTGCCGTGATCTCTGCCTGAAGATAGTGGCGCAACCTTTCAGGGGAGTTGTGCAGACCCGATTTGATCCAATGAATCGGGATCCGGGAGCCAACCTTTTCTGCACATAGCTTGATTTCATCCTTGATCGTTTCACAGGCCAGGGCGATAGTAGACAAAGACGATCCTCTTTTCGAAGCTGTTCTGCAATCTAAATTTTATTTTAGCACCACTTTTGCCAACGGTCAATTCACCGGCCGGCAAAATGGTCGTGGGGGGCAGCGGCGTTTTGATTTCGCTATTGGCGGATCGCCTCAGCGGTTCTTCAGGGGGACCGGCGGTGCGCCGCCCCTATTGCTTTGCTGTGGAAGGGGCTCTGTGATGGTGGAGAAGTCGACCTCGAGGGGGGAGATCTTCTGGGAAACCGCTCTTAAGGAAAGCAGATCGCTCAGGCTGAGATCCGTGCTCAGATGGCGGTAGCCCAGCCAGAGCAGCTTCAGCCCCAGCTCTGTCGAGCTGATCTCGCTGGCGGAAAGCAGGTAGCCGATGAGCAGCTCCTCTATTTCATCTGCTCCGGCCTGGAAATTGCACATCAGGGAGAGCAGTTTTCGGCCGCCCTCGTCGGCTGCAGCGGACAGAAAAGCGGTCTCCCTGTGGCGATCGAGAAGTGCGGTCATCTGGGTAAAACCGCTTAAGTCCAGCTCGAGATAGAACTGGGGTTCAGACCCGGACAGCTCGGCGACAGCGCGGTAAAGCTCTTCGCGGTCGCTCTTCGCAGCGGCTAATTCGCCGATATTATAGTGCTTTCCCCTAGTGATAACTCCGATGGCCGGATCTATCGCCGTGAGGCGGGCGCAGCTTTCCGGTATTAAGGTGACGACCAGCAGCACTTCGGCCGGCCGGTTCCGGTGTTGCCGGCCGATGAGAAGAAAATGAACCGCTTCTTCAGCCGGGGGGAAGTCTCCCTCTTGGAAGGGGTCCTCTTCTGAGGCAGGCTTTGCCCGAGCTGCCGGAGGCGGGAACCCGGATGCTTTTTCCTTCTTTCCGTCAGCGGTTTCCCTTGCCGGAAGGTCCCTCCCGGCGGCGCTCTTTCCACTGAAAAAAGAGCTCAGCCGGGCCTCTCTTCCCTGCAGGTGCTCCCGGGGACTCTCCCGGGCGGGGGGTGCGCTCCGCTGCTCACCCTCGGCGGGACGGGGTCGCTCCTGTCGGATGGTCCCGGCAATGGCACAGAAGAGCAGCGCCAGGATCAGGAATGTGGCCAGGTGGGTGCAGCGTCGCATCGAGAGCCCCCATTTCACCGTATTTGCTGCCGTTAGTATCTCTCCGGCGGACCCGGGTATACCGGGACGGACAGGGTGGTTGAGCAATTTGCTATAATACAACAGAAGCAGAGCTGAGCTATTCGGAGGCGTTGACGATGAAAATACCTGGAGCGCTGGTCAGCATTGTGCGCACGCCGCGCCGTCCCGACCAGGAGAGTATCGCCGCGGCAGTGCGCCGGGCGGTGGCCCTGGCCGGAGGGCTGCCGGAGGAGGTCCGCCCCGGCGCAACGGTGCTGTTAAAGCCGAACCTGGTGGAGGTTCCCTATACTAAGGAGAGCGGTGCGGTGACCCATCCGGGGGTCTGCCGGGCGGTGGCGGAGCTGGTTCTCGAGCGGGGGGCCGCCCCGATTATCGCCGACGGGGCCGGGATGGGCTCCGATACGGAGGCGGTGATCGCCTTCATGGGCTACGATCTTCTGCGGTGCGACGGCTTTACAGTTCTCGACCTGAAAAAGGAGCAGGCCGTCGGGGTGATGAACCCGGGGGCGGCGGTGCTCCCCCGGATGAAGGTCTATCGGCCTGCTGTTGACGCCGACGTGCTGATCAATCTGCCGGTGATGAAGACGCACGATCAGACCGAGATCACCTTGAGCCTGAAAAATCTAAAGGGGCTCCTCGCGGACAGCTCGAAAAGAGCGGTGCACCGGCGGGCTCTTTTTCGCGGCATCGTCGAGGTCGCCGCCTATTTTCGCCCTTCCTTTACCGTGCTCGACGGGATCTTCACCCAGGAGGGGGTCGGTCCCGTTTACGGCGATCCTGTGGAGATGGATCTGGTCATGGCCGGCCGGGATATGGTGGCCCTCGATACGGTGGCCGGGCTGATCATGGGCTACAGCCCCGCCGAGGTCCCGACAACAGTTCTCGCCGCCGAGGCCGGTTTGGGAATTGCTGAACCGGAGAAGATAGAAATCGCCGGGCTGCCCTGGGAGTCGGTACAGCGCCGGTTCAAGCGATGCTCGGAATCGGAGATCTTGCGGGAAGCCCCCCCGGGATCCCTGCAGATCGGAGCCGACACTTGCAGCGGCTGCCGCAACACCGTTATCTCTGTGCTCGTGGAGCTGCAGGCGCGGGGGGCGCTCGCCGCTCTGGAGGGGCGCACCATTGTTACGGGAGCCTCTTCGGCGAAGGAGCCGCTGCCGGCCCGCCCCATTTTTGTGGGCAACTGCGCCCGGCAGCGCGGGCGGGACCGGGAGAATGTCCCCGGCTGCCCGCCTGAGAACAGCTGGATTATCGATCTGATCCTGGGGGGCCGTTCATAGTTCTTTCCGGCGTCCTTTCGGTGGCAGCGCGCTGCTGCCGTTCAATTTTTGTATGGAGGCGCCTGATCCGGTGCTCCAGCGCCGCCGGGTGCAGGGGGCTGCTGAAAGGGGTGTTCCCCCGGCGGAGCGTTCCGGCGAGAGCGCGGTCGCTCCAGCAGAGGGCCGCCTGGTAATCGCGGACCCGGTGTTCGTAATACTTGGCCAGCTCGACGCAGGCCGCGGGGTGATCCTCTTCCCGCCGGGTCAGCTCCAGCCACAGCGCCGCCGCCTCCGTCCATTCCCCGCCTCTTTTGTGGATCAGGGACCGCTGCCACAGCGCCGCCAGCTCCAGGGCGCCACCGCCGTCCACCTGGCGGTAGTAATGCTCCGCTCTTCCGATCTGGTCTGCTTGATGGTACAGCCTCCCCAGGGAGTAGCATTCCGCCGGATGGGCCGGCTTCTCTGAAGCGACGGTGGAGGCGATTCGGCCGAGCAGACCGGCCATGGAGAGGATATCGTAGACATTGTGCTCGAACACCTTGAGCAGCCGTCCGGTCTCGCCGCGGCGGAGATAGCGGAAGTAGACCTCGGGGATCTCCTCGCCGGGGATGTCGTCGCGGCGCTCA
>MTBK01197932.1_pt1 | contig 12581 bp, 11 predicted proteins | sample 1535981 | NCBI WGS metagenome assembly MTBK01 (sample SAMN06109225, study PRJNA356200) | anaerobic digester metagenome | isolation source: biogas reactors fed with pig manure or primary and secondary sludge | place: Spain | collected 2016-06-30 | reverse complement strand
ATTGAGGAGGTCTGGGTCTGGAGCAGAACTGAGAAGAGCGCGGATGCGTTTGCAGCCCGCTACGCCGACTTCAACGCCACGAGCACCACCATTCAGCGGGCCTGCGACTGCGACCTGCTGACCACGACCACACCGTCGACGAAGCCGCTCGTGATGGCGGAGTGGATCCACGGAGGAACGCACATCAACGCGATAGGAGCCGATGCACCCGGCAAGCAGGAGCTGGATCCTGCGCTTCTGATGAACGCGGAGGTCTTCGTCGATGATCTCAGCCAGGCAACCCATTCAGGTGAGATCAACGTGCCGATAAGCACCGGCCGCTATGACCCCGCTCGGATTGCAGGCACCCTCGGCGAGGTCATCATCAAAGAGAAGTTCCGCTCATCCCCTGACGCCATAACGATCTTTGACTCTACGGGGCTTGCCATACAGGATCTCGCCATCGCTGCGCTCGCTATGGACATAGAAGATGGCTGCAAACTACCATTTCCATGAACAACGCACGCTCGTGCTATGGGCACCATCAGATCCAGGAGAAGAGAAGTGCCGGGGAGGAGGGCCCCTCCCCGAGGCATGGTAGGCTGCTATCCATCTTCTTTGGGTTGGGCGAAGGCTCTCCAGACCTGCTCCCGGTAGGTCGGACCGCTGTTGTAGGTACAGAATGGTATCAGGCGACCATCAGGGGTTGTGTAGTGGATGCAGCACCGCTGTACCCGGGAGAGATCGTAGTTATAGGCGTCCATGAAGTGCATCGTACCGATGAAGAGGGCATTCCAGTGGAACTCCCGGAGAGCCTCGAAATTCTGTAACAGGAGGGTTCTGCCGATCAGCTTCAAGAACTCTGCCGTATTCTTCTGCTCCGCTCTCCTCGTGGAGTTATAGAGATCCTTGACCCCCTCGGCGAGGGTCATGTACTTGTTGATCGATCCCCCCTTCGCGAGCTTCGTTGCCATCTTATCGACTGACTCAAAGAAAGCGTCGACATCCACCATCTTGTTGATCGGGATCATCCCTTCATCAGTGACGAAGACATAGGTTGCCGCGCCGCAGTGCTGGTGCGTGGTGAACATAACCTGGGGTTTGCCCGTATACGCCTCGACCAGCCTCGAGATCGGGACGACGCAGGGCACCGGGTAGAAGTGATCTTTCTTGATGATCCCATCCGTCTGCTCCTCAATCCGGTCCGCGAGCTCCGGTATGGTGATGCGCTCTTTCTTGACATCGTCCTCACTTGCAGCCCCGGTGAATGCCACCGGCTGGAAGTTGACTCCCCGAACGGTCTTGATGTGCTCTGCAGCGTACTTGATGATGGCGCCCACTTCATGGTCGTTCCTGCCGTTGATGACCGTGGGCACCAGCACCACTCCCATACCACTCTTCTCGCAGTTCGCTATGGCTCGCTGATCACTCGCGAGTTTTGAGTTGGTCTCCCGGGTAACCCCATCAAAGTGCAGGTAGACTGTGGAGAGTCCCGCTTCTTTCAGTTCTGCTATGTAGTCGGGTTGTTGTGCGATCCTGATACCGTTTGTCGCGATCTGCACCTGGTAGAGCCCGAGTTCCTTCGCTTTCTCGATGAGCTCGGGAAGGTCGTCGCGCAGTGTTGGTTCGCCGCCAGAAAATTGGATTGCCGGGGCCGGCACAGGTTTCTCTGCGCGTAGCATGCGCATCATATCGACGACCTGATCAAAGGTCGGTTCATAGACGTAGCCACATGCCCGGGCGTTTGCAAAGCAGAAGTCACAGTTGAGGTTACACCGGTTCGTCAGATCGATATTGGCAAGCAACGTCGTTGATCGATGATTTGGGCAGATGCCGCAATCGTTCGGACACCCTGCGGGGGAGACGATCGTATGGGGATTCGAGATACCTCCTCCTATAGACTCGAAAGCGTCGAATCTTCGGTACATCTCTGCGTCCGACCAGTAGAGGGCGCGGTACGTGCCGTGATCTGGGCAGGTGCGGACCAGCCAGACCTTCCCCTCCTCCTCGACGACATCGGCATCAAGCACGTTGCCGCACGTGGGACAGAGGCTCTTTGTCTTTTTTATCAGCATTCTCTCACCTGTGCCCATCATTCTTTTGTATCTCATATTTCGACACTTTAATCTTTATAATTACTGATTGTACTGAATATTGACGTTCGGAGATACTGCTCTAGGGTACTGGGCCTTTTCGCTGCTGGCGGCATTATGGATTATGATTCCGGCATACGTACCGAATTCAGCGGCCGCAGTCTTCGGTGGCGGGACGCCCATCGATCTCGGGAAACTGTGGAGTGACGGCAGGAGGATCTTTGGCGACGGCAAGACATACCGGGGATTCTTCGGCGGCATGTTCTGCGGAATACTCGCGGGTCTCATCGAGATCTGGGCATGGTCATCGTTCGACCTGACTGCACTCCCACAGCATACGTTTCTTTCGGTTACGCTGCTTGCGGCAGGTGCACTCCTCGGAGATCTGGTCAAGAGTTTCTTTAAGCGGAGGCTCGGTAAGGAGCGGGGTGAATCCTGGCCCCTGGCCGACCAGTACGATCTGGTTATCGGTTCTCTCGTGCTCATTCTCCTGGTTCATCCCCAGTGGCTGTTTGAGAATATTACGTTACCTGTTGCAGCATGGATTGTCATCATCACCCCCATCCTCCATCGGGTGGTGAACATCATTGGCTACTACATCGGAGTAAAAGAGGTACCATGGTAAACCCAATCGCAACACTGTTGCTTGAGAGTGGGGCTATCGAGTTCGGAGATTTTCTCCTCGCGTCGGGAGCCCGGAGTTCCTACTACATTGACATCAAGACCGCAACCACGAATCCAGTCATCCTTGCGGCAATAGGGAAGACCATTGCCGAGAGCTGGGATTTTGATGTGGTCGCCGGAGTGGCTGTCGGCGCCGTGCCGATCGCTGTCGCCGTCTCGCTTGCGAGCAAAAGACCCTACGCGATCGTGAGAAAAGAGGAGAAAGATCACGGCAAATCCGGAGCGATCATCGGCGATGTGAACGATAGGGATGTGCTGCTGGTCGAGGACGTGACCACGTCCGGGGGAAGTGCTCTCTACGGCCTTGAGACCCTGCGTGCGGCCGGCGCGCACATCAATCGGGTGGTGACCATCGTTGACCGGGAGGCAGGTGCGGGGGAGAGGCTGGCAGAGAAAGGCGCATCGCTCTCTGCACTTGTGCGGGTCAGCGAACTGCAGAGCAGATAAGCATTTTTTAAGGGCGGGCAAATAGATAGATATGAAAGTTCTCGTTGTAGGCGGTGGTGGCAGAGAGCATGCGATCACCAGAGCGCTTTCCTGCAACAGCGACATGAGAATATTTTCTGTCATGGCACGAAAGAACCCCGGAATAGCCCGGGTCGCAGAGCGGATGCTCATCGATACAGAGACCAACGTCCCGGAGATCGTGAGGTTCGCCACCAGGAACGCGCTCGACGCGGCAGTCATAGGGCCAGAAGCACCCCTTGAGGCGGGTATCGTCGATCACCTTGAGGCGGCGGGGATACCCTGTGTGGGGCCGACCCGTGCGGCGGCCAGGATCGAGACGGATAAAGCGTACTGCCGCCAGCTGATGGAACGGCACGGCATCGCCGGCTGTCCGAAGTACCATGTCTGCCATGACCCGGAGGAGGCAGGGAGGTTCATCGAAGCTTACGACGGGGATCTTGCCATCAAGCCCATCGGGCTCACCGGAGGGAAGGGTGTGCGGATCATGGGCGAGCATGTCGATGCAGCGGGGGCGGTAGAGTATGTCCGGCAGATCGGTGGGGATGTCGTGCTGGAGGAGCGGTTGCTCGGGGAGGAGTTCACCCTCCAGACGTTCGTCGACGGCAAGCACCTGGTGCCCATGCCACTCGTTCAGGATCACAAACGCGCGTATGAGGGGGACGTGGGACCAAATACCGGTGGAATGGGTTCATACTCCCTGTCTGATCATATGCTCCCCTTCGTCTCCCGATCTGATTACAAAGAGGCGCTCGGGATCATGGAGGAGACGGTTGCAGCCATGCGACATGAGGGAGTCCCATACAGGGGGGTTCTCTACGGCCAGTTCATGAATACGCACGAAGGTCCCAAGGTCATCGAGTTCAACGCCCGCTTCGGGGATCCGGAGGCCATGAATGTCCTCTCGATCCTGGAGTCCGACTTCTCCCGGATCGTCACCAGTATCATACAGGGAGATCTCACATCGTCGGATATCCAGTTCGCCCCCAAAGCGACGGTATGCAAGTATCTCGCCCCCGAGGGCTACCCGGAGGCCCCCGTGGCTCATCAACCGCTCACCGTAGGTGATTACGGCGATGCCCTCCTCTACTACGCAAACGTCGAAGAGCAGGATGACACACTCCACACCCTGGCGTCACGGACGCTTGCGTTCGTCGGGATGGGCGAGACCCTCGAAGAGGCTGAGGCGATCGCCGAGAAGGCAGCATCCTCTGTCTCGGGACGCATCTTTTACCGCAGGGATATCGGCACCAGGGGTAGCCTTGAGGGACGGCATCCACGCACGGGGGAGGGCGCATGAAGAAAGATTTTTTATCGCTCGTCGATATCGACAGGCATGAACTCGAGGATATCGTCTCCGACGCGATACACCTCAAACAGATGAAATCTGCAGGGACTGCGCACGAGTACCTCAAGGGAAAGAGCCTCGGGATGATCTTTGAGAAGGCATCCACCCGCACCAGGGTCTCGTTTGAGGTAGGGATGACCGATCTCGGTGGTCACGCGCTCTTCCTAAACCCCCAGGACCTGCAGCTCGGTCGGGGTGAAGAGATCCGGGATACAGCCCGCGCGCTTGCCCGGTATGTCGATGCGATGATGATCCGTGCCTACGAGCATGCTACCATCGAGGAATTCGCTCGTTATTCGGCTGTTCCGGTCATAAATGGGCTATCAAACACCCTGCACCCCTGCCAGGTGCTGGCCGATATCATGACATTACGTGAGCGATTCAGCGATCTCCAGGATCTGAGACTTGCATGGATCGGGGATGGGAACAACGTCTGTAACTCGTGGGTACTCTCCACTGCCCTGACCGGTATGGAGGTCGTGGTCGCAAGCCCCCCTCACTACCGACCGGAGGAGACCTTCGTCGAACAGGCACGGGCGGCGGGAGGCAGGGTCAGGATCGTCACAGACCCGGGGGAAGCGGTCCAGGATGCGGATGTCCTCTACACCGATATCTGGGTCTCCATGGGCGACGAACAGGAGCGCGCCGAGCGCCTGCAGGCCCTCAGGGACTACACCATCGACTCCCACCTCCTTGCCCGGGCATCACCAGATGCTCTCGTGATGCACTGCCTCCCCGCCCACCGGGGAGAGGAGATCACTGATGAGGTCATGGAGGGGCCACAGAGCATCATCTGGGATCAGGCCGAGAATAGACTCCATGCACAGAAAGCGCTGCTTGCGCACCTGATCGCCGGGGGCATGCCTTCGCTTGAGTGAATGGAGAGAAGAAATATTTTTCAGGGATCAGGTCCCGTTCACAGGCTCATGCGCGGCTACCTGGGACTAGAAGCGCTTATTCACCGATAAACTCCTTGAGCTGCGCAAAAAGGAATTCTTGCACCTCTTCGACGATCTCCCTTCGGCCGCGGAATGCCAGCAGCTCTCTCGCTTCACCATCCATATTCGCAAACGCCATCTTCTGCGGCCTCCGCACGATCTCCACGTCGTAGTTCTCTACGACATCGTAGATGATCGTCCTGGGCACGCCCGGTGGAATGAGCAGATCAAACAGTTCTTCAGTCATAGTATACCAGATCCTGGATCCTACTTCCCTATCTTAATCCGGCGGGACATGATACATCTCCCGTCCCGCACCCCACCGAGTGGGGCCTTCGGTTTCCCGAGGGAGTTCATGCACCGTCCCATCAGCGCCGCCCCCCGGGCCAGGCCGTCATCGACGAAGACCAGGTGGTCGTTGGGCTTTTCATAAAGGTCCTGGTCGGTGATGCCCGCAAGGATGTACTCAGGTTTCCTCCCCGATATAGCCGCCCGCCCGGTGAACCCTATCGATGAGTTTGACGGGACCATTCCGTTCTCAATGGCGACACCGATGAGACGGAGCGCCATCTTTGCGCAGACCCGGTCTATGATCTCGGTCAGCATACCCATGCCGTGCTTCTCGTAGATCTCGCGCCCGATCTCACCGAGAATCGGCGCGCCGCTGCCGTTGACGCCGCAATCGCACCCGATAAGAGCGACACCCGACTCTGCAGCAACATCCGCGCAGACCGGGACCCGCCCAAACCGCGTCCGATCAGCGGGAACGATCCTGATATCGATATGTTCATGGCACCGCTCGACGTACTCATCGACGGCTGCGCGCTTCCTGCCCTTAAACGGGCTCTGGATGCTGTGATCACCGAAGAGGTCAAGGGCTGTACCCTTCCCCTTCACAAGCCCGGTGCCCTGAACGATCGCATCCGGTATGGCACCTGCGATCCCACAGAAATTTCCAATCGTCTGGGCAAAGGGATTCGGGTTGTCGCGGGAGACGTCGCTCGTGATCCGGCCGGCGAGCGTGGTTCCGAAGTCGATGGATATGCAGGGGTTCCGGAAGTCGACCGGTGTCCATTTGGCACCCTCTTTAACGCCTGCCATCGCAAGCTCCCCCTCCATCTCGTTTGCCACCATCTCAACACCGGTACTCCCGACGGGCGGCACGACGCCAGCCACCGCGCCAACAAAGACCACCTTATCGGCGAACGAGAACTGCCGGAGTTTCGGGGGGAGGTTCTCGATCGACATCGGGGGCGTCATCTTCCGGGGCGGAACCCCGGCAGCGAGGCAGCCGTTGGCAAGGGCGATGACGAAGTCTCCGACCTGATCAGGGGAATCCATCGCTGCAACGACACCGGTGCTCCTGACGACAAAGTCGAGGTCATCCTTGATGCTCAGGTGAACCGCTTCATGGCTCCGGATCAGGGTGTCACGCACCAGATCGGTGACAGACTCGCGCGTCAATTTTGTTCCATCGAGGGTCTCTCCAAAGACCGTCTCTCCTGGTTTCGGCAGTCTGACGTCGCGACTCATGGATACGGTCTTGTTGATGACATAGGACCTGCCGGTCTCCAGGTTTGTGCCGGTCAGGATGCACTTTGTCGTGGTATTACCCATCTCAACAGACGCAACTATGAAGTAAGGCTTCACCCGGTACTCGGGAACGCCTGTGCCCGGTCCGTGAGAGATCGACGGCGGAGGCGGGCTTTCGACTATGTGGGGAGTGGGTTTGAAAAAGCGCTCCAAAAAACGGGCACACATGATATTTTTTTTATCCTCTGCTTGCTTATATTTTTCTATCTTCCCAGTGTAGATCCGGGACGCTGATCAGACAAAACCTCCATGGACCCCTTTTTCTTCAGACTGGAGACTATCTCCTGGGCCCCACGGGGGAGTCATGCCCCTTCCGGGAAAGATTTGGCTGCCTGCATACCGGTTTTTGGTGCGGCGCTCCTGTGCATTGCCCATGAAGGCCTGGAGATTTCAGAATCGCCGGACCGGCGCAGGAGGCGGGCATGGGAAGGTGCCAGGGTTGCCACTCCGGCAGAGTCCTTATATATTGGTGACGTGGATAAACCCATTATCGGACAGATTGTGGGCCCCCTGTCAGGCCGTTCTGCCCGGGAAAGAGGTGAACACTATGGTTGCACTCACAGATGAGATGAAGGAGACGATTGCCAGGAACAGGGTCGTACCTATGGCTACCGCGTCGAAGGATGGTATCCCGAACGTCGTTCCGATGGCATCGATACGGGTTGTGGGCGATGATACCATCTGGATCATGAACAACTACATGGTCAAGACGCTCAGGAACCTGGAAGAGAACCCGATCGTGGCCCTCTACTTCTATGACCCCAAGTCCCGGTGCTGCTTTCAGGTCAAGGGCACGGCTGAGATACAGACCTCCGGACCGGATTATGAGAAGTTCCGTGACCGGGTGAAGGCAGAGAGCGATCGGTTTCCAACGAGATCACTCGTCGTTATGAAGGTTACCGATGTCTTTGAGTGTATGCCGGGAAAAGGGGCCGGGAAGAAGGTGCTCTGAACCCGTCCGGGACCAGAGCCCGGGGCTTTTTGTATCCCCAGAACCCCGGGCCTGTACACGCATCTCCGCTGTTATTTGTGGTTTTTTAGCAGGCGCGCCTGCAGTCCAAAGTAATTTGAGAACCCGACAGCGTGGTTCTGATCGATAGCGGTCGAGTCGAAGGAGACAAGGTCGTCTGAGTAGAGCGCGTTGTCAGAGCTCCGGCCGAGGATTGAGAGGCCACCTTTGTACAGGGCGACATCCACGATGCCGTTCACCCGTTCCTGGGTGGTATCGATGAACGCGCCGAGCGCGTGGAAGAGAGGCTCATGCACAAGCCCCATATAGGCGATCTCAGACCACTTCGCATCGACGCACTGCTTGAATACAAGCTCCGAACGCGTCAGGACGAGATGCTCAAGGTCGCGATGCGCCGCAAGAAGGACAGTCGCAGCCGGATGCTCATAGACCTCACGGGCCTTCAGGCCGAGGATCCGGTTCTCGATCATATCGTTGCGACCGACGCCGTTTCGGCCCGCTATCTGGTTCAGTTCCCGGATCAAGGCAAGTCCAGGGAGATCCTTTCCGTTGAGAGCGACCGGGACCCCCTTCTCGAACCTGATGCTGATCTCCTCCACGACGTCGGGGGCCTCCATCGGAGATACCGTCCAGGCATAGATCTCCTCCGGCGGGTGGAACGCCGGGTCTTCCAGGCTGCCGCCCTCGATGCTCCGGCTCCAGCAGTTCTCATCGATGCTGTAGGGATTCTCCTTCCCCACGTTCACCGGGATGTTGCGCTCCTGTGCGTAGCAGATCTCCCACTCACGGGTCAGATTCATCTCGCGCATCGGCGCGACGATCTCATACCCTGCGGACCTGAATATGAAGTCGAACCGGAGCTGATCATTTCCTTTCCCGGTACAGCCGTGTGCGACCCTCGCGGCACCTTCCTTCTCTGCGATCTTCACGATCTCCTCAGCGATCAGCGGGCGCGCAAGTGCTGTGCCCATCGGGTAGCCTTCGTATGACCCGTTCGCCTTGATCGCAGGGAAGACGTAATCCTTTACAAATTCTTCCCTGACATCGATGGTATAGTGGCTGTCTGCAAGCATCCGCCCCTTCTCTGTTGCCCGGGTTATCTCCGCCTCGGGTTGACCTACATCGACCGCAACGGTGATGATCTCGCCAAACCCGTAGTGCTCGCGCAGGAGGGGGATGCAGATAGAGGTGTCGAGACCACCTGAAAACGCCAGGACGACTTTTCCCTTTTCCATGTTACTGATCTCCGCGTTCTTGATTTCTGCCTGGTGGTGGCAGTCTGGAGTAATCTACATTGATATGACTTCCCATCCAATAAAAGAATGGTATGGACAGGCGCACCTGCAGGGGGTGGAATCTATTTGCTAATTCTCCAGAACCCGCAGGTGGCGGGGAGGTGATCTGCAGGGATGCCGCGTCATGGTGCATGGCGGTTTCAATCCCGGGAGCGCCCGCCCATCCGCGCGGTTGGTGCTCCGGGGAGCTTCCGGGCAGGATACCGGTATCGGGATAGATGAGCCGCATGCAGTGGATGATCGATATTCTGGCAATAATTCGCGAGAATGGCGGCACGGCAGTACTCGATGAACAAAAGCACTACGAGATACCATAAAAATCTAAATTTCTCCGGATTTCAGGCATTTTCCGAAAAGGGTAATTATAAAAGTTCTGAGACAGAGCTCGTGAGGTTGGAGGACTCTGTTATCGTTGAAAAACAACTCAGAAAAAATTCAAGATCCGTACAATCAGTCATCAGCGTGGAAGACCTGACCCGGGTATTCGGACAGGATCCCGGGAGGACGCTGAGACTCCGCAGCTCCGGACGCTCAAAGGATGAGATCCACGAAGAGACCGGGAATACCCTGGCTCTCTACAACGTCTCCTTTGAGGTCATGCCGGGCGAAATTTTTGTCCTTATGGGACTCTCCGGAAGTGGGAAGTCCACGCTCCTCCGATGTATCAACCGACTCATCGAACCTACGGGCGGCAGGATACTGATCGGCGGGAAAGACGTTGTCAGCATGAACCAGGAGGAACTGCGGATGATCCGCAGGCGTAAACTGGGCATGATCTTCCAGAATTTCGCCCTGCTCCCACACCGGACAGTCCTCGATAACGTCACCTTCGGCCTTGAGGTCCAGGGCATCCCTGAAGATGAGCGCTACCAGAGGGGCAACGAACTGCTCCAGATGGTCGGGCTCGGCGACTACGGGGCGAGCATGCCGATCCACCTCTCCGGCGGCATGAAACAGCGGGTCGGGCTTGCCCGGGCCCTCGCAGGCGATCCGGAGATACTCCTGATGGACGAGGCGTTCAGCGCTCTCGACCCGCTCATCAGGCGAGAGATGCAGGATGAGCTCCTCGATCTCCAGCAGCGCCTGAACCGGACGATCATCTTTGTCACCCACGATCTCGATGAGGCGCTGAAGCTCGGTGACCGGATCGCACTGATGAGGGACGGGGAGATCATCCAGATCGGTACTCCAGAGGAGATCCTCACGAACCCGGAGGATGCCTATGTCGAGCAGTTCGTCGCCGGTGTTGACATGACAAAGGTGCTTTCAGCAAGTGACGTGATGCGTCGCCCTGAACCGGTTGCCCGGTATACCGCGGGTCCCCGGGTCGCGTTGCACCTCATGGAAGAGTACGACATCGGGAGCGTGTTTGTGGTTGACCGCGAACACCGCCTCAAAGGCCTTGTTACGCTTGATGGCGCTCTTGAAGCGGTACGAGCGGGCAGGGAGCTTGCGGAGATCATCACCACCGACGTTCCGACCGTGGCGCCAGACGCATCACTCACCGATATCATATCGCTGATCGCCGGGAGTCCCTATCCTGTGGCAGTGGTTGATGGCGAAAACAGGCTCCGGGGATTAGTATTCCGGGGCGCCATCCTCGGTGCACTGGCACGAAAGGGAGGGGACGATAATGCAGCTTCCTAGGCTACCCGTGGGAGATGCTGCCGAGGCACTCGTAGACGTAATCGAACACTACTTCGACTGGCTGCTCGACGGCATCAGCAAAGGGCTCGGGTTCTTCATCGGCGGATTGCAGGATCTCCTGCTCGCCATACCCGCACCGATCCTGATCCTCCTCATGACCGTCCTGGTATGGTTCGTCACCCGGCGCGACATCAGACTGGCAGGACTCACCGCGCTCGGTCTGTTACTGATCTGGGATCTCCAGCTCTGGAACCTCGCCATGCTCACCCTGGCGCTCGTCCTCGTATCGACGATAGTTGCACTCGCGATATCGATCCCGCTCGGTATCGTGGCTGCAGGAAACGATGCGATCAACGCCGCACTCCGGCCGATCCTCGACTTCATGCAGACCATGCCCCCGTTCGTCTACCTCATCCCCGCCGTGATCTTCTTCGGCCTCGGGAACGTGCCGGGCACCATTGCAACGGTCGTCTTCGCTATGCCGCCGGCGCTACGCCTCACCAACCTGGGGATCCGGCAGGTTCCGACTGAGCTGATCGAGGTTGCGGACGCGTTCGGCTCAACGCCCCGGCAGAAGCTCTTCAAAGTGCAACTCCCGGTCGCCCTCCCCACCATCATGGCAGGTGTGAACCAGTGCATCATGCTTGCGCTCTCCATGACCGTCATCGCATCGATGATCGGCGCCGGAGGGCTCGGGTACCAGGTGCTCGTGGGCATCCAGCGGGTGAATATCGGCATGGGCTTCGAAGCGGGGCTTGCCATCGTGATCATCGCGATCATCCTCGACCGGATCACCCAGAACCTCATGCCGCAGTACGGTGAGAGGCAATGACAGGAAAGACCTGATCGGACCCCCATGCATCTCCGTGTGCCACGCAGGTACCGGGAGACGGCAGAACGGCGGTTCCGAATGCGCATCATATGCGCCTCCCCGGTCGGACTATCTTCAGGATTTCGTTTAAAGAGGGCCCCGTTTGCCAAACGGAGCCCGTAAAACCTAAATATGGTCACCCTCATACGTTGAATTGGTCAAAGGCTGGCCCATTTGCCCTGGGGTGCAAACATGCCAGGAGTGGCGTCTACCGCCACCTCTGCTCTATGTCCGGGCCATCGGCGTTTCGCCGTCCCGGGCATCTCATAAGAACCCGGGACCCCACACTGCCGGGCTTAACATATTAGGTGAAACATGGTTCGAAAATTTGGAAACCTGCTCGCACTGGCTGGCTTAGTCCTGATGCTCAGCCTCTTCTCCGCCGGGTGCACCGGTACGGATACAGCCGGCGCAAAAGAGATCAGCATCGGTTACGTCACCTGGGACTGTGCCATAGCGAGCAGCAACGTGATGAAGCAGGTATTTGAGGAAGCCGGATACAACGTCGAGCTGATCGCAGTCGATGCAGGGCCGCTCTTCCAGGCCCTCGCCAGCGGGAACGTCGATGCTACGACAACCGGGTGGCTCCCGCACACGCATGAGCACTACTGGGAGCAGTACGGCGACAGGATCGATTATGTCAATGCAAACATTCCCGGAGCAGCACGTATCGGGCTCGTCGTCCCAGCCTACGTGAC
>MTBK01199509.1_pt1 | contig 12582 bp, 8 predicted proteins | sample 1535981 | NCBI WGS metagenome assembly MTBK01 (sample SAMN06109225, study PRJNA356200) | anaerobic digester metagenome | isolation source: biogas reactors fed with pig manure or primary and secondary sludge | place: Spain | collected 2016-06-30 | reverse complement strand
CTATAGCACGATCCGCTACCTCATCGAGAAGGGGTGCGCCGATGTTGTGCGAAAGGATGCGGCCTACCGGAAGGCGGGAGCGATGCTTGACTACTGTGAGACCGCCGGGTGCCGGAGGAAGTTCCTGCTCACTTACTTCGGCGAAGCTTATCCGAAAGAGCAGTGTGGGAGGTGTGATCGCTGCGAGACGCCGGTGAAGGTCTTTGATGGGACCCGTGCGGCGTTGACGATCATCACCTGCGTCAGCGAGGTCGGGGAGCGATTCGGTGCGTCCTATGTTGTCGATGTGTTGGCCGGCTCAAAGAGTGCGAGGATCCGCGAGAACGGACACGATGCCCTTCCTTCCTACAACTCGGGCGAGGGCTATACACGTGACCAGTGGTTGAGGTTCGTCCAGGAGATGGTCAGTAAGAACTTTATCATCTCAACCGGCGGCCGGTACCCGATCCTTGTGCTAAATGACCGGAGCCGGGCGGTGATCGAAGGAAGCCTCCCGGTGCCACTCGCGGAACCGGAACTCGCGGGCACCGCTACGGCAGAGACTTATGATGAAGTCCTCTTTGCGCGGCTCCGTCAGCTCCGAAAAGTCGCTGCTGATCTCGAGCACGTACCGCCGTTCATCGTCTTCCATGACCGGAGTCTCAAAGAGATGGCGAAGTATTACCCGCGGACCGGTGCTGAGTTTCTCCGGGTATATGGCGTCAGCGAGGGAAAGTTGCAGCGCTATGGCAGGATGTTCCTCGACGCTATCGAGAAACACTGCACAGAGATGGGAATCGCGCCGGAGCGGGGGAGCGGGTAGCCGGAGTTTCCCTGAAATTCTCTGCAGGTTCGATCTCAACTCGATGTCTTAATGAATGCAGAGTGCGTATTCGAATATACCAGGCATCATGCGGCTCATTTCATGGAACGTGGATCTCTTCCGCTCCGGTCCCAAAAGCGTGACGAAGAAGGTCGAAGCGGTCTGCCAGCACTCCCCGGATATCGTCGCCTTCCAGGAGGTGACCGATCGGGATCTCCCGCTCTTCCGCGAGGAGCTTGAGAACTACGGACTGCTCTACATCGTCGATAGCCTCGCTCTGGTTGAGATCGCCCGGGTGGCTTATATGGCCGAGCGACTGAACGACATCCGCGCGCAAAACCCCAGCGATCAGTTCCAGTTTGCGTACAACATCGCCCGCCTTTCCGAGCAGTGCTCACCATTCGGGGAACCAAAAGATCTCGGGTGCCTTATCGCGAGCAGGTATCCTCTCGCTCCGCTCAATCCGCTTGATTTCGACGTCCCGTGGAAGCAACAGGTGGTCTCTGCCATCATCAGTGCCCCCCGGGGTGAGATCGAGCTCCACAACGTCCATGTTCCCACGGCGATAGGTGGCCGGAGAAACGAGATCGTCAAAGCCGAGACGCTGGTCGGGATCTATCAGCGCCTTGCCGTCAGGTCGGCACGACCCCGGATCCTCTGCGGGGACTTCCACAGCCCTGAGGCGGAGCTCCCCGACGGGACGATCGTTCCCTTTTATCGCGACATTCTCCCGGATAAAGACGGTCCGGGAGCTTCTGAGAGTGATGAGTACCTCGGGCGACCGCGGAAATGGTGGTACAACGCCGAGATGAACATCCTCTGTGGCCTTGAAAAGTACGATCTCCCCGACGTCTTCCGGTTGCTACATGGGTACCGTGCCCGGGAGTACAGCTGGTGCCCCGACCGTGGGCCCGAGGACGTCCCGAAGTGCAAGCGCTACGATCACATATTCGCATCGGCAAGCCTCAACCCGACGGCATGCTGGTACCTGCATGACCTGCGGGGGCAGGGGTTGAGCGATCACTCTGCTGTCCTGATGGACTTTGACCCCTGACCCGGAGATATCCGGAGCATCCGGGCGTTGACCGCGACGATAACGGTGCTCGCGCTCATCAGCACCGCCCCGGCCGCCGGGGTGAGGACGATACCGACACCGAAGAGAACGCCGGCGGCGAGCGGGATCGCGACAATGTTGTAACCGGTAGCCCAGATGAGATTTTCGACCATCTTTCTGTAGGTCTTCTTCGAGAGGTCGATAATCGCCACTACGTCGCCGGGGTCATTCTTTACGAGAACGATATCAGCACTCTCCACAGCCACATCGGTCCCTGCCCCGATGGCGATACCGAGATCGGCCTGGACGAGGGCCGGGGCATCGTTGATCCCGTCGCCCACCATCGCTACCGGGTAGCGGCGTTGCAGATCCTCGATCTTTTCAGCCTTCTCGTGGGGAAGGACACCGGCGAAGAACTCATCGAGACCCAGCTCCCCTGCCACCCACGCGGCGACATCCGGGGCATCACCGGTGAGCATCATGCACTGGATACCCATCTCCTTGAGCCGCCGGACTGCCTCACCTGACCCCGGTCTTATGATATCGGCGAGGGCGAGGGCCCCGGCGAGCCGGTCACTTTCGAGGAGGAAGACGACGGTCTTTCCCTCCCGTTGGAGCGCATCGATCCTCTCATCCTGTATCACTATCTCCTGTTCAACGAGGTAGCCGGGACTGACCACCCTGACCACTCGCCCAGCGATCTCCCCTTCGACGCCGACCCCGGGGATCGCGCGGAAATCTTCAAGCTCCGGGAGGGAGAGGCCCCGCTCCTCCGCGCTCCGGACCACGCCCCGGGCGATCGGGTGCTCGGAGTGCACTTCCACCGACGCCGCCTGCCTGATCACATCCTCTTCCGTGTAGCCCTCGAAGGCGAGGATATCGGTGACCCCGAACTCCCCCAGCGTGAGGGTTCCGGTCTTGTCGAAGACGACTGCCTGGATATCCCTCGCCCGCTCAAACGCGGTCCGGTCCCGGATCAAGAACCCGGACTGTGCGGCAAGCGCCGTCGAGACCGCGATCACGAGCGGGATGGCGAGACCGAGCGCGTGGGGGCAGGCGATGACCATCACGGTCGCGGCCCGCTCCACGGCAAACCCGGTTCCTTCTCCGAGGAAAAACCATACCGCAAACGTCGCCGCACCGGTCGAAAGAGCGATCAGCACGAGGAAGAGCGCGGCCCGGTCCGCAAGGTCCTGGGCCCGGGACCGACTCTCCTGGGCTTTCCGCACGAGGTCGATCACCTGGGCGATATAGGTCTCTGTCCCCATCTTCCGTACCTCGACGATGATCGACCCTTCACCGTTGATCGCCCCGCCGATGACCTCATCCTTCGGGCGCTTCTCGACCGGCCTCGACTCGCCGGTGAGCATCGCCTCATTGACACTCGTCGCCCCCTCGACCACAACGCCATCGACCGGCACCCTCTCCCCGGGCCGGATGAGGACACGATTCCCCGGGGCGAGCTGATCCACGGGCACATCTTCCATCTTGCTGTTCCTGATCAGGTGCGCCTCCGACGGCATGATCCTGACAAGCTCCTCAAGCGCCCTCGACGCCCCGAGGACCGACCGCATCTCCACCCAGTGCCCGAGAAGCATGACGTCGATCAGGGTGGCAAGCTCCCAGAAGAAGTCCTCCCCGGCGATGCCACCGAGGACGACCGCTGAGCTGTAGACGTACGCGACGGTGATAGCGACGGCGATGAGTGTCATCATCCCGGGCATCCGCGCCCGGAGTTCGGTCACGATGCCGGTAAGGAACGGCCATCCGCCGTAGAGGTAGAGAGCGGTCGCGAGGGTGAAGAGGAGGTAGTTTGCTCCGGGGAAGGTGATGGCGACCCCGATGAGCGCCTGGACCGGTGCCGAGAGGAGGAGGAGAGGGATCGTGAGAGTGAGTGATACGATGAACCGGCGCCTGAAGTCCTCAAGAACATGGTGGTGGGCCTCTCCGTGGTCCACATTCAGTCCCCCCGTCCTTGACCTGTTCTGCCCCGCAGGCAAGGCTCCCCGGGCGCCGGCATCGCCGTATCCGCAACCAGGGTCGGCTTTATCCTGCCGGGAAAGGCAACCACGTGGGGATACAGTCCCTCTTCTGCACGGTGGGTGGTCACGGGGGTCCGTATAGGACGGGAGTACTAAAAACCTGCCGCCGATCCGGATCAACCGATTCGACGCTCCCTATGAATTTTTGTGATACAAACTCACCGATATATCCCGGGTGCCCGCTCAAACGAAAGAGCGGCCCGGGATCCTCTACCGGTGCGTTTTTTAGAGATCTGGTGTGTGCAGGAGGGCCTGATCTGTAACCGTGGGAGAGTGGCCTCCTGCCCGACATCCGCTAAAAAAAGTTCAGGATCTGACCAGCTGGTACAGTTTCCCGTAGATCATCTGGCCTTTGCGCTTTCTGTGACGTTCCCCAAGGTCACCCTCGTAGAGGGCGAACAGTCCTTTTGTCCCGTCTACTTCAAGATCGACATCCTCGCGGTATGCAAACCCTGGCATCATGACATCGATGTCGCCAAAGACGTAGATCTCGCCTTCTACCATCTGGCCACCGAGGCGGCTCTTCGCATTGCCTTTTATGATGATCTTCCCGCCTTCGGCATGGGTTGCCACATGGACATCGACGTTACCGCCGACGATGATCTCGCCGCCGTTCATGAAGGTACCGAGATCGCTCCCGGCGTCTCCCTTCACGGTTATCTTCCCGCCGGACATGCCGCGCCAGTCTCCACGGTATGCGGAACCGAGGTAGTTCCCGGCATTGCCGTTGATGGCGATCTCGCCGCCCTTCATGCCGGTCCCGGCGAAGGCGTCGACGTTCCCGTTCACGGTGATCTTGCCTCCTACCATCCAGGCACCGACATACATGTCGGTGTTCCCGTTGACGACGACCTCGCCTGCGGTCATCTTCGTGCCGATATATTTGACACGGGAAAGGTCACCGTTGACGATGATCTTCGTATCCGCCGCGGTTGCTCCGGCATTACCGGAGACCTCGAAGAAGTCTCCGAGCCGGTGCTCCTCCTTCCCGATGTAGACCGGGAGGCCGGCGATCTCGTCAACCTTCTTTCCTGCGAACACGTCGGGACTGATGCTGTCAGCCTCGAGGAACAGCCCGGGCTGGTTCGTTATGGTGAGTGTAACGGTATTCATGTCTCTTCTCACCTCACTCTGTAGCATCGACCTCGATCACGTAGGGGTTCGGTACGTAGTGGTGGCCGCTAACCTCGTAGTTGTTCAGGGTGACGGTGTAGTAGCGGAGGAACTTCTCCTTGACGTCACGCATCACCTGTGGGTTCTCGTTCACCCTGGCGTTCACCCAGAGCGTCCTCTTGTTTCCGTTCGAGACGATCTCGTGGTTGTTGATGACGTGGACACCGGTCTTGAAGAGGTGCTCAGCGTTCAAGAATGCCGCTTCGACATCGTCCGGCACGTAAGGTTCGTTCGGGTTGAAGTCAAAGACCGCAACATCCGCCATGAGGCCCGGCGCAAGCCCACCGTACATATCGCTGATGCCGAGTGCCTTTGCGGAGCCCGCACGGGTCATCTGTGCGATCTCGTAGAGATCGAGCTCGCGGTCGATGCCGGCGATGTGTGTGGCGTCGATGACCTTGTCCTTGTGCTTGAAAGCATCGAGCTGCTGTTCCCGTGCCTCCTGGCACATCAGCCACTTCATGATACGCGGGTAGCGGATGAACGGCCCGGCGTTCGGGTGGTCGGTGGTCATAAAGACCCGCATCGGGTCCTTCGCGAGAAGCGCGAGCTCAAGACCGATGCACCACTGGATGGCGCAGACCTTGATGTTCGGGCTGTAGACATACGGCACGACGCCCGCAGCAGTCTCGAGCTCCACATCAGAGTTTGCCCACTTCAGGTGGTTGAGTTCGGTGAGGTGGTGCTCGAATGGTCCGTCGGCGGTCATGGTCGTGGTCTCATCGAGCGTCACCTGACCCATGTCGATGGTGATGTTATCGTGAGAGTTCACGTAATCCATGATACTATCCGCTTTGGATTCCATGTTCCCCCAGGAGTCGCCCCCGTAGGAGTGGAACTGAACGTGGGTGTGGTGCATCACCTGGTCACGACCGAACCGGCCCTTCGGCTTGATCCCCTCCGAGATCTTGAAGGTATCGAGCGTCGTCGTGTAGTTACCGGGGTTCCCGAGGTTGTTTGCATGGATATGCATCGAGTGCGGGAGGCCCAGGTACTCGTTTGCCTCGATGAGCCCCTTCACGATCTGTGCCGGGGTGATATCGAAGTAAGGGACCGGGTCGTGGACGTTCTCACAGTTCAGGCCCCAGCCCCATGCCTCGGTACCGCCGGGGTTGACGACCTTGACCGCGTAGCCTTTCGTGGCGCGGAGGAGCCATGCGATGTAGGCCGCCGCGTTCTCGATCTCGTTGTTCTTGAGGTACTCGAGTACGAACCAGTTGTTCCCGAAGACCGGGAAAGCGCCCTGATCGATGATCGGTGTGTCCCGCATCTCCTCGTGGGTGTGCCGGGCATAGAGCGGCGGCATGGCCGCCTCCATAACGGTCGTATACCCCATGCGGGCATAGTTGTAGCCGGTCCTGATGGTCGTCGGCACCGAGAACCCGCCCTGCATCCGCTCGACGCCGCGACCGGGCCGGGTATTGAATAGTTTGTCTTCCGGCCGGAAGTTCCGGCCGATGTTCACCTTCGGACCGGCGACGTGGGCATGGACATCGACACCGCCTGCCATGACGGTTCTGCCGGTAGCATCGATGACCTTCGGACTCTTGACCGCGTTCGTCTCGACGATCTTGCCGTCCTTGATTGCGACGTCGGCCACATCACCCCTGATCCCGAGCACCGGGTCGAAGACGAAACCGTTCTTGATAAGATATTCTGTCATCCCTTATATCCCCTTGATCTCTTTGACACGTGCGAGGACGTGCGTGAGGAACTCTTCATCGGTCATCATACCCTCAGGAGCATCTACAACCTTTCTCGTCTCGATCGGTACGTTATCCATCCGGTAGGCGCACCCGCCCACCTCGACGCCCACGAAGGCGACCGGAACATGGACCTTGCAGACCTCGGTAGTCGGGGTCTCATGCGGTTCGACGGCGACCGAGGGAAGACCGTAGATCTTCTTCACCGAGCTGAAGGGGAAGTGCGCACCGGGATCGCTTCCGAGAACGAAGACAGCATCTACCTCGTCCCGGCGGAGCAGATCGTTCGAAGTTGTTTCTCCCGGGTTGTAGCGGGCGAATCCGCGGGAGAGATCCACCGCGAAGGGGAACCCGAACTGCCAGCCCCAGACCTGGCCGGAACCGGTGACGTTGTAGTGCCCGCGCATCGGCATAATGGCGGCCTTCGTGTACTCGTTTAAGTCACGTGTGACCGCGATTGCTGCATCGATGTTATGGTTCTTCCCGAGTGACTGGGTCACGCCCATACCGAAGAAGATGATCACAAACCGGCCGCTCTTGAGCGTATCCGCGACCTCAATGATCTTCTCCTTCGGGATGCCAGCGACGACATCCGGGAGCTGTTCACCTTTGAATGCCACACGGAGCGCATCGAGGAGCTCGTAATCGCGTCCCTGCTCGATCTGCAGGTGGACATCCGCGATGCGAGCGGTATCGGTGACCCTCGGGTCGACGACGACCATCTTGCGGCCTGTATGTCCCTTACCGGTGAAGAATCCCCGTGGGAAGATCGAGTAGCGCGACATATGTCGCGGATGAGCATGTGCCGGGTTGCAGCCCCAGAAGACTATACGGTCGGCACGGTTCTTGACCTCACCGAGCGTGCAGCTCGGTATACCGATATCCTGAACGGCGATGAGCGATGTCCCGTGGCAGACGGTCGCGGTGTTATCCATGACCGCCCCGACGTACTCACCTATCTCGGATCCGACGCCCTGTGCCTCACAGTTCGTTGAACTCCAGCCGTACATCAAGGGTTTTTTAGCCTCAGTGAGTATCTTTGCAGTATACTCGATCGCCTCATCGTAGGTGATCTCCTTCCAGGATCCATCTTCCTGCCTCATACGAGGCCGGGTGAGGCGGTCCTCTGCCTGAGAGTGGAGGAACTTCTCGGCACCGATGGCACAAGCGTTGTAAACCTCCAGGAGCTTCTTTCCATCTTTGCTGACGACGACCTCAAGGTCATCGCAGAGCGTCCCGCAGAACGGACAGATCACGTCAGTTATGGTCTTTGTCATGCGAGCTCACCCCTGCATCCCTTACGGACCAGCTCAAGCGAACCGAGAATCAGTTCGTTCTTGGCTATCTCCACCTCAACAGGTGTGCCCTTGAATGTGGGCATCCCGGTTGAGTAGGTATTCGGGTTGATCACCATGTTTGCCCAGGGTCCCATCGGTATATACGCTACACCGGGGTGGGGCCCCTGGGTCGCTTCGACCGCCTTGACGATGACGCTACCGTACTTGCTGGTTACGCGTACGTTCGTGTTGCGGAAAGCTCCAAGTCTCTTGAAATCCGCCGGGTCGAGCTCAATGATCCCGCAGGCGGCGGTGTAGGCGGGTTTATCCTTCCCCGCCTCCATCGACACCCCCTGCTGGATCGAGCGTCCCGTGATCAGATTCACTATGATTGCCATTATTATTCATCCCCTGTCTGGTTATTGTATTATTATTTATCTGGCAAACTCATTGAGCGGGCTTGGGCCCAGCTCAGTAACGGTATTGACGACGTCTTCCATGACCGTGGCCCACTTTGCACCCTCAGATGCAGAGACGAAGGTCATCCGGAGACGCTTGTCGTCAAGACCGATATTCTTGAGGACACTCTTCAAGAGGAACATCCTCTTGGCTGCCTTGTAGTTGCCCTCAAGGTAGTGGCAATCGCCAAAGTGACAGCCGGAGATCAGCACGCCGTCCGCCCCGTCCTGGAACGCCTTCATGATGAAGAGCGGGTCGACCCGGCCCGTGCACATCACCCGGATGGCACGGATGTCGGTTGGATACTGGGTACGGGCGCTGCCGGCAAGATCTGCACCAGCGTAGGAACACCAGTTGCAGATGATGGCGATGATCTTTGGTTTCCAGTTCTCGTCTGCCATTTTACTGTTCACCTCCAAGCAGGAATGCATCAATCTGTGCTACGATCTGTGGCGTTGTGAAGTGTTGCATCCTGATCGCGCCGCCAGGGCAGAACCCGCCGCAGGTACCGCAGCCCTTACACTTGGCCTCGGTGACCTGCATGACCGTGCGACCGTCCTTCTCGACGAGCGCGAGGGCCTGGTAGGGACAGAGGTTGATACACATTCCACATCCGGCGCATATGTCCTCGATACAGACGGCGAAGTAGGGTTCAAGCTCCACCTCACCCCGGTGAATCGGGATAGACGCTGCGGACGCTGCACCCTCCGCCTGGGCGACCGTATCAGGAATATCTTTCGGTCCCTGGCAGACACCGGCGAGGTAAACACCGGCAGTGGTTGTGCCACAGGGGTTCAGCTTCGGGTGTGCCTCAAGGAGCCAGCCATCCTGCGAGCAGGAGACGCCGAAGAGCCTCCGTGTCGCCTCGGTCTCAGCAGCGGGCTGGACGGCTGCCGCGAGCACGACCATGTCGACTTCTACATCGATGGGCCGGCCGAGGAGCGTATCCTCTGTGTTGATGTGGAGATTCTTGGTCACCGGGTCTTCCTGGATGTTTGCAACCCTGCCACGGATGAACTTCGCACCCTCATCCTGGATACGGTAGTAGAACTCCTCGTACATCTTTCCGAAGGACCGGATGTCCATGTAGAAGATGTAGGGCACCGCACCGGGGATCTTCTCAATGATCTGGTGGGCGTGCTTGAGGGAGTACATGCAGCAGAACCGTGAACAGTAGGGCTTGCCGACGCCGGTATTGTCACGAGATCCTGCACAGAGGACGAATCCAACCTTTTTCGGGGTTGCGCCGTCGCTCGGGCGGATGAGGTGGCCACCGGTCGGGCCGGATGCACAGATCAGGCGTTCGAACTCAAGGCTCGTGATGACGTTGTCGTAGTTCTTGTAGCCCCACTCGTGCTTTTCCTCGACCGGGAAGATGTCGTATCCCGTGGCGAGGACGATGGTGCCGACCTTGACGGTCTCAAACGTATCCTGTGCGTCGAGTTCGATAGCCTTCTTATCGCCGCAGACATCGACACAGAGACCACACTTGACACAGGAATCGAAGTCGATGGTGTAGATCAGCGGTGAGACCTGTGCGTGGTAGATGTAGATCGCCTTCATCGGCGACATGCCGAGCTCGAAGGGGTTTGGTCTGATGACCGGACAGACATCCTCACAGTCGCCGCACCCGTTACACCCGCCGCCGATGATGCCGCGCTCTGTGGCCTCGTCAGGGGTCATAACACCACGTGCCTTCTTCCGGAGGGTCACGTCGAAGTTGCCTATGTAGCCCTCGACTGCCTCGACTTCGGTGTAGGTGAGGAGTTCGATGTTCTCATGCCGGTAGACATCCACCATCTTCGGGGTAAGGATACACTGCGAGCAGTCCAGCGTCGGGAACGTCTTGTCGAGCTGAGACATCTTGCCGCCGATGGAGGGTTCTTTCTCAACGAGGTAGGTCTTGATACCAGCGCTCGCAAGGTCAAGGGCTGCCTGCATGCCGCCGACACCTCCGCCGACGACCATCGCTGCCCGCTCTACGGGGACACTCTTTGGTATGAGATCCTCGAGGAGCGATGCCTTTGCTACGGCGATCCGGACTGCATCCTTCGCCTTATCAGTGGCTTCCTCGGGTTGGTGCATGTGCACCCACGAGTTCTGCTCGCGGATGTTTGCCATCTCAAACCGGAAGGGATTCAAACCACCTTCCTTGGTTGCGGCACGGAACGTGGGCTCGTGCAGACGGGGAGAACACGCTGCGACGACGACTCCGGTCAGTTTCTGCTCCTCAATGGCCTCCCCGATCTTGTTCTGACCGGGAGTTGAGCACATATACTGGTAGTCGTCAGCGATGACGACATTCGGGAGCGTACTCGCATACTCCATTACCGCTTTGATGTCAATGGAGCCTGCGATGTTGGTACCACAGTGGCACACAAAAACGCCAATTCTTGGCTCTTCGTATTTCTTGACTTCTGCCATATTTTGCACCTCACAGGATCTTCTTCAGGAATGGCTCAACATCAACAGCATGAAGGTCGAGCGCGAGCTCGTCCGGGCTCATGCCCTGTGCCAGTCCCAGGAGTTCGTTGTAGTGCAGAACAGGAAGTCCCCAGGTGATGCCGAACTTCTCCTCGATCTCGATCTGCCCTCTGTCATACTGGAGCTGGCAGAACGGGCAGACCTCGGTCAGCGCATCGGCCCCGACCTCCTGCAGATTGATCATCTTCTCGTTCGTGATATCCAGTGAATGCGCGAGATCGTATCCGCGGACACCGCCACCGGCACCACAGCACAGCATCTTGTTGCGGTACTGGACCGGTTCGGCGCCGAGAGCGGCGACGAGTTCCTCAATCCACATCGGGTTCTCGGTGTCCCCGAAATGACGCTCCTTGCCGGGCTTCATCAGGTGGCAGCCGTAGTGAACAGCTATCTTTGCGCCGGTCAGGGGGCGTGTGACGCTGTCGGCGAGCTTCTTGAGACCTACGATCTCTGGATCGTAGTAGAGCTCGGCGAGGTGCCAGACGTCGACAGTTCCCTTGAACTCCATATCGATCTCTTTGAGAACCTCGTTCACCCCGTCGCGGAGTTCGTCGTTGTGCTTCAGTTTGTGGTTGACCTCCCAGATGGACTTGTAGCACCCGTTGCAGATCAAGGTGATATCCACGCCCATCTGTTCGGCGAGCACGACGTTCCGGGCGGCCATCGCGTACCAGACGTTTAAGTCGATCGAGCCGAATGCACCCGGTGCCGGGCAGCAGCTTGCACCCTTCAGGGGCAAGAGGTCGATACCGACGTTTGCACTGGTCTTGATTGCCGCAGCCTCAATGCCGGGGTACCGGTTCGGTGCGATGCATCCAAGGAAAAATGCGTACTGGTGTCTGTTACTCATGGTTTCACTCCCCCTCCGAGAGTATTCTGTCTGCATCCTCTTTGAGGTGATAGTGATCCATAATCTTCCTGATACCGTCAAGGTATTCGGGGTATTTATGGGTCGTATCAGGTTCTGCATCCAGGCCGAGCTTTACACGTGCAGCCCGGTTCGCATCATTGTTTGGAACCCCGTGGCCGGATGCATATATCGCCTGGGCGGTCTTGAGGAAGTTGCGCGGTACGATATCCCGCTTGAATGCCAGGTTCCTCATCGCCATGATCGCATCGGTCGGCGCAAGATCCCGCGGGCACCGGTCGGTGCAGCTGTAGCAGGTGGTACAGAGCCAGAGGTCCGGGTCCGTGAGGATCTCATCTTCCAGCCCTAGGTTGATCTTTCGCATGAACAGCCGGATGCGGTACGTACTCCGGGGTGCCGAGGGGCACGATCCGGTGCAGGTGCCGCACTGGAAACACATGTGGGCAGCCGTCTGTCCGATCTTCTCAACTTCCTTGACAAACTCGGGGTTACTGTCGGGAACGTAGTACTTCCTGTCCCGGAGTCTCTCGGCGAGTGTCTGGTCTTTATAGTCTTTCTTCACTGCCATTGGCTATCCCTCACGCCTCTTGCACTTCCCCGAGGATCTTGATCTCAACCTCTCCGGGGGTGGCCTCTTTGACCTTTGATGTCCGTGTGGTGAGTAATTTCCTCTTGACATCCTTGAAGAGGTCTGTATCCACATCCTGCATCCTGATCGCA
>MTBK01023722.1_pt1 | contig 12584 bp, 12 predicted proteins | sample 1535981 | NCBI WGS metagenome assembly MTBK01 (sample SAMN06109225, study PRJNA356200) | anaerobic digester metagenome | isolation source: biogas reactors fed with pig manure or primary and secondary sludge | place: Spain | collected 2016-06-30 | reverse complement strand
GATACTTGTTCCTATTGGAGGATTGCAGAGAGTCATCAGTACCCGTCTCGGTAAGAGAGCCTCATTTTCAGGTTGATCGAGTGTTCAAAGATGCCTCCTATAAGGAGCGTTATGCAATCTTCTGTCGAAGACTCGTTCTAGAGCGTCTTTATGACGCAACCTGCCTCCTTACATCGGATTTCAATCACACCCCCCCCAATAGTCGCAACACCGGATCAATCCTTGTCTTTCCAGCACTTCATATCATCTCTTCAGGCGCAGATGTCAATTCTAAGGAATCTATAACGGTGTCGGGAGCAGTAAATCGAGGCTTGCCGCTGCGAGGATTGCCTGCATTTTCTCGACAGCATGGTCAAAATGTGGCATGCCCGGCCCCAAATGGCTAGTTGCTATCGCCTCTTCAATACCACCAAGCTCTCAGTGCGCATCCTCTTGTCTTTCAATCCGGTAGCCGGGTTGTTGTTGTAGAAAAACATCCTGCGAGCCACTATAGTGTCAACAAGGGTAATTTCATGAGTCCATCCTAATGCGGTGAAATGTTGAAGGAAAATATCGTCAATGGGTACAGGACGCCCCCTTAACGTCGCAGGACCCACGAAAAGAAACAGGTAAGAAGATATCTTTTCCTGTAATCGGGTCAAAGCGCCAAGGACCCCCCAGAAATATACATCGAAGATTTTTAGCAAGTGCTCCTCTTCTATTTGCCCACGAATCTTGTGATATATGTCTGATTTGATTTCACAAGGCTCGACATCCCTGTACGGGATTTCTTTCTTGCTCAACTCCCTGATAAGAGACTCAGGGTAGCCTAGCCAAAACAGATCCATCTTGGCATGGCGTATGTATTCTTGTGCCTGCAAGTAAGGGGGTGAAGTGATGAGTATGTCCATTTCCTGCGACAAGTCCATTGTGAGAGTATCCACACCACCTCTGACAGTAGACTCTACAGGCTTCGAAGAGAGCGCGTGATGTTCGGCCACCCCTTTAATAATGGCGTGTACTTCTTCCTCAACTTTGTCATAGAATGTGTCCTGCCAATTGTCTTGTAGCAATCGGCTGACTCTTTTCTTGGATTTCGGAGACTTAGAAAGCTTCTGACGCTCTATGTCATCATGAGAGAAGATGCGAGTAATCTTGAGTAGAGGTATTGTCAAGAGCAACTTGGCCTCTTCATCCGTTAATGAGTGATAGAAACCCCATACCTTAAAGAGGAACGGCAAGAACTCCTGGGGAAACCAGTAGCGAAAGTTGGACCAATCGGGAATGAACTCATGATCACAGCGTTTCATCTCAGCAAGTAGATAGTCTACATCTTGTGTAGGCTGCTTCATTGTGGCAACCTTGTGCAAGGTCTCTAAGAGGGGGTTCAAATCCCAAAGCTCGTAATCATGGCCATAAACGCCGGATACAACCCCTGTGGTACCATAGCCTGCAAAAGGATCGAAAACAGTCATCCCGGGATCGGCATATTCATCTAATACATACGCAATCACCTGCGGAATGAACTTGGCAGGATATCCGTACAAACTAAACGTCCCATATGTAGTTGACGGTATTCCTGTTACCTCGTCTCGAAAACTTATCTGCTGTCTTGGCACATTGTCTGCTGACTCCATTGCAGGCGGCCTCCATATCCCATGAATTCTCAGATAATTACCGGGACATTCTCTTCATTGAATAACTAGTCGATTGACACTACTGTCCTGTGGCCGATATTTGCACCGATTGCTTAGCAATAGTATATCAGGCCTTGCATAACTAGGGGCGTTAAATCGTCTAACGGGACGTAAGTCGCTCTATTGCTCTGTTTGCAGGTACACAAGAAGGAGCAGGACTCGAAGCAACAGATCATGAGGAAAGCAACCAACAAAACGGCGCAAGAAGAAGCCCACCGGCTGACAGGGAACCCTGATGAGTTCAGATACTACGATGACACACAGTCTCATCCATCCCCTGCCTAGAACCTCATGGGCTTCCTAATACTCGATGGGAACAGTCGAATTGTTCGAGTTGTCTGGGTTGTCTCATGCTCATCCTAAAATGCACATAAGTAATTCCCAGAAAACCAAGTAGCTACTGAAAAACAAGTACCTACTTAAGAGATTCTCCGCCGAGGTAGGCGCGCCTCACCGCTTCATCGTGCAAGAGGTCCGCTCCCTTCCCTTCCAGAGCAATAGCGCCTGACTCCATCACATATCCATAATCAGCAACGCTGAGAGCAGCCTGGGCGTTCTGCTCTATCAAAAGCAGCGTCACACCTTCAGAATGGATCTCCTGAATGATACCGAAAACCTCTTCCACCAAGATAGGAGCAAGGCCAAGTGAAGGCTCATCCATCAGAAGAAGGGTGGGCCTTGACATAAGCCCTCTTGCGATAGCAAGCATCTGCTGCTCGCCTCCGGATAGGGTTCCGCCTTTCTGACGAACGCGTTCTTTCAGCCTCGGAAACAGCTTGAACACCCAATCCAGGTCACGGCTAATCCCATTGGCGTCTGTCCGTGTATATGCACCTAAATGAAGGTTTTCCAAAACCGTAAGGTTAGGGAATATCTGCCTGCCTTCAGGCACCATGCTAATCCCCATCTGGACAATCCCGGTGACACTCACGTCCAGAAGGTTCGAATCCCTAAAAAAGATCTGACCTTCTGAAGGCCTTTTCAGCCCGCAGATTGTCCTCAACAAAGTTGTCTTCCCCGCCCCGTTAGAGCCCACAAGTGTCACCAAGGATCCTTGAGGCACAGTCATGGAAACCCCTTTGATTGCGTGAATTCCGTCATAGTAGACGTGAATATCCTTAATGTCGAGCAATTACTCCGCCCCCCAGATAGGCCTTGATTACCCTTTCGTTCGACTGGATCTCAGAAGGAGTGCCTTCTGCGATGATCTGGCCGTGGTCCAGTACAGTCATGCGTTCACAGATATTCATCACTACCTTCATCTCATGCTCAATCAGGAGTATAGTGAGGTTGAATCTGTCACGCACGTCAAGGATAAGCTGCATCAGTTGCTCAGTCTCTGCCGGATTCATCCCTGCCGCCGGCTCATCCAGTAGAAGCACCCTTGGCCTTGTAGCCAGGGCACGGGCGATTTCAAGCCGGCGTTGCTGTCCATACGGAAGTGCGCTGGCCCGATAGTGCGCCACATCTCCCAGGCCTACGTCCTCCAGTAACTCCTCGGATGTGCGTAGCATATCGGATTCTTCCTTCCTGTATCTCGGAAAAGCCAGCAGCGCTTCTCCGAACGTCGCCTCGCGCCTGAGATGGTGTCCGACCAGCACGTTCTCAAGAACCGTAAGGTTGCGAAACAGCCTGATGTTCTGGAAAGTGCGAGCGATACCCCGCCTGGCGATCTCATCAGGATTGAGTCCTGTGATATCTTTTCCGAACAGCTTCACTGATCCTGCGGTGGGACTCAAGACCCCGGATATGACATTAAATACCGTAGTCTTGCCTGCTCCGTTCGGGCCAATCAACCCATATAACGCCCGTTCTGAAATTGAAAGAGCAAAGTTGCTGACAGCCGCAAGGCCTCCGAATTGCATTCCGATATTCTCGCAGACAAGCGCGAAATCATTCATATTCGACATAGCCCACTTACACCTGCTTATATAAGAATCTACGGCGAAATCTTGCCGCAAGGTTTCTGAAAGAATCAAGACTCAGTTCTCTGTCTCCCATGAATCCCTTGGGATAGAATAATATAACTGCCATCAGGGCAATGGAAAAGACCACCATGCGCATACCTGGAATTCCGGGCAGGAACATTCCTAGAATAACCCTGGGTTCCTCCAGCGCTCTAAGGACTTCCATGGCAACCGTCACCAACGTAGCTGCTATTACACTGCCTGTAATGCTTCCTAAACCACCTAGCACTGCCATCATTAACACTGTAAAGGTCAACGGGAAACGAAACATGTTTGGGTCGATAGTAGTTATGAGGTTTCCCAGCAACCCTCCGCCGACACCCGCCATCATTGCTGATACTACGAAAGCAAGACACTTGTGGTAAAAGAGATTCACACCCATGGCCTCGGCAGCGACCTCATCGTCACGAACGGCCTTCAGCGCCCGTCCGTAACTGGAGTTCGTAAGCCTTACCATTACCAAGATACAGATGAGAGCAAAAGTCCAACTCCAGTAGAGGTTAGTGTGAGGAGGAATCCCCTTGAGGCCTAGCGCGCCATTGGTAATGCTTCTGGTATTTGTAAATACGACACGGATAATCTCCGCAAATCCCAGCGTGGTAATACCCAAGTAATCATCACGAAAACGTATGGCAGGGGCCCCGACTGCAAATCCTACTAACCCTGATACCAGGCCGGCCATTAAAAGGGCAGGCAAAAACCCCCACTGGATGGAGTTCAGCGGCCAAATCAAAGGATCAATAAAAAATACCGCAGACTTCGTCTGGGGTGCCATCGTCAGTAACGCCGTGGTATATGCACCGACAGCCATGAACCCGGCAATCCCGAGAGAAAACTGGCCTGCAAACCCATTGCACAGGTTAAGACCAAGCGTAATGCCAATGTATATTGCAGAGAGATTCAAAATACGCACCTTATAAGCGTCCCAGCCGGTCTCTACCCAGAAGAGGCACAGGTAAAATACGAGAAGCAACGCAACTGCAATTCCGCCTTTTCTCATGAGGTCATTGCTTCGGTTTCCGGTCATTATGTTCTCACCCTTTGCTTCTCACCAAGTAGGCCTGTAGGCCTAAACAGAAGCATCAAAATCAGTAAAACAAAAGCGAAAGCATCACGATAGCCTGCCAAACCCGGCAAGAAAGCCACTAACATAATCTCTCCGAAGCCAAGAAGAAAGCCACCTAAGACCGCTCCGGCAATATTGCCGATACCGCCGAATACAGCAGCGATAAAGCATTTCAACCCCGGGAACAACCCCATATTCGGATTGATCTCGACAAATCGAAGCCCCCACATAATGCCTCCGATAGCTGCAAGCGCCGAACCAATGGCAAAGGTAACCGAGATCGCCCGGTCAACTTCAATGCCCATCAGTCGTGCCACGTCAAAATCCCACTGGGCAGCCCGCATAGCAAGGCCTATCTTCGTCTTGTATACAATGTAGTTGAGTATTGCAAGAAGAACCACTGTCAGTACAGGGATTATGAAGAAAAGAGCCACAACCCTAATCCTGCCCAATTGAATGGGAATCTGAAACAACTGAGGCCGGAAAAACGTCTTCGGCCTTCCCCCGAATATCACCAGGCCGAGGTTTGCCATGAGAAACGACACCCCTATAGCCGAAATCAATGCTGATATGCGTGGCGCATCCCTAAGAGGCCTGTAGGCTGCCCGCTCGATGACAACACCCAGCAGGGCAGTGAGGGCAATTGCCATGACGAAGGAGAGCTGCCAAGGAAGAGCAAAAATGGCTATGCCATAAAAAGCGAAGTAGGTACTAATCATGAAGATTTCGCCATGGGCGAAGTTGATGAGTCTCAGGATACCGTATACCATTGTATATCCAATGGCCAAGAGAGCGTAGAGGCTACCTAACGTAATCCCGTTAGCAATATTTTGCATGAGTATTTCCAGTGTCACCGTCTCCAGCCTCCCATCGGACACAGAACAAGTCGTTCCCTGGGGGCTAAGCCCCCAGGGAAGCTCCAAAACCCTATTCAACGAGCAAGGTCCGTGACGAATAACTCGCTCTGATGAGGACTACTACCGGATTATGAACTAGCGCGGATGCACAACGTCAACGAGTTTGAACTCTCCGTTTTGCACCTGGAGCACAACTGCGCTCTTGGTGGCGTCGCCATTAGCGTCGAGGGTAATAATACCGGTAGCTCCCACGAAATCTTTGGTTTTCGCCATTGTGTCCCTTATTGCTACGGGATCGACTACTCCTGCTTTCTCAATGGCATCCAGCACCAGCATATAGCAGTCGTAACCCAAAGCGGCAAATGTGTTAGGCTGCTTGTTGAATTCTGACTTGTAAAGGGCTACGAACTCCTCGGACGCAGGGGTTATAGGGGCATCAGCACTGTAGTGGGTGCTGAAGTATACGCCTTCGACATCCTTTCCGCCAATCTCAATGAACTCAGGCGCCTCAAGAGTATCTCCTCCGAGGAAAGGCATGGCAAGTCCTAGCGAACGAGCTTGTGTAACGAGTACAGCTGCGTCGGCATAGTATCCGGGAGCGAATACTACATCAGGTTTTGCGTTGGCGACATATGTAAGCTGTGCTGTGAAGTCTCTGTCGCCGGTCTGATAAGATGTAAAGCCTACAATAGCTTTGGGATCCCCGGTCAACTCGATAAAAGCCTCTCTGAAGAAGTTCGCGAGGCCTACTGAGTAATCCTGAGCCACGTCCTGGATAATTGCTGCAGTCTTAGCCCCGAGCTTCTCGAAGGCGAATTGTGCCATGACTCTGCCCTGGAAAGGGTCAATGAAGCAGGCACGGAAATAGTAGTCATTTCCTATTGTAACCAAGGGATTCGTCGGTGAACATCCCATGACCGGGACTTTTGCCTGCTGCGCTACAGGCCCTCCGGACATCGATAGGGCGCTCCCGTAGCTTCCAATAATTGCATGCACTTTGTCTTTCTGAACCAGACGGGTCACAGCAGTAGCTGCTTCAACTTTGTCGCTGCGATTATCAACTAAGATGAGTCTGACCGGCAGTCCTAAGACATTTGGTCTCTGTTTCTGCGCGAGTTCTATCCCTTCCCAAGTCATTTGGCCACCTGCGGCCATCGCCCCTGTCATCGGCTCATATACACCGATTCTCACCTCGGTAGGCGTCGCAGCTGTCGCCACACCCACAAGGTTTACCATAATCAGAAGTACCAAACAAGTGACTAAACGTCGATGAGAAATCATACTGGAATCCACCCCTCTTCAGACTCAAAATATTATAGTGTAATATGTCTTTCTCTATATTTGAGTGAATTCCTCCCACAATAAACAGTTAAGCATGCTTTTCAGTCTGATATATAAAAGTCCGTCTGTTAAAAATTCAATATATAATAGTTGTCCTTTTGCTCTATTTGCAAATGAATGAATACGAGCAAGGCAAAAAAGCACCTTACCGGCATTGGCTCCAGCGAAACAGAAAACACGTTGGAGGATCACGACAAATCATTATACGGGGAAAACCTTGGCAATAGCCGGGAAACGCAAAGAGACGTTGGAACCAAAGAATGACAAGCCTTTCGATTCGCGAAGCGTTCACATTTGATAAACACTTTGTTCAAGCAGGCTTCACGATAAAGCCTTAGTTATTCCGAAGGCAGGCACCGGGAAGCCTATCCGTCCATAAGCGTAGTTACGGGCTGAGTAGAATTAAAGGCTGCCCTTAAGGCGTCAGGCTCATCAATAGGCTCAAGGCATGCAAGCCCTTGGCATACATAGGCCAGAGCCTTATCAGGCGCCGGTTCCTTGCCTAAAATGGGAGGCAGAATCCTGGCAAGATCATGACCTTCAGTCCCTCCCGGATTATGAGAAATCGTCGCTTCAGGGAGGAATAAGCTATTTACTGCTTGCCACAGTCGCTGGGCATCCGGTTTGTCGAGATGGCCTGCGATTACTATTTCAATAGGCGGAATCTCCAATAGCAGCCACGCTGAAAGCAGCATTGGAAAAGCCGAAGGATATCTTGATACATGCCCGGAAAAACCCTCAAGCAACTCCCTTGCCGTCTCTTCCCACTCTTGCCGTCCTGTAAGACGTGCAAGTCGAATCAGGTTATGGGCAGATATGGAGTTTCCTGATGGGAGAGCTCCGTCCCGAGCGTCCTTTCGGCGCACGGGGAGTTCATGGGAGTCATGGGACGTGAAATAGAATCCACCGTCTTTCTCATCCCCAAACAGGTCGATTTGCTGTTCCATCAACTCAATGGCAGCCTGGACATAATCGCTCTCAAATCCTGCTTCCCACAACTCGATAAGACCCTGAATGAAAAAGGCGTAGTCATCCAGATATGCGGGTATTGCAGCTTCTCCCTTGCGGTATCTCGCCAGAAGCCGGCCATCGGGGCGTCGCAAGGCCTTCAGGACGAAATCCGCTGTATCCTCTGCAACATCAACGTATCTCTGTTCACCCAGGATACGACCTCCTCTTGCGAAGGCGGTGACTACAAGGCCGTTCCACGCTGTCAGGACTTTATCATCTCGAAATGGCCTCTGACGTTTGGTTCGCGCCTCCAGAAGACGAGCGCAGGCCTGGCTGAGCATATCTTCTGTAGCACGTGGCAGGTCACCGTTGTTAGCTTCCGCCGGTTCGTTCGCCTCTCCTCCTGCGATTGTCAGTGTGCTTGCTCTGGGGCTTGAGAGGTTTGGGACATTGAGGTCATTCTCAAAGTTGCCCTTTCTTGTAATGTCAAAATACCGTGTGAAAAGCTCAGCGTCCTCACTACCCAGGATTTCGCATACTTCGTCCCGGCTCCACGTATAATACCGGCCTTCCCCACCTTCGGAATCCGCGTCCTCAGCTGATGCAAATCCGCCGTCCGGAGCCTGCATATCCCGGAGAAGGTACATGAAAATCTCACGTGCTACCTGAGCATAGAACCGCTTTTGTGTTACCTGATACGCCTCGAGATATGCCAAAGCCAGCAGCGCGTTATCATAGAGCATCTTCTCGAAATGAGGAATCAGCCATATACGGTCAGTGCTATAGCGGTGGAATCCGAATCCTATTTGATCGTACACCCCGCCTCTCCGCATCATCACAAGGGTTTTCTCTACCATATCCAGAGCTGATGAATCTCGGGTATGCCTGTAGTATCTGAGCAAGAAAAGCAGGTTAACAGGCATGGGGAACTTCGGAGCATATCCGAACCCCCCGTGCTCGCGGTCGAATTCAGTCTTAAATGCATTATAAGCATACAGAAGCTCATCATCGCCAAGTGCAGCCTCATCACGCTTTTCGTTACCTTCGCGAAGCAGATGAGTAAGCATGTCTCCGGCATGGACAAGCTGCTGCCTGTCATTTTTCCACATTTCGGTTACTTTCGCGAGAACATCGAGAAGGCCCGGCCTACCATACTTCCGTGTCTTGGGAAAGTATGTGCCGGCAAAGAAAGGTTTCTTGTCTGCATCCATAATGACGGTGAGAGGCCATCCCCCTTGACCTGTAGTCGCCAGGCAGGCTTCCTGGTATACGCTGTCCACGTCAGGCCTTTCCTCGCGATCGACTTTAATCGAGATGTAGCCGTCATTTAGGGCTTTAGCCACCTCCGGGTCACTGAATGACTCTTCCGCCATTACGTGGCACCAATGGCAGGCAGAATATCCTATGGAAAGGAAAATAGGCTTGTCTTCAGCTTCTGCCCTTCCAAAAGCTTCATCACACCAAGGATACCAATCCACAGGATTTCCCGCATGTTGAAGCAAATACGGATTCTTGCTTTCTGCCAGACGATTCACGGCTATTCCTCCGTTCCCGCCAGTGCCATTTCCCAGCCACCGCTCACCGATAGTGTAAGCTCGGAGGATTAAACGTATTCCATACCTCTCTTCTCTGCAGAGAGCTTCGCTTCGAGGAACCCCTCGAGCCACTCCCGAACAGGTCCGAGTGAAGCTTCAAGGATCTCGAGGCTGCCACATGTAATGTGCTCCAGAAAATAGTCCTTGGCGACTCCCATCGCCTCTTTGGCTTCATCTTCAGTCAGTTTCCCGTCTTTGGATTTCTCCTTTAGCTCATCCACAAGCACCTGGTTAGTAGCGCGAACCGCGTCAATTCCCACTGCCTCCGCCTCAGTCAAAGCAGCGGAAAGCGATTGTCTGGCTATCTCATTGTCAATCTCCTCAATTTTCTTCCTCAGCAGCGCAACCCCATATCCAATAAGTACTACCAGAAAGAGAGCAATTACAGGAAGCAGGATTTCAACAAGGTCAAGAGCAAAAGCGCTCAGAGTCATCGCTTTTCTCTCCTTTCGTATGATTTGAAATACACTTCGTGTATATATTACTTTCCATTTATGTTAAATCCTGCCATGATGAAGCCGACTTTTGTCTTCCGAGAATCCGAAATGCCCCGGGCCGTATCGGTTAACCGGGGCATCTTGTCCTTTCCGTATTGACATCTCTTGCCGGAATGGCCTAAGTCATCCTGCAATAAGCGGAGAAATGAAGCTACTTCGCCCTATTGCTTTGGTAGCAGTCACGGCAATACACGGGTCTGTCAGGGCGTGGTTTAAAAGGAACCGTGGTCTGTGCGCCACAACGGGCACAAACCGCTTGGAACATCTCTCTGTCTTCACTACGAGCGACGCGACGTCCGGTTCTCTCCCGCCCTCTCCTGGCAGATCTACAAGCCGGACATCTACCCGGCTCGTTCTCGTACCCTTTCGACGCGAAGAACTCTTGCTCTCTTGCGGAAAAACCGAATTCCTTTCCGCAGTCCTTACACACCAAAGTCTTGTCCTGGTACATAAAGAAACCTCCTAATCATGTAGCCCTTCGGGGACTTTAATTCACCGTATCCCTTGGGCTACACCTGGAGGCAACGACTGCGGCTGGGCGACAAGTATGCTGTTCCAAGCAACCCTCAGTATAAGGCAATGTCAGTATATCACCCTTCTATTATTTTCACAATAACAACCATTGTGAATATTGCGGTGCTACCCTCAGGATAGTACCCAGGCTCAGATGCCACGCAGCGCTTGAATTGTCCTTTGGCGGGAAACACTAACTGAAAACCGCTAAAGGATGTGAACTCAGATGGAAATCAAGGAACAGGCTATTGTTCCTTTGGGCTATGGTAAATACGTGCGTTCAGACAAGATCATTGCCCTTGACCCGATAGAGACTGACCGAGGGCCGGGCCGTCGCACCAGGGTGTACATTGACCAACTCCCTAACCCCCTTATTGCCTCAAGAACCGAAAACTCGATCCTGGCAAGCATGGTCAGGACTTCCAGAGAAGTCGTAGAGGCCACGGCTGCCTTCGAACTCCTTCAGGATCTTTTCGATGACATTCAACAGGTGGGACCGATGCTCAGGAAAAGCATCAGGGACGAAGCCGGGCTTGATCTGGAAGAACTCGAGCACAAAATCAGGGATATCTTAGAGCACCGCTTTGATACGGAGTAGGGGCTTCACCCTTCGGCGTCGCCCCTACCTTCAATAAGATCGCCTATTGTGGCGTGTTCCCAGAGAGCACGTTAATGATTTCGCGTGATATTACACCTTTGTCTGCGGAATCACGTAACCCTGCGGTGCAGTCCTACACCTCAATTAGAACTTGAAGTTCACTCCAAGGGTCAAGCCACTTACAATAATATCCCTTGCCTCCGGCTGCTCCCAAGTCCCTTTCTTAGAGTCACAGTAATTAATCGGGTCATCGCAAGGATCAACTTCGGGGTCGTACTTGAAAAAGCGCAGAGAGGGAACTCCCTTCCAAAGCGACGCGTAGCACCCTGCCTCAACCAACCATTGTTCTGTGATCTGGTAACCTAAAGAGGCGCTTAAGTCATATGTGCTGATTTGGACAGAATCTGTGGCGGAATAGGATATGTCCGCGGTTTCATAAAGAACCCACTCGTAGAGGTCCTCCTCTGCTTGAGCTGGAGTTAGGTCATTCAGCTCGGTTACTTCGTCATAATACGAATAATCCACTGACCATATGGCATCTGACGTTGCAGTGCCGAAGAGAATTCCTGCTTTTGCGTCTACCTTCAACATAAGCTTATCTGCTAACGCATACTTACCTTCAATACCAACCAGCGGCCCAATAGCACTTACGCCAAGTTTACTGTTCAAATCGAGGTCCCATTTTGCAGAGGAGTGGTAGTAGCCATAGGAGTAATAGTCATGGACATATTCAATATCGTCAGTCTCTTCGTCAAAGAACCCCCCGGAGAGTTCCAGTCCGGTCAATTGACTCTGATTCAAGACCGCTCTGCGTACTCCACCTGAAAAACCTATCTCCCAACCGGATCCTGCCAGAGTCTTTGTGCCGGCAATGTCAAGAGCGGACATAGAGAGAGCCCCTTCTGCGGCAAGCACAGCTTTACCGTCAAAATCCCAATATCCTGTCCATTGGTCACGGTCAGAGTAAAACTCCCAAGGCCTGTACAACCAAGGCACTGTTAACAGGTAGTGCCTATCCACCCAGAACAGCTCTTCGTCATGTTCTACGGACTCATCATCATATTTGTCTATGAATTCCACACCCGCTGTGCCAGCACGATTAAGGCCCAGTATGAGATGCCTACCGAAGCTGACGGAGACAGGAAATATGACCCTGACAGAATGAAGCCTCCCCCCATCCCGGGTTGCAGGACGAGTTTCTCCTTACTGAAGACGTAAGCATCTTCAGCATAAGTCAGCTGATGAACCTCGGAAAATCCAGAGTAGATGTATGCAGGATACTCATTTTCAGCTATTTGATAATCCGCAACCCACTGATCCGCCCCTCCTACACCTGCATGCCAGTACTTTAGGCTAAGCTCGGCCTTCTCCGCAAAAGCCGGTACTGAAACGAGACCAAAAGCCAACACCAACAAAACAATCCCTAAAACCTTTTTCATGACACTGCCTCCTTGATACATTTTGACGCAATATGAACTATTAAGACGATACGTAAGCAATTATCTGATTATTGGATATACTTC
>MTBK01197767.1_pt1 | contig 12597 bp, 12 predicted proteins | sample 1535981 | NCBI WGS metagenome assembly MTBK01 (sample SAMN06109225, study PRJNA356200) | anaerobic digester metagenome | isolation source: biogas reactors fed with pig manure or primary and secondary sludge | place: Spain | collected 2016-06-30 | reverse complement strand
TTCGTCTTGAGGCGTGGCTTTTAATTTACCTGCAATGATTTCAGGTAAGGTTTCAAGCAATAACTCTTTGCCTAAAAGACTTAATTCTTCAAATAAAACACCGACATCATCTTGGTCTGTAATTGGAATGGTTTTTTGGGCATAAATGCCACCAGCATCCATTTTTTTAATCATTTCCATAATAGTGACCCCTGTTTCTTTGTCGCCTGCCATAATCGCATAATGCACCGGTGCTCCACCACGATACTTTGGTAAAAGTGATGCGTGAACGTTCAAGGCCGCAATCTTAGCTGCTTGAAGTAATTTTTCAGGTAAAAATTGGCCAAATGCGGCAGTAATCATCAAGTCCGGAGCCATGGCTATAATTTCAGCCATTTCTGGCGATTGATTGATTTTTTCTGGTTGTAATACTGGTAAATTTAAACGTAAGGCCGCTTCTTTTACTGGGGTTTGCGTAATCGTTCTTTTACGACCGACTGGACGATCAGGCTGAGTTACAACAGCCAACACCTCATATCCAGCAGCAACCAATCCTTCTAAAATGGGCACGGAAAAAGCCGGTGTTCCCATAAATACAACTTTAGTCATTTTCTTTTTCCTCCATATAATTTTCTAGTTCTTCTTCGGGAATTTGCTCAATCATTTGATCAATAAAAAGCTTGCCTTGTAAGTGATCAATCTCGTGCAAAATGGCCCGCGCTAAGTAGCCGTATGCTTCGACTTCCATTTCTTCGCCTTCACGGTCATAATAACGCACGATGATTTCATCCGGGCGAGCGACAGTGCCAAAGACATGCGGAATGCTTAGACACCCTTCCACATCAATTTCGCGGCCTTTCGCTGACAACACTTGTGGATTGATCAATTCAAACAAATCGCCTTCTTCGACTTCCACGAGTGCGACTTGAATATTTTTGCCAACTTGAGGAGCAGCGATCCCAACACCATCATGGGCAAGCATCGTTTCGTGCAAATCGTCTAGCAACTTAAGTAACGCTGGCGTAATCGCCTCAACCGGGGTACTTGGTTCATATAATTTTTTGTTTGGATGAATTACAATTGGGTAACGCATAGCAAGCTCCTTTTTTTAAATAAAATTTAATGGTTCATAATCAATGGCCACAAATAAGTTTTGCCTTTGTTCAACTTGGCTTTCGTTTAAAATTTGTTGTAAAACGGCTTGAAGATGTGGCTCTCTTTTATACTTTAAAATTAACTGATAGTAATAGCGGTTTTTTACCCGTGCGACGCCACTTGGAATCGGGCCTAAAATCCGACACTCCGAACTAAGCGCTTGTTGCAATTGTTGCGCAATCGCAAACATTTTGCGAGCAGCGATTTCTTCGTTTGGATGACTCGCCGTAATCTTTACCGTAAAATAAAATGGCGGATACCCACTTTGATGACGTAAAAACATTTCTTGTTGGTAAAAAGTTTCATAGTCTTGTTCTTTTGCAAGTAAAATACTATGATGCTCAGGGTTAAATGTTTGAACAATGACTTCCCCGGCTTTTTGCCCCCGTCCTGCTCGGCCACTCACTTGCGTTAACAACTGAAAAGTTCGCTCGCTCGCTCGAAAATCAGGCAAATTCAAGGCGGTGTCTGCATTTAAGACGCCAACTAAAGTAATATTAGGAAAGTCGAGCCCTTTTGCAATCATTTGTGTCCCGAGTAAAATATCGGCTTCGTGTTTTTCAAAAGCCGTTAAAATCTTTTCGTGCGCTCCTTTTTTTCGCGTCGTATCGACATCCATTCGCAAAATACGTGCCTTAGGAAACAAAGCTTGTAGTTCTTCTTCGACTTTTTGCGTGCCGGTGCCATAATAGCGAATCTTATCCCCTTGGCAGTCTGGGCAACGATGGGGAATATTTTCTTGATGGCCACAATAATGGCAGCACATTTTTTTAATGTCCATATGAAGCGTCAAGGAAATATCACAATTCGGACAAGGCAAGACGTAACCACAATCACGGCACATCACGAATGACGAGTAACCCCGACGATTTAACAGCAACACCATTTGTTCTTTTTTATTTAGACGATCTTGAATTTTTTCTTGTAATAAATACGAAAAAGTACTCAGATTGTGTTTTTGAAATTCTTCTTTTAAATCAACGACCACCACGCTAGGCAATTGCGCATTGTGGCTTGCACGTTTTGTTAACATGAGTAGTTCATAACGTTTTTTTTGGGCGCGTGCTCTTGATTCTAAAGAAGGAGTGGCACTTCCTAAAATCAATGGACAATGGTGGTACTGACTACGCCAAATGGCTAAGTCACGGGCATGGTAACGCGGTGTCTCGTCTTGTTTATAAGAAGTCTCGTGTTCTTCATCAATAATAATGACCCCGATATTTTTTAAAGGCGCAAAAATGGCTGAACGAGCCCCCACCACCACTTGTGCTTCTTCGCGTTCAATTTTACGCCACTCATCATATTTCTCACCTTGAGACAGACCACTATGTAAAACCGCCACCGCTTTACCAAAGCGACTTTTGAAACGCTGAACCATTTGAGGCGTGAGTGAAATTTCTGGTACTAACATCATCGCCGTTTTCCCTTGCTTTAAAAGTTCCGCAATTGTTTGTAAATAAACTTCTGTCTTACCACTGCCAGTAATCCCTTCCAGTAAAAAGGTCGTGGCTTGTTGGCTGTGACTAGCAGCTAGAATTTTCGCTACTGCGTCAGCTTGTTCATCATTTAAAGCAAACGCTTCGGAAGGGGCAAACGTTTGGTTTTCAAACGGATCACGGTAAACTTCTTTTTCTTCGTAACTTAACCAACCTAGCTTTAATCCTTGGTTTAACTGACTAGTCGTCAAACCTTGCTCTTTATAAAATGACACACTTTGATACGGATGTTCGACTAATAAAGCAAGTAACTGGTGCTGTCGTTGCGCATTTGGGCGTAAAGTTTGGGCGATTTCGGCTTTTTTTTCGGCAGTTATTTGGCTTTTAACTTGGCGAATTGTTTTTTTACGCCCTTTTTCTTTGACTAAGTACTGTAGTTCGACCACGTTTTGCTCGCGTAGTTTTTTGAATAGTGGCAATGCTTGCTGTTCTTCAACTAAATCCCAACTAATTGTTTCTTTTTTTTCAAAAAAAGTCGCTTGAACCGCGTGATTTGGGTCTTTTAAAAGAAATTGCTTTTCGTAAGCAGCTTTCATCGCCGCGGGTAACATTGTTTGTAAGCACGTAATTTTAAAAGAAAAAGTTGTCTTTTTCATATGATCGGCCAATGCCAGTAATTCTTCATTTAAAACAGGCGAAACGTCTAGCACATTCATAATGGCTTTTAGTTGGTCAGTTGTAATTTCTGCTGGCAAGTCCGCTGTGAGGCCGACAACAAACCCTTGTAAGTGACGATTCCCTTCGCCAAAAGGGACTTCCACACGCATTCCGACTTCAATAACCTCTTGCCACTTTTCAGGAATGAGATACGTATACGGCTGATCGGTTTGCATCGTTGGGACATCGACAATGACTGCTGCGTATAACGTCATTTAACCCCTTCCTTTCCGACATTTTTAGATTTCCTTCTTATTTTACTCGAATTGTTTGCTTTTGTCTTTAAAGCAAACAAAAAGTCTGAGAACGAGACCTCAGACTTTTATTTATTTTATACCGATGCAAATTAATCTCGACGTGCTTTTGCTTCTAGCTCTCTTTGTTCTTGCTCTTTGCGTGCTTTTAACTCTTCTTCTTCTTGCTTCATACGCGCGCGTTTAATTTCAGGATGTGGATCATTGATGACAGTCTCTGCTTCAATTTCTTCAAGCGCTTGTCCAACACTTTTAACTGAATCAAATTTATCTAACGTTGGTTGACTTCCAGCCTCAAGCTCATGTGCACGTTTACTTGCTAAAACACAAGTGAATATTTTGAGTTTACACGATCTAACAATTTATCAATCGACGGTTTTAACATCATTTTATTCTACAACTCCTCTAACATTTTTCGATATTTCCCAATGACACGCTCCACGCGAAAATGCTCACTGGCAATAATTTCTTTAATTCGTTTTACAGCTAACGGTACTTCATCATTCACGACGGCATAATCATACAGTGCCATCATTTCAATTTCTTCTTTAGCAACGCGCATCCGCTCATCAATCACTTCTGGCGCATCTGTTCCTCGTCCAGTGATGCGTGAACGCAATTCCACTAAATCCGGTGGTGTTAAGAAAATAAAGACACCATCCGGCACTTTTTCTTTTACTTGACGAGCCCCTTGAACTTCAATTTCTAAAAAAACATCTTTGCCTTCATCTAACGTTTTTTGCACATAAGAAAGTGGCGTCCCATAGTAATTGCCCACGTATTCGGCGTACTCTAACATTTCACCCGTTTGAATTAATGCTTCAAACTCTTCCCGGCTCCTAAAGAAATAATCTACGCCTTCTACTTCACCAATTCTTTTTTTACGAGTTGTCATCGAAATAGAGTATTGAAAGTCGTTGTCTTCACTTTCGAAAATAGCCTTACGAACGGTTCCTTTACCTACACCTGAAGGTCCCGATAATACAATTAATAACCCACGCTCTGTCATGTTGATGTCCTTTCACTTTTGAAGATTTACTTATCGTTTATTGTGCACTTTTTTTCAGTAAATTTCAAGAATTACTTTAATATACCAAAATTTCGACTAAAAAGCTACTTTCAAGCAAATTTTATCCTCTCCGACACGTTTTTACTCAACATTTTGGACTTGTTCACGAATTTTTTCAATTGTCGTTTTTAATTGAACGACAATGTTCTTAATGTCAATGGCACTTGATTTTGAACCAATCGTATTGACTTCTCGATTCATCTCTTGAATTAAAAAGTCTAATTCTCGACCGACCGGCTTGTTACTTGTTAAGAGTTGTTCAAACGTTTCAACGTGAATTTTTAAACGATCAATTTCTTCATGAATATCACTTTTTTCTAATAAGATGACCATTTCGGTTAATAGCCGTTCGCGGTCAATTTCCGTACTTAAATACTCAGTTAGCTTCTTTTCAAAACGAGTCAAATACTCTTTTTCAAAAACAAGAAACAAACCCGCCAATTCAGCTAACATTACTTGTAGTTGTTGCAAGTTTTCTTGTAAAACTTGTAAAATACCGGCGCCTTCTACTTGGCGACTTTGATCATTGGCATTCGCTGCTGCTACAATTGCCGCAAGTAATAGCGCTTCTAACGCTTCATCGACAGTCTTTTTTTCTTGGACTTGAACAAATTCTTCTTTTTCAAGCAAACTTTGTAATAAATGCTCCGGTGCCAATGTCGTTTGAAAACGAGTATGGGCCTCTTGATTAACTTGAGCCATAAAAGCTTCAATTAAATCCCAGTGAATTTTCACTTCTTTTTGTTGGTCATTTAATTCGGTTAAAGTGACGAAAACTTCGATTCGTCCTCGTTTTAAAATTTCTTTCATCGCTTGACGTGCCGCTTGCTCAAAAGGATGCAACGCTCGAGGTAATCGCAATTGAAAGTCTAAAAAACGATGATTGACACTTTTAATTTCCACTTCAATTTGATAATCTTTGGATTCTTTTAACGCTTTACCAAAACCCGTCATACTTTTCATTTGATTTTCTCACCTACATTTTTGAAATTAGTTGGCTTAACGCCTCAAATTCTTCATTGCTTAAAGTTACGCCTTTACCCATTTTCTCGTGATTTGGTCCCCAATCTCTCAAATCAAATTTAGGTGGGCGACCGTTCCAACTCACTAAATTTAACTCTTTGCGCCAACCTTTCGCATTTTCTGATAAAACACCAATTTCTTCCACAATCTCATAAGAAAATTCACTCTTACTCACGTATTTTTCCTCCTTTACCTAAAATGTTTGTTGCGTCATTGAAAAAGCTTCTAACATGGCCGGTGTTGCTTTATCAACGGGAATCGTTTCTGTTAATTTGCCTTGGACCATCCAACGCGTAATCCCGGCTGCCTCACCACACGTAATTAACGTCACTAGCGTCTGGTCCGGCACTTCCTCAATGACTTCGACTTGATACGCTTCGATACGCTTTGATTCAATCGTTTCGTAAACATAAATTTGATCTAAATCGGTTAAATAAATCACATCACCCATTTTAACTTCCTCTAAACGCGTAAATAAAATCGTTGACTGCTCAATTCGGTGGCTCGCTAATGCATAGTTGCCTTGCCCCATTTGTTGCTCTGGGCTGAAGGTTCCTGCCCCAAATAAAAGAGCTTCATTGCCTAACCCTTTAAAAATTGGTAATTGAATTTCGACGCTCGGAACGGCTATGCCACCAATCACCGGCAAGACTTTACCACTTAATTGCGCTTGTAAGACCGCTTCCAAACTAGCAGACTCCACTGCCGCAAAATCAAATGTTGCTTCGACTTGCTTGTTTGCTTCGATTTGTTCACGAGTAACTTGCTCTATTTGATAATGTGCACTTGTTTTAGACATTAAAAATTGTTTGATTTGACGATTAAAAACGAGAGCCAGTCCAAGTAGCAATAAGAGAAATAGGCCCAGATTAATTAGGGTATTTTTCAATCTTTTTTTCTTCATTTATGAAAACTCCTCTCTCGTTTAATCATACCACAATTTAAAGCCAAATATTAATGATTGTAACCGGATTTTAATCGAAAAGATATAAGCTTTTTTCATAGAAATGAGGTAAAATGAAACTAAGAATGAAAATTATTTTTAGGAGGGGAGAACTTGACTGCGCTTGTTTATATTCATCTGGATACGATTAGTAATACCGTTTTAACCAAAGGCCTTACCGCTCGTGATTTTCAGCAAGGAATTGTTCATCAACCTAAAAATCTATTGTTATTAAATCCAACAACTGAACTTGGGGAACACGAGAGTCACACCGCCTTAAAAATTGTTCGCGGCACCGAAGCCATTCAACAATTTTTTCAAATCAGCGGTCGAACACGACAAACAAATGAGAACAAATGGATTGATTTTTCTGACTTAAATATGCTTAAGGAACTCACGCCACTCGAGATCTCTGAGCTACTTTATTTTGGTCACATGAAAACACACCTTCACTCCCCCTTTTTTTATAAATTACAAAATAATTTTGTTTACTTTGAATTAGAATCCGGCTTGAATCGAACGTATTATCGTTACATTGATGAATTTTATCGGATTTTAGCCTTAAAAATCACACGCTTTTCACTAGAAAAATTAAATGAACGCCGAACGTTTTTCCGTAAAACACAACCCGTTGAAAAACTGAATTACGAATTACTTAAAACACTCAAAGAAGCCATGAAAGAAGGCCTGGTTTTTTCTTTTGAAGATGCCTCACTCAAAAATAATGAGCTGCAAATTCCCATTTTATTTGCCGAAGAAAGAACCGTTCTTGAAAGAAGTTTTAAATTAAAGCAAGAATATTTACTAGGATACTTAACGTTTCATTGTGAAGTCCAAAGCTGGACCTTAGATTTGGATGATGAGTTGTTTGACTTTCATTCAAAAACAATGCCTTTTTTGTAAAAAATCATCAGAAAAAGAAAGTTATTTATCCAAATTTATAGATTCTACTTTCTTCACTTGAATAGCTAGTAAATAAATGGAGGCAAACGATGAACAATGTTGAATTAACCCGATTCAAAGTAAAAAAAGGCAAGTCACACGTAGTCGACGAATGGCTTGCCTTTTTGAACGAACATCTCACTGAAACGCTACAAACACTTGCACAAGAAAAGATGTTTGTAGAAACCATTTTTCGAGAAACACTAAATGGCGGAGTAAAATCCCTCTGTCAAACCGTTACTTAAAAATACGCCTCACACAAACCAATTCCTGAATTATTCACGAACAAAACAAATTAAATGATCATCCCTTATAAATCAAGGATTGAAAGAATCTTGACTTTCAACCCATTTGGTATACAAAAATAGACATCCTTCTGTTATTGTAAAGTTACTACCCAAAACAAATAGAAAGAAGGATGTCTATATGTCTACTTTACAATCTTATACGCTAACATTCAATACGAATATTAAAATTTCTGCGGATGGCGGTGCACTTTCGGTCGATGGTGGCTTGCCATTAGTGAAAGAATTTATGGTGAAATCGAATTTTTATCCGTTGTTTGATCAAACGGTTCAATTTAAGGACGATCGCAAACGACTCACCCATACGCGTCAATCCGTCTTTGAACAAGCGCTTCTCCAACAAATTGCGGGCTATGATACCGATGACGCTTCTGATTCGCTTACCCATAATCAATTATTTACCCAAACACTTCAAAAGAAACAGCTTGCTTCTCAACCAACGATGTCTCGCATGTTCCAATCCATCACGCCTGAAAATATTGAGGAGTTCAATTGTTTAAATCAACGTTATTTAGATCAATATTACGGGCAAGAGTCCATCGATACCGTCGTCATTGATTTAGATTCCACTCATTGCGATACCTTTGGAAAACAAGAAGGTTCCGATTTTAATAACCATTACCGAACATTTGGTTATCATCCACTCGTGGCGTTTGATGCCGTCACCGGTCTTTTTTTGAAAGCGCAACTTCGTAAAGGCAATGTCTATACGTCAACGGAAGTCGTGCCATTTTTAGAGCCACTTTTGAAACATTTGATTGAAGATTTAAACGTCAGTCATATTCTTATTCGTGGCGATTCGGGTTTTGCCGTTCCTGCTTTGTACGAATTATGTGAAACTTACGAAGTGAAATATGTCATCCGTTTAAAAGCAAATGCTCGATTAAATCAAACCGCGGAATCTTTTGTTTTCCGTAACGAATCCTATCCAATTGTTGAGCTTGAACGTCAATTTGACGCGTTCGATTATCGCGCGAATTCTTGGAAGAAGGAGCGGACGGTCGTTCTACAAAACGAACGACCTGCTGGGAAACTATTGTTTACACCTCTATTTATTGTGACGAATATGGAAGGAATCATTCCAGAAATTATCGTCAAATTATACAAAAATCGTGGATTGATGGAAAACTTTATTAAGGAAGCGAAACTTGGTTTTTTCATGGACAAGACAGACAGTTCAAAATTTGTAATCAATGAAGCACGTATGTGGCTAGGTGTCTTGTCTTACAATATCATTCAGCTGATGAAAAGTTGGGTCTTTCCTCCTTCCATGAAGAAATGGACGATTGGCACGATCCGGCAACGCCTCATTAAAGTCGCAACTAAGATTGTTTCGCATGCTGGAAAAATCCATTTCAAACTAGATGAAACCTTTGTTTATTTGAATGATTATTTTTCGGTCACCAAACGGCTCCGTTCTTTCTAAAAAAAAATTTGATTGCACGGCCAAGGGGTTCGTTTGCTCTTTTTTAGGTTTCGTTCAACGATTTTTTATCAATCACTCAAAAATTATCCTTCGTTTATTTTCTGATTCAAATTGAATGAGTGGATTGTTTCATTTTTATCCGATTTTGTTATGTTTCACATTTTCATGAATAATTCAGGATTAAGTTGTTTTTATTGCCATTCTTTCAGACGTTTCATTGCCCGAACAGCAATTGGAATTTCAATATCATTTTCCAATATTAGTATACGATTAGTTTTATTGACTTCTTTCACTTTGTTTATATTAACTACAAAAGATTTATGGCAACGAAAAAGCCCATCTTCAATGTTCTCCAAATTTTTAATGGACCCATAAAAATCAATCTGACGATTTTTTGTATGAAGAACAATTTTATGAGGGGATAATCCTGATTCAAAAAATAAAATATCATTTAATGGAAAAGTTCTAATTGAATCACCCAAAGTCAATGTAAATTTACGAGTTTCTTTACTGCCTTCTGATAGATATCGTTTAATCGCTAAATCAATACATTCTCGTATTCTATGTTCAACATCCTCTGCCCGTTCTTTAAGAATGTAGTCCATTGCTTCAACTTTATAAGTAAACGTAAGATAAGAAAGTTCTCCATGAGTGGTTACAAAAACAATTTTCCCGATATCATCGACCTTGCGAATCTCTGATGCCAATGTTATTCCAGTCAATTCATGTTGTAAATCAACATCTAAGAAATATAGTCTTGGACCTACTGAATTGCTAGTTACGTATTCGAGTACTTCTTCAGGATTTTTGGTCGCTAAAACGAGTTGAGCATCTAAATCTTCAATCATTACATAATTAGTAATTACTTGCTCCATGCGTTGTAATTGTTTACTATCATCTTCGCAAATAATAATCGATAGCATGTTGACCTCCCTATTTTTTTAAAATGTAAATTATTTGAATAAATATTCCTTTTTCAATAATCGTTTCTATTGCCAAAGAATCTGATTTACTCACTATCTCGCCTACATTACTAAGGCCCAATCCACGACTATCTTCTTTGGTCGAATAGCCTTGTTTTTGTAATTGATAGATGGGTTCTATTTTTTGACGACAAGTATTCTCAATAACAATTTGAAGTTCTTCTCCTTTTGAGAAGAAAGCTACTCTTAACGTACCGAATCCCAAATCAATAATTTCTTCAATTGCATTATCTATTAATATACCTAACACTCGTATCAAATCCAGTGGACTCGTAGGAATTTCTCGGATGATTTCTCGACATTCAAAGGTTGTATCTATATTCAAGCTCTGGGCACGTAATAGTTTAGACATGAGTAAGCTTTTAATTTCTTTGACTTGTATTTTTGCAAGGTCGTCCAATTTAAAATTATCGATAGTGACGAACTCTGATGTTTCTAATACATAGTTTCTAAAGTAATTTCGTAGCCCATCTAGGTCATGCTCATCAATGTAACTATCAATGGATGATAAAATATTTTTGTAATCATGTCTGAATTTTCGAATCTCATTGTATTGAGATTCAAGACCTTCTGTATATTGCTGAATCGCTTCGTATTCGGCTTTAGTTTGTTTTATTTGGTACTCTTTTCTTACAGCACGAGAATAAAAAAAGAAGGCTGTAATTGTGAAAAAAAGATATAATAGAAAAAAGACTAAATTTAGTTGAATCAACTCGATCGTATTTCCTAATTGAACGCCTAATAAAATACAAATTAAGTAAATGGAATAGGTAAACAAGAGGATGAGTGAAATAATATTCCCTTCATTTGAGTCTAATTTATCATCCAGATATTTTCTTACTGACCATTTAGATATTTTTATTAGTAGTAATGAAAATACTAACTCCATACTTAAGTGCAGTATAACAGTAGACAATGTTAAGTAATTGAAATCGTGGGTCACTATGTTTAATAACCAAGAGGTTAAGTGGTCGGTAATGACAAAAATTACCATAATCAAAGATTGAATACCTATACTTGGTAGCCATTTTTTTAATATTCTATAATTAATCCAACTATTAGCCAAAAAAATAAGAACTATAGCAATTACACCAACCATCTGAAACAAAGTAGAACCTATAACGATAAGGACAATTAAGGATAATAGAATGTCCGTTGATAATTTCATTTTTCCTAAAAAAAAACTATTTCCAATAAAGTAAAAAAGAATTTGTAAACTCGTAGTAACAAATGCAAGATATTGGTCCATAATTAACTCCTAGTATTTGAGGTAATGTATTCTTAATAATTATAAATTATATAGGAATAAATTACAGAGAGCAAATATACTTTGGTAATTAATATTCTCAAGTAAATAGAATCATTTTTTGTTGGAGCGTGGAGAAGGTGTATCTGTAATTAAGATGAAATCGATTCAGTTTTCAGTTTTTCTGGAATCTCTATTTCATAGTTGAATCCCAAACAACAATTAGTCAAACTAAGGTTACCAAATTGAATAAACAAATTTATTAATAACTTTTTCACTATGTTACACCTTCTTTCTTAAATTTATGGAAAAAATTTTATTTGATATAGGAGTAACAAAGAAACCTCCTAGTAAAGCACCAAGTATCATTAAATTTTTTATTTCTGGATTCTTTACAATCAGTGAAATAACTAAAATTAATCCGTTTCCGATAAGAGCTCTTATCTTCAATTTTTTTTGGTGACCCAAACTTCCTAGATAATTTTTTTTTGTTTTTCCAGGAGCATACAGATAAAGTAACAAATAGTTTACACCGTTACATAGAATCAACACATAAATTGACAACGAATAAAAATTTATAACATAGGGAAATCCTACAAAGAAAAACAAACTGATTATCGTGCACGCCAAACTTGACGGAGCATGACTTCCAAATGCAGATATACGGATAACCATAAAAGATAGATGAAATAAAAACGTTTGAGGTAACAGTCCTAATATTGTAGATATTCCATAAATAACTAACATTTTCGATAAGTTAATCAAAAATATTTCTATTCCTAATTTGAATTTCAAAAATTCAATCTCAGACAGTGCTGTTCCATGTTGTTTCTGATTTAAAACCACTTTCATCATCTTCGTACTAATTAATTCATTCATTCTCTTTCACCTCACAATTATAGTGTAATCAAGAACTGTTTGCTTAAACCGAAAATTACAAAAAAAGAACTCATCCAATCATTAACGTAGAATTTAGTCGATATAAATTTCATAGGTCACCTTCAATTATTTTGGCTACTTCAAATGGAAATGTTTTCTGCAAAACAATGATATCTTCAATTACTTTATATTCTAAGTTATATTTTTTTAGTAAAGAAAGCATATTTTTTTCAAAATTTT
>MTBK01127775.1_pt1 | contig 12597 bp, 4 predicted proteins | sample 1535981 | NCBI WGS metagenome assembly MTBK01 (sample SAMN06109225, study PRJNA356200) | anaerobic digester metagenome | isolation source: biogas reactors fed with pig manure or primary and secondary sludge | place: Spain | collected 2016-06-30 | reverse complement strand
AATATTTTAAGTCGCAGTGAGAACAACCCGAAAGCCTTGGTGCTTTTAGGGGAAATTTACCACCTCAAAGGGGATGCACTAAAAGCCATGCAGCATATGGAAAGTGTGGTTGATTTAATCCCCAGCGAGGCTGAAGCCTGGTTAACGCTTGCCTGGCTTTGGGCTGAGAATGATCAAACTGATCGTGCATTGGAAACACTGAAGAAAGGTATCAAGATCATCCCCGATCACCCCCGCTTATTGCGGGCGCTTGGAAAAGCCGAAGCTGACAACCAATCCTACAGCGAGGCGTTATCCGCCTATAAACAAGCCTATGAGCTTGACCCACATCACATCGAAGGAAAAGTTGAACTGGCAGAGGTCTTCCTCAACGTTGGTCAACCTGAACATGCCTATCCGCTCCTGGAAGGGTTTGGCAGTAGCTATGAGCAAAATCCAACTGCAGCCCGACTCCTGGGGCATACCTTACTGGCACTGGATCAATTTGCTTCCGCAGAGCCAATTTTACTTTTTTCTGCTCAACAATTCCCTGAAGACATCGAAACCGTTGTTGCCGCCCTGCAATTGTCGTTAGACCGGGTGGAAGCCGACCCAGAATCAGAAAAAGAAGACATGCTGGGCAAGATAAGTGCAGTCCTTACGCATGCATCACAAATACATCCTGAACAGGTCGTTTTAGATCGCTTATTGGCTGATGTGGAGCGATTATCCGGCCAGAACCAAAGTGCATTTAATACGTACAGCAGGTTGGCAAAAGCAGCCGATCAGCAGAATCTTTCCAAAGATTGGCGTTTGAAGTATGGGTTAGGCCAAGCAGCCATAGGGTTGGGTAAATATGAAATTGGCTTGGCTGCTTTGCAAGATGCGCTCAACATTCAACCCAGCAATTTAATCGTACAACATGCTTTGGCCGATGCTTTGATGGCTGCTGAACTGCCTGGCAAGGCAAATACAATGGCAAAATCTGCGTTAATCATGGCGCCGCAAGACTTTAATAACATTCTCTGGTACGCCAATTTTAAAACCCGCTCTAACGACCCTGATGAAGCCGTGCGTGCATTAAAAGAGGCGCTTCAATTCATGCCGCAACGCGGTGAATTAAGGCTCTGGCTTGCAAAAACCTTGATTACTTCGGGTGCTTTAGAGGAAGCGCAAGAAAATATTGCCGAATTCATCACTTCCTCCCCACAAAACCCGGACCTTCTACATCAGGCAGCTTATATTTGTGTTCACCTCAATGACCTCGAGAAAGCGGCTCTGGCGCTTGAAAAAGCGCTGCAAATAAGCCCGCAGTTCAACCCAATTTTAGTGATGGACCAAGCCGTCATTCAATCGTTGATGGGTCAACACAAAAATGCTCTGGATGTATTGGATGTTGAACAAAGGCTGATCAACCAGTATCCACAAATCGCGTTACTTAAAGCAGATTTGTTGTCAAACCTCGGTCAGTATGAACAGGCCTGTACAACATTGTTATCGATCGACGAACATATGCCTCAGGATTTGAATGAAGATGCTCACACATTCAGCCTCATCAACAATTCTCCTTTACTTTATTCGCATGATTTGTCACTGGAGGGCTACGACCTGCGACTGGGATATCTTTACAGAGCCTTGGGGCACTTCGCAGAAGCGCAGAAACATTTTTCGTTGGCTCTTGAGGAAACTCAACATAGTATCAAACTCAAGAATGCTCTCATTGAAAATGCAATGGTCGGTTTAGACCACGAACCGGCTCTGGCGATGATAGATCTCATTGATCCATCGAGTCGATTGGAAACCAACGATTCACATGACTGGTTAGACCTGGTTTGCTCTCAGATCGAAATTTTGATCTACCAGGATGATTACAAACAAGCCGTGGAACGCTTTATGCCATTAATAGACAGCAGCTATCCAAGATGCTTGGCGCTCCAAAGTCGTTTTGCAGCCAATGCAGGCAACTTCAATCTTGCTGCCGAGCAGCTCAATGAGTCGATTAAATCCTTCAATTCAACAATCGGGAATTATCGAGCACAATCTCTGCCGTTAATCTACAGACAAATGATCAACCTTCACAGCATTGCAGAAGCCAGTTTAGCCTTGGACAATCATTTAGAGGCCATCCAGGGTTGGTCAAAAGTTTATGACCAATTAGAGACCCAGCCCCTGTTCAACTGGCGTTATCTATACGCACTGGCCACCGCAGCCGAGGCTCAGCAAACCGCCCAGACAGTATCGGTCACCGCACATGCCCCTGGTGCTATTTGCCTCTCAGAAGAACATTATAAAACGGCGGAAGGCTTGTTAGACAGTATTCAGAATAAACTGCCGCATGATCAGGTTGTCTGCCTCAAAGCAAGAATTGAATCAGCTTTCACAGGCACCTGGCCAACACACCTGAATGTGGATGCTTGTATGCAGGGGCCAGAAGAGGCAGCAGCAGTGCTCATCGGCAGCCAGGATGAAGCGCTGGTTCAAGATATCCTTGAGGCCTATCCAGACAACATCGATGTCTTACAAGCTTATGGGGTCTATACCCTGAAAAATAATCGGAGCAACGCAATCCCACAGGTTGAAAAAGCACTCAGCATCGATCCTGCCAATCCAATCAATCATGCCCTGCTGGCCTATCTCATGCTTGAGCAACCTGATCGCGCCTTGAAATCAATTGAAGCAGCTTTGAACATCTGGCCTGACGAAGCCGAATGGCATGCTCTGGCCGCTGATTTATATGCCAGAACGTCCAACCCTGAAATGGCAGAAAAACACATCCAACACGCACTGCATTACCAACCAGAGAATGCAAGCTACTGGCAACAAAGTGCAACCCTTAATGTGAACATCAACAACTACGCCCAGGCCCGTTCAGATTTAGAAAAGAGCACCACCTATCAACCTGGTGATGCGAAAGCCTGGGCAGCGATGGCAGAAGTAAATCAGCGCATGGGCGATATGTCAGATGCGATCACCAATATCCGCAAGGCCAGCCACCTGGCTCCGGGTGATCAACACCTGGTAAATTTGGAAATGAAGCTCTTAATGGAGCAAAAGGATTTTCTCGCCGTGGAAGCCAAGGCCACCGCAGCCCTGGAAAATGACAAAGAAAATGAAAGTGCATTGGTGTTTTTAGCTAAGGCTTTAGCGAAACAAGGCCAGTTCGAGCAGGCTCTGGCAGCTTTGAACCGGGCATTGGAAAACCATCCCGACAATGCAAATATCGCGCTGGAATATTACAACATTAAAAAGGAACAGTTCGGTGTCGAGAAAGCCTTGCCCGACCTGATCGCTTTGGCTAAGAACAACCCGGCTGATCCCTTGGTACTGGTCACCCTGGCAGATTGGTTGATCCAGGCCAACCGGCTGGACGAAGCTGAAAAAGTAGCTCAATCAACCTTGCGACTGACCCCCGATCAGCCAGAAGTACATTTGATGTTAGGCCGTTTACAGCACGCCCAGGGAAAATTAGACCAGGCCATTAGCCACCTTTCCCAGGCCATCATAATCGATAACACACTGGTAGAAGCGTATCTTGAATTAGGCAAAACCTACCAGGAACGCCGCGATTTGGACAAAGCCATCGAAACTTTTGAGCGTGGCTCCCAGGTTAACAAATCTGATCCTCGTCCATATTATTATGCCGGGTTGGCTTTGAAAGATATCAAGGACTACCCAGGCGCTGAATTTATGCTTAAAGCGGCCAAAAAGTATTCACCCGATGATCCCAACATCATCCGCCAGCTTGGCGTGGTCACAGCACTCAATCTGGTAAATCACTTGCGAGAGGCGAAATAGCAATGTCATCAACAATACAACCCGACAATACTTTAAATTCATTGGACCGCTATCGTTTTTTGATGATCCTGAATGCGGCGGATACCTGCCAGGAATATCAATTTGCCAAGGACGCTACGATGCTATGGTTGGCGAATTATTCAGGCGATCTTTTCGTCAAACACTACCAGGCGGTTGCGTTTGCACACCTCGACTTACAAAACCAGGCAATCGCACAATTTGAGAGGATCGTTACGTTAGACCCCACCTTCCTCGAAACAGTGCGTGCACTCCATCACCTGGCACCCGTTGAGACCCAACGAAAGTATTATGGCGATCTGGCGTATTACCTTGAAGATAAATCACCTCCAGACGCGCAAACGACGCATTGGCTGGCGCCCCTTTGGAAGTATCGCCTGGCCTTTGCTCAGGGCGATTTTGACTCAGCGATGACCTTGCTTCATGAGGCGATTGCGCACAACCCACCCTCACCGTTGCCGGCGATTTTACATCTAAAGACTGCCCACGAATTGGGCAATCAGGAGATGCTCAACAACCTGTCAGAAATTTATCACCAGCAATGGCCGAATTGTTTGCAGATCAATATAATCCGTGCTCTGGTGGAAATAGAATTGGGGTTGGAAGCCACCGCTGTAGAGCGTTTGCATTGGGTGGCCGCCAATGATAACGCTGGTCAGGTCATTGAACAATTGATGGGCATTGACCATCAGTTTAAAGATCTCTGGCCCAAGCGAATGGACATCTCTTTCGATTTACCGATCCCAGCATCTGTCTCGGCTTATTTGGGCTGGAATCGCCTTAACACTGGGAAAATGAAAGTACCCGCTTTTGCCAAAAACATCGCACCAAAGTCTGCGCCGCAAGTGGTTAGCAACGACGAGGTTACGCGCAGGGTCAGGGTCACATCTACACCGCCAGCTAAAAAAACATTCCAGCAGGCCATTCCTGAAAATATGCCCCTTAGAACAACGCCGGAGCAGTGGGCCTCCGATGAAAGCCTGGATGAAATCCAGGGTGCATTTTCAAAAATTGCCCAACGCTTGAAAAAACCTGAGCTGGAACGCGCAGATAATCGCTTCCCGGTCTATGTGGTCATGTCATCGAAAGGACAACTTGAAAAGGCCTATGGCCCAAACACTGCTGCGGTGATTGACGGGTTATTAAGCGAACTGGTCGGTCTGATTCAGAGTTTGCCGGGTTGGGGCGCGACCTTATTTTACCCAGATGATCCGGAAGAGCTCGCAGCAATGGGAATCAAACCTGTTACTGGCAGTGACCCCTGGAAAATTAAGCTGGCGCTGGCAGATCTTGACCGCGCACTCGGCCAACGCGGTGAAATGATTGGCGCCTTATTAATTGTTGGTGGATCGGAAATTATCCCCTTCCACACCCTGCCCAATCCGACCTTTGATGACGACCTTGATGTACCTTCAGACAACCCTTATGCTTGCATTGATGAAAATTACTTCGTTGCACAATGGCCTGTCGGCCGACTGCCTGGTGAAGCCGGGCCGGATGCCGGATTACTTTTAGAGCAAATTCGAAGTCTGACCTATCAATACCAAAAACGCAATAAAAACAGCAAAGCATTGATCACCAATGTTACGACATTCATCAATTGGTTCATCCAGGTTTTCAATAACCTGGGGAACAATCTCAACCAGAAAAAATCTCACTTTGGCTATTCGGCAGAAATTTGGCAGCGTGCATCAGTTGAAGTGTTTAAACCCGTCGGTGATGCAAAGAATCTGCAATTATCGCCTCCCTTGCACGCTAACAACGTCCAGTTGGATGCTGCTGCCCAAGCATTGAAATTAGGGTACTTCAATCTGCATGGTGTCAAGGATGGCCCCAACTGGTATGGACAAAAGGATTTTACATCAGCATCTAATGGCCCGGATTACCCAATTGCTTTAACCCCCACCATGTTTGACGATAAAAACCCGGCGCCTAAATTGGTGTTCACTGAGGCTTGCTACGGTGCAAACATTCTGGAAAAACAATGCGATGAGGCGCTTTCACTGAAATTATTGGACACAGGCACCCAAAGCTTTGTCGGCTCAACCTGCGTCGCCTATGGATCTATTACGCCCCCCCTGATTGCTGCAGATTATTTAGCCAACGCTTTTTGGCAGAATGTATTGGGGGGCATGCCTGCAGGCTACGCATTAATGCAGGCCAAATTGCGCTTAGCTGAGGAAATGATCAAAGCACAGGGCTTTCTGGATGGCGAAGATCAAAAGACGTTGCTTTCGTTTGTCCTTTATGGCGATCCGCTGGCATTCCACGATGGTTTGCAGGCCATGCCAAAACCACAGTTCAGATATAAATCCTACCCAAAGCTCAAGACGATCAGCGACTATGACATGTTCTCTTCCAGCGACGAAAGCGACCTGCCCAAGCAAGTCAAGAAACAAGTTAAAAAAGTTGTCGAGAAGTATCTGCCCGGATTGGAAAACGCCCAGATGAATTATAAAAAATCGCTGGATACTGCCGGAGAGAAGTCAGGTTCAGGTACAACGAACAATCACGCTGATGCACCTGACCGATATGTGGTGACGCTGAAAAAATTGGTTGAGGAAAACCAGCCTGTCGCTCACCAGCATTATGCCCGCATGACCTTCGACAAAAAGGGTAAATTGATAAAGTTCACCACTTCCCGATAAAGTTTTGTGGCTCTTTCGTCAAACACTTCTGACTTTATCTCTGAAGCCACAAATTGAAAAAGATGCCTTAGCAACCCTAAGATATCTTTTTTATAAGGATAAGGTTATCAGAAAAACACTTTAAAAGCTCACCGGTTGGTGTTGTGCGTCTTGCGTAATAAGAATTGTTCAAAACTATGGTAATATTTTTATCATCATGCCCATTTTCACCCCTTCTCGCCGCTGGCAACCGCCCTTTTACCCGTTTAAAAAGCGCAGTTTTTCCGAGTATTTAGAAGAAACCCTGGAAAGAGGTTTCAAGGGTCTGTTATGGGGTTGCCGTATGTGTGGCAACTGCCTGCTGCAGGAAACCGCCTTCATCTGCCCGATGGCCTGCCCCAAGGGCTTACGCAACGGCCCCTGTGGCGGGTCGACGCCCGAGCATTGCTGTGTGGATGAATCCCGACCCTGCATCTGGTACGCTATCTATGAACGAGCCGAAAAAATGGGCCGCCTGGAAAAGTTACTCGAAGTATTTCCCCCGCTCGATTGGGACAAGGCCGGCACCAGCGCTCTGAGGGATGTATACGAGAAAATTGACGCTTTCGGCAAACGAAGAACATTTTCCACCATTCTTCGCTCCTCAACCAGAGAGAGGGAAATCAAATGGGAACAGTTCTTCAAAGACATCCGGCAGCCAGACTGGTGGCATGGCGATGATCAGCTCCACCCGCCCCGTTCTCACGAACCCGTTTCAGGGTTGGAAAAACGACTTTCAGAGGGGGCATTCGTTCTAAGCTGCGAAATCGTGCCCCCTGCCGCGGGCGAGTTTTCCGCCCTGGACGCACGCTTAGACCAACTGAAAAACCTGGTCGACGCCGTTAACATCACGGACAATGCCTCTGCCATCCCGCGCCTTTCCGCATTTGCCTGTTCACAGCGGGCTTTAGCCCTGGGCATCGAGCCGGTGTTACAGATGACTGCCCGTGATCGTACCCGACTCAGCTTGCAGGCGGACCTGATCGGCGCTTCCGCAGCCGGAATTCGCAATCTGCTGCTGATCACTGGCGACCACCCCAATAAGGGCTGCCCGCCTTTCAGCCACATGGATGCCTGGGATTTTGATAGCATCCAGGCCGTGTGGATTGCCCGTAAGCTGCGCGATGAAGGAGTGTTCCTCGATGGGCGGATGGCGAACCCACCGCCTAATTATTTCATCGGCACAGCCGCAGCACCTTTCGCCTCCGAGCCGCGCTATCAAGCGCTTCGAGCAGAGAAAAAAGTGAACGCTGGGGCGCAATTCATGCAAACCAACCTGATCTTCGATGTTAAACGTTTTGAAGCTTACCTGGAAGAACTTTCAAAAAGAGGCCTTCTGGACCGGGTCTATCTTTTAGCTGGTATTGCTCCCATCAAAACCATGGCAGCAGCCAAATACCTGCGCCAGCTCCCCGGTATTGTCATCCCGGATGCAATAATGCAACGCCTGGCCAAAGCGAATAACCTGGAAACGGAATTCTTAAAAATCAGCCTGGAATTAATCGAGAAATTACGCTGTTTACCAGGCGTTCATGGTTTGCATTTTATGGCAGTTAACGACATCAATCATCTCAAAACCGTGTTGATTGAAAGCGGCTTACGAACTTAAAGCGACACATTTCGATGGATAAGCTCGAGCCCCAAAAAAGATTGACACCTGGCAAAAAACACATTAGAATGAAAGCATAAATAAATCCCACAATGGGTGCACCTTACGCCCGGATGCGCGGTGCCTAAATGGGGAAGCTGGTGAAAGTCCAGTGCTGTCCCGCAACGGTAACACTCTTAGTGAAGCCCGATACCCAGCCCTTTGTGACCCAAAACACTTCGTGGAAAGGCAAGTTGGGTACCGGCAACAGAACTTCATCTGCCGGCCTCAGCATGCCGCCCTTCAGGGCGGTTTGTTGTTAACGACCTTTTCACAAACAAGGTCGTTTTTAATAAGGAGCATAAGTATGAAAAGCCGGTGTAAAAAAGTTCTTAGTTCATTTATTTTAATGGCTGTATTGACGCTTGTTCTTTCACCACTGGTGAGCAATGTCAATGCGCTCCCTGCCCGCTCTGCTTCCAGAGATGACGCTGTCATTCTGCGTGCAATTAACTACTTTAAGACGCAGCAGAATGATGATGGTGGTATCCGTTGGACCGACGATACCTCCAGTGTGGCAGTTTCCATCCGGGTGCTGTTAGCGCTATCAGCAGCTGGACTCCCCCAGACGTTGCTGACCAGTCCGCTTGGGTTGAGCCCGATCGATTTTCTTGCGGAGCAAAGCCACGACTGGATTTTTCAAATTGATTCTGAGGAGTTCCAACTCAACCTTGCCCGAGCTGGCCAGTTATTAGCTGCTGTAGCTGCTGCTGACCAGGACCCGTATGCCTTTGGCTCTGAAGCACTCAATTTACCTCACCTGATTAAGCGTTATTATGATCCAAACACAGGAGTTTTTGGAAACGCAACACAGGATAATGTGATCGATCAAGTCTGGGCCATTCTCGGGTTGGCATCTGCATACGCAGCTGTTCCTCAAGATTCTCTCACCTGGTTGGCCCAGGCTCAACAGGCTGACGGCAGTTGGGATGACGGTTTTGGCAGCACCCTGGATACAACCCCGCTGGCGATCATGGCGTTGTTATCAACCGGCGAAAAGCATGCCAACGACCCCGAGATTCAGCTGGCATTGGACTTTTTCAAAGAGAATCAGCGCTCTGATGGCGGGTGGCAATCGGAATGGGATTCCACAACCAGCGCTAATCTCACCGGTATGATCTTGCAAAGCCTTTATGCGGCAGGAATAAACCCGGATGACACCGCGTGGACTGGTGGTGATGGAACGCCCCAAACTGCATTATTGGAAATTCAGCAAGAAAATGGCGCCTTTGGCGGTGACTTCATCAATGCCTATGGAACGGCTGACGCCCTGTTAGGGCTCTCGGGTCAACCATTTTATAATCTCAGCCTGTTGCGTCGAATTGGGCGAGCATACGAATCTATTTTTTCAATTCAGGGCGAAGACGGCGGCTGGGGCAGCCCCGGCCAAACGATCGATGTGATCTTAGCTGCCAGTGCTGCAGGATGGGACCCTGAAAGCATCGCTCAAAATGGGCTGTCTCCATTTTCGTTTCTTGTTGATCACCTTGATGAGTATCTTGGAAGCGGTCCGGATGCAATCGGTAAAACCGTGCTGGCGCTGGCTGCTGCAGGCCGCAATCCTGAGACAATCAATGGGGTCGATCTTGTGGAAGCCCTGAATAAAACCTACGCCCCTGAATACAAGGCTTTTGGCGACCCGGATAACACCTGGCACCAGGCACTGAGTATTTTAGCTCTCAAGGCTGCCAACGCTGAAATCCCACAAGAGGCCATCCAGACCTTACTGAACCTGCAGCAAGATGATGGCGGATGGGAATATTCAGCTGGGTTCGGTACGTGGCCCGACAACACTTCCCTAGCTTTGCAAGCCTTATCTGCGGCAGGGTTGAAAAGTAATGATGATGCGATCCAGAACGGATTAGCCTATTTTCGGTCTCTACAACAAGAAAACGGTGGTTGGGGTGATTCAAGCACCAGTGCATTTGTGATCATGGCACTAAACGCTCTGGCGTTAAACCTCGACGATTGGCAAACAGATACACATCGTTCCCCTATTCAAGACCTGTTGACTTATCAGAACGCATCTGGCGCTTTCAGATTTTCTGAGGATTTTTCGGATGACAATTTAATGGCTACAACAGCGGCCATTCTCGCCCTTATCGGCGGCCATTATCAAATTGACCCCGTGGAACAGGTATTTGACAAAGCAATTGGGCTGGTGATTCAAGCTGATTTAGAAACCATTACCACCACCTGTGTCAGCATCGATGGTGATTCCGCATCCGGGTTGGCCCTGCTGGGCGCTGCTGGCATTCCGCACGAATCTCAGGACGGGTTTATAAACAGTATCATGGAGCGCTCAAACCCAAAAGATGACACACTTTACTGGTCTTATTGGCATTGGGATGGACGAGAATATTCTTTTTATTCTACCGGTGCTGGTGATACCGTTGTCTTCCCTGGGAGCATCGAGGCCTGGTATTTAACCAGTTGGGAACAATTTCCCTCTCTACCGCCTGAATATGTCCCCCACCTCAATACAATTTGTGGAACAAATCCGTTGAAAAATTACACTGCCCAACCTTACCTGGGTTATTATGATCTTAACCACTCAGCTGCAAAGGTTAACCAGTCGATGAAATTCACAGTCCAAACCTATACGCAAGACGCTGAGAGTTCTGTAAAAGCGGCCGAATCAAAAAGTGAAACATTGTCAACAACACCAATCATCATTATTGCGGTTCTGGGCGTGTTAGTCGTCGCGCTTATCATCTGGTTGCTCATCAAAAGAAAATGAAATTAAACCGACTCTTGAGGCTGGGCATCGATCTGCTGGTTGTCATTCTGGGCATGTTGAGCCTGGCCTTACCTTTCATCTTCCCACAAGCAGGTGATCCGAACAATCAGGCAGCAAGCTTTCCAATCATGATCAGCCTGATCATCTTGATCTCCCTCTTGATCGCCATCTTTGAGGCCCAGTCTTCATTGTTGGATAGTAAAATTATTGCCTTTTTGGCTGTTTTAGCTGCTATTAATGCAGGCTTGCGTTTCCTGGAAAATGCCATCCCCGGCCCGGGCGGCTTCAGTCCGATATTTTTCCTGATCATTCTTTCGGGCTATTATTTTGGCAGTCGGATTGGCTTCCTGATCGGTGTGCTGACGTTGCTGATCTCTGCAATCATTACCGGCGGCATTGGACCCTGGTTGCCAGGCCAGATGATCACCGCCGGCTGGGTGGGCCAGAGTGCAGTTTTAATCACTTTTCTGGTTAATAAATTTGCCTGGCGCGGGAAACCTATTGAAGTCATCCTCCTCAGCGCGTTTGGCGCCTTTTGGGGCATGCTGTTTGGCGTTATTATGAACCTCTGGTTTTGGCCATTTTTAGGTGCGGGCATGGGCCAAACCTTTACCCATGCCGTCGGTGCGTTAGAAAATTTTCAACGTTATATTGCTTACTACCTGGCGACGTCCCTGTTTTGGGATATTAGCCGCGCAGTCGGAAACATTCTTATTATCTCGCTTATGACCAAACCTGTCTTAAAGATTTTTCAACGTTTTAAACAACGCTTTTCGTTCCAAATCCAGGAGGAAACCGGGCAATGATCCATTCTCTGGTTTGGGTGTTGTGGTTGCTAATGGTTATGGTCTTCATTCTCTCAACGCGCAACCCAATTTATCTCGGCACGCTCTTGACAAGCCTATTTATTTTGGGGCATCACCTGTCACACACAAAGAAAATTAAAAATTGGATGCTGCCAAACCTCCGGTTTTTATTGACAATGATCTTTCTATCTACAGTGATCAACAGCCTATTCTCACACGTGGGCCAGGAGGTTGTTTTTACTGTGCCACAGCAGTGGCCCCTGATTGGTGGCAAGATCACCCTCGAAGGGTTGGTTTATGGCGCGCTCAATGGGCTTGTCATCGGTGCCCTATATATTTTATTCAACATTATCAACCTGGCGTTAAGCGTCAAACAGATCACCCGCATGATCCCCCGTGCTTTTCATCCAGTTGCCATGTCAATTACGATTGCACTGACCTTTTTCCCTTCCATTCAAAAACGCGCTCAAGAGATAAAAGAAGCCCAAATGATCCGCGGCAATCCAATGAAAAAAATTTCAGATTGGCTGCCAATCTTTATCCCCTTGTTAGTTACCAGCCTTGAAAATGCCCTTCTCCTGGCTGAATCCATGACAGCGCGAGGATTCCATAAACAAACTGACCTCAGAACGCCGAAGAATCTGATCAGCTTAATTTTGGGCGGGTTCGCTTTTTTCTCTGGTTGGGTTTTGCAATTGTACCGTTACCCTCGCGCCATCTCGATGGTGTTATACGCATTTGGCGCCGGGCTCATATTACTGACACTTTATATTGCCGGCAAAAGCTCACAGGTCACCCGATATCATCAAGAACGATGGAAACCTGCTGATATGATCATGGCGTTCCTGATTGCCTTGTGCTTGTTTGGTTTTATCTATTTGAAATGGGCACATCGTCTTCATTCATTAAATTATTCACCCTATCCCCATCTGATATGCCCTACAA
>MTBK01192422.1_pt1 | contig 12623 bp, 13 predicted proteins | sample 1535981 | NCBI WGS metagenome assembly MTBK01 (sample SAMN06109225, study PRJNA356200) | anaerobic digester metagenome | isolation source: biogas reactors fed with pig manure or primary and secondary sludge | place: Spain | collected 2016-06-30 | reverse complement strand
GCGTCGCAGGTATTGCAGGTAAGGCAATTCAAGGTTATACTTCCTTTTAGACGCTCTTGAACGGGGGTGGATTATATGGAGGCCTCCGCCCGTACTGATGTTGGACTTGTAAGGGCGGTAAACGAAGACAATTACCTGCTAAGTGACGTCTTGTTTGCTGTCGCTGACGGCCTCGGCGGGCATGAGGCAGGGGAAATTGCCAGTAAAATGGCTGTGAATATGCTTGAAGAATACTTACTGTCTTCTGAAAGCGATCCAGCCAAGAGACTCAGGGAAGCATTCACAGGGATTAATGCTGCAATTTATCAACGTTCCATGAGCGATGAGAGTTGTAAAGGTATGGGCACTACACTGACTGCCTTACTCATCCAAGACGGTACAGCATATATCGGACACGTAGGAGACAGTAGAGCATACCTGGTAAGAAAGAATGTCATATACCAACTAACAGAAGACCACTCTGTCGTAGGTGAGCTTGTCAGGATGGGAATGTTGACTAAGAGTGAAGCGAAAGTCCATCCCCAGCGCAACCTTTTGACTCGAGCAATGGGCACATTGCCCACAGTTGATATGGAAATCGTTGATTCCAAGGTGGAACCGGGAGACCGCTTTATCTTATGCACAGACGGGCTGTCAGGGGCGATAGAGGACTCCGGGATTTTGGACGTAGTTATGTCTCAGCAAGCCCCTCCGGCAGTCGTAGATGAGCTCATTACCCTTGCAAATCAGAATGGCGGATTTGATAATGTCACGGTTGTTGCTGTATTTGTCGGCACTCAAACCTGAAATGCGAAGCAGGTGAGGTGTAAAGATGGTAGGGGAGGTTCTCGGTAAGAGATATAAGATACTCTCTAAGTTGGGTTCAGGCGGGATGGCAGAAGTATATAAAGCTCACTGCCAAATTCTGAACCGAACAGTCGCGATAAAAGTCCTAAGGCCCCAATTTGCATCAAACGAAGAATTTGTTGAGCGTTTTCGTAGGGAAGCTCAGGCTGCCGCAGGTCTTTCACACCCCAATATTGTCAGCATATATGATGTAGGCAAAGACGAAGAACGCTACTATATTGTAATGGAGTATGTAAGCGGCACAAGCCTCAAAGAGGCTATTAGCAGATCCGGCCATTTGTCGCCGCAGCGAGCCGCCCGAATAACCTGGCAGATTCTAGCTGCACTACAGCATGCTCACGAAAACGGAATTGTACACAGGGATATTAAACCTCATAACGTCATGGTAACTTCAGCCGAAAGAGTGAAGGTTACAGATTTCGGTATCGCAAGGGCGCTTTGCGCGTCGACTCTGACTGACACCGGAACGATCATTGGAACGGTAAACTACTTTTCACCGGAACAGGCCCGAGGCGAGGCAGTGGAAGCACAATCCGATATCTACTCATCAGGCGTTGTCCTGTATGAAATGTTAACAGGTACTGTACCTTTTAAGGGCGAGAGTCCAATTTCCATAGCCCTGCAGCACCTGGAGACTTCTGTGACCCCTCCTACAGAGCTCAATGCAGCAATACCCAAAGGCCTCGAACGAATAGTCCTAAGGGCACTAGAGAAGAATCCTTCCCGGCGTTATCAAGACGCAAGACATATGATGCGAGCTTTGGAACCATATGCTTTCCCCGGCAACGACTATGACACTGTTAATGATGATATTCACGTGGCAAGTGACACTACTCTTACGGATCTGACTGCGCCGGTCTTATCATCTCCGTCGGATCCCGGGGCTGACATGGAGGAAACTCAGGTGAGACGTAAACCAAAGAACAACAATCCGCGGCGTACTGTCTTCGTGACCTTATTCCTTGTTCTTGCTTTGCTTACAGTTGCAGCCGGCGTCATGTTCATGTTACCTCAATGGCTTTATGTTGAAGAGGTGAGAGTTCCGGATTTCACAGGAAAGACTCTTGAAGAAGCTGAGAGCCTTGCAGCGAAAGCACATGTCCGGCTTGACTCCCCTGACAAGCGCTATGATGAGACGATTCCGGCTCATCGCGTGATATCTCAGCGCCCTGCCGCCTATGAGAGGGTGAAAATGAACAGCAAAGTCACCCTGGTGGTAAGTCTGGGAAAAGAGATCGTAGAAATGCCGGATCTCCTGGGAATGGATCTTCGTGAAGCCCTACTGGAACTGGAGAGGCTGGAACTGGAACCAGGCCCCCAGTCCAGGGATTACAGTGATGAGGTAGAAGTAGATAAGGTGGCCTCTCAGTCTCCTGCTGCAGGAGTTCAAGTAGAAAAGGGTACCATGGTGGAAGTCGTGTTAAGTGACGGGCCTGAACCGTTGCTAGTGACAGTCCAGGACTTTCGAGGCATGAATATGGCTGAAGCTGAGTCCCTCCTGACTGTCTCAGGTTTGGTTAAGGGGAGAGTAACTGAGGAAGGCAGGGAAGGGGCAGAACCCGGAATCATCATCAGTCAGCAGCCGGAGCCCGGGCAACTTGTCACACTGGGTTCAGCTGTAGATTTCGTCGTAGGCAAAGGTCTGGATGCTTCGTCTCTTCTTGATGCAATTACACCTATCTCAAGTCTGGTCACTATTGTAGTCCCTCCCGGCACAGACTTACAGGAGGTCAAAATCCGTATCAATGACTATTATGGTGAAAGGGACTATTACGTAGGTATGCATACCCCGGGCGAACGCATTGAGAAACAAATCAACGCGTGGGGCAGGAAGATGAGAATCAGGGTCTACATCGGGGGAGTCCTTTATAGGGACGAATCGATTCCCAAAGGATAACAGGAGGGCGGTGGATGCCGAAAGGACGTGTTATTAAGGCATATTCAGGCCACTATTACGTCAGCCATGGAGATACTGTTGTTGACTGTAAACTTCGCGGTAGGCTCCGGAAGGAGGACAAAGATGTTCTTGTAGGAGATATTGTATCGTTTACTCTTACTGATCCACAAGGTGCGTACGGAGTTATTGAAGACATTTTCCCACGAAAAACACGCCTTGTGAGGCCTCCTGTGGCGAATGTAGATCAGGCTGTGATTGTCATAGCATGCAATGAACCGGAACCTGATCTCGAGTTGCTTGACAGAATTCTTGTTACAGTTGCAGCAAACTCCTTGGACATTGTGATATGCCTGAATAAAATCGACCTTGTAAGTAGGTACGCTGCGGACAAAACAGCTAAGCTATATAGGCGCGCAGGGTATAAAACGATAAAGACCAGCGCCAGAGCAAGTTGGGGAATGACAAGATTGCGGAAAGCGCTTTCCGGAAAACTCTCTGTGTTCGCAGGGCCGTCAGGTGTCGGGAAGTCAGCGCTTCTCAACTCTCTGGAGCCGGGGCTGAGACTTGAAACAGGCGAAGTCAGCGCAAGAACCGGTCGAGGCCGTCACACTACCAGACACGCTCACCTCCTTAAGATTGAGCCTGAAGGATATGTGGCTGATACTCCCGGGTTTTCTAAGCTGGATCTTGATGGAATTGACAGCAGAGCCCTTGGGTACTTATTTCCTGAATTCCGAATACCGATGCAATACTGCAAGTTTACTACATGTCTTCATCACAAAGAGCCCGAATGTGGTGTCAAGAAAGCTGTGGATACAGGCAATATCGAGGAATTTCGATACAGTCACTATGTAAAGCTTCTACTTGAAATAGCAGAAAGAGAAAGGAGGAGAGGTAGATGACAATTAAGATTGCTCCATCAATACTCTCAGCGAATTTCGCGAACCTGGCTGAATCAATAGAAAGTGTCGGAAGCGTTGATTTCCTCCACGTAGATGTAATGGATGGTCATTTTGTTCCCAACTTGTCCATGGGTCCGCACGTGGTGAAAGACCTTGGAAAAGCAACAGACACTCCTCTGGATGTCCACCTTATGATAGAAAATCCTGAGCTCTATGTTGAGGCTTTTGCTAAGGCAGGCAGCTCAGTAATTACAGTTCACGCTGAAGCTTCGTGCCATCTCCACAGGACTATCCAGGCTATCAGAGATGCAGGATGCTCACCCGGAGTCGCGCTTTGCCCTGCAACCCCGGTTATCATGATAGAGCAGATTATTGACATGGTAGATCTGGTGCTTGTTATGACAGTGAACCCTGGATTCGGCGGACAGGCCTTCATATATGAAATGGTGCCCAAGATTAGAAAGGTCAGGGAGATGGTGGACAGATTAGGACTGGACATTGACATTGAAGTTGACGGCGGAATCAACGCCACCACCGCTCCTGTAGTGGCAGAAGCCGGAGCCAATGTCCTGGTCGCCGGTAGCTATGTCTTCAGAGGCGATACTCCGGCTGAAAACGTTGAGCTTCTCCGTAGCGTGTGTCCGGCCGGACACTCCTCATAAGCAAGAAAACTGCCTGATTGCAACTGACACCTCGGCCTGCCTATGTGATCCGAGAAGGTATTCAGTTGTGGCAATTCCTATGTTTACCTGATGTTTGCCCTCGATGAGTCGAGGGCTTTATGTTATAATTCAGACAATCATGCAGAAGGGAGAGGGGAAGGGATTGCAACTGTCAGGGCTTGATATCAAGCGAATCATAATAGTATTCATCGTTACCCTCCTAGTGCTCTACGGAGGACGCGCCGCAAGCTACAGTCTGCAAGTAAGAAGGCCTCTCCATGAGTTCTTTACACAGCAGACTGAGGTCATAGACTACTCTGTTCAGCAGGGTAGAGAAGGTATTTGCGTACGCGTAGAGCTTGACGATGTTCAAGACATTCAATCTCAATATGCTCAACTTTGGGCAGGCATTGCAGAGGTCACCGGTAGAATTCCTGCTGTCCTTGATGTTACCGATAGGCGCAATCACGGGCTGGAAGAGACGTTCCGTTCTATGCGCATTCATATTGAAGAAGCGCTGGCGACGGGGAGTTTTTATGCCATGGCCCAAGCGATAGATGAAGAAGCGAAAGAAGCGGGACTGGATAGATGGAGCGTGGGAGTGGATTCAGACTATGTATACGTACAGCTGCACAAGGGGGAGAGTTATCTGTATGAAATCATCCCCAGAAGAGCCCAGGCAGAGCAGCGTCCACCTGTAACCGTTTCGGGTCTACAGTCCACCCTTTCAAAGAGAAGTCCTTAAACCCCGACTGAAGAAAGGATGAGGGAAATACTATGGCAAAGGAGATTGGAATTGGGGTAGCCCTTGCAGGAGTTGTGTTCCTGGCTGCCTCAGGTTACGATATAACCCTATTTCTCTTGCTCGCAATATTCGGTGCAGCCGTATGGTTTATCAGATCCGGCGCTCAGCTTGGAAAGCGCTTTCAGATCATCGGAGGGAACAAGCAGGATCAGGGAAACACAAAGGTTTCTTTTGAAGGTATCGGCGGACAGGAAGTGGCCAAGCGCGAACTCCTGGAGGCACTGGAGTTCATAGTTGATTCTGAGCGCTCACGGAAGCTGGGAATCAGACCTCTCAGGGGAATCTTGTTAACAGGACCTCCGGGTACAGGGAAGACCCTCCTGGCCAAGGCTGCAGCCAATCACACAAAAAGCGTTTTTGTGGCATCGTCAGGATCAGAGTTTATCGAGATGTATGCAGGCGTAGGTGCCCAGCGGGTACGCCAACTATTCTCTACTGCAAGGTCTTCCGCACTACGTGAGGGCCGTGACTCTGCAATGATATTTATTGATGAAATAGAGGTCCTCGGAGGAAAGCGTGGAAGACATAGCAGTCATCTGGAATACGACCAGACTCTTAATCAACTGCTGGTGGAGATGGATGGAATAAACCCGTATGACGATGTCAGATTGCTTGTAATGGCGGCTACTAACAGGGCGGATCTGCTTGATCCCGCTCTTACCAGGCCCGGGAGATTCGATCGCATAGTTCGAGTGGACCTCCCTGATAGACAAGGCAGGCTTCACATACTGGAGATTCACTCTAAAGGTAAGCCATTTGAAGATAATGTAGATCTTGATGAAATTGCCAGAGACACGCTGGGATTCTCCGGGGCTCACCTTGAGAACCTGGTGAACGAGGCTGCCATATTGTCAATGCGAAAAGGGAAAACCACCATAGGTCAAGATGAACTAAGGGAAGCCATAGATAAAGTGATTATGGGAGAGAGATTGGATCGTCGTCCCACAGAAGAGGAAATGAACAGAATAGCTCATCATGAGGTAGGCCATGGCGTAGTCAGTGAAGTATTGAGGCCCGGCTCAGTATCAACCATTACTGTAATGTCGAGAGGCCAGGCCCTCGGTTATACAAGACATTCCCAAGAAGAGGACTACCATTTGTATACCTGCAGTTACCTGGAAGAGCAGATAGCCATACTTCTGGCAGGCTCAGTCGCTGAAGAACTCGTGTTCGGGTCAAAATCCACAGGTTCATCCAACGACTTTGAGCAAGCGCTGGAGATTTCACGCAAACTCATTAGCACAGGGATGTCCGAGGCCGGAATTGTCAGTGTTGATGAACTCCCGAAGCAGATATACTATGAAACAGTAAGCAGTATTCTCAAGGCTCAAGAGCAAAGGGCAGGTATGATTCTGGAATCCAAACTAAGTGTTCTGAAAGAGATCAGCGCCCATATAATCGAGACTGAAAGGATTGAAGGCGAAGACTTTCGAAGAATGCTGGGCACAGAAGGCACATGTATGAAAGCAAGCTAGTTAAGTCATTCAGTATCATCACAGCACACTGGAACAATGCCTCTTTATCCACATCCATGCTGAATCCGGGGCGTCGAGAGAACAAGGGGCTGACTGGGGAGGGCATTTTGGCTTGATTGCAGAGATTCTAATGATTGGCACTGAACTACTCCTTGGACACGTTGTGGACACAAACTCTGCCTACATTGGCCGAAAGCTGGCGGGAATCGGAATCAACCTTTACCACAAAGCCGCTGTCGGAGATAATAAAATAAGGGCTACGGCTACGCTGCGTGAAGCCCTCAACCGGGCAGATCTCGTGATTGTTACAGGCGGACTCGGCCCGACTGAAGATGACATAACCCGCGAGGTCGTCTCAGAAGTCTTCGGCGTAGGACAGGTCCACTCCGATGAAGCAATGACCCATGCTTTGTCGTTACTAAACAGATGGGGGCATCAAGACCGGGCAAGCATGAAACGCCTGGCACAAGTCCCCGAAGGTGCGACTTTGATACCGAACCCCCGTGGCACGGCATGTGGTTTGATAATAGAGAACATGGGCAAGCACGTAATCTGTCTTCCGGGTGTACCGGGAGAAATGGAAGCCATGATGGATCTCTCCGTGATCCCATACTTGACACGCCTTGAAGGTGAAGGCCGGATAATCTCCTCCAGGACTCTCCGAGTCTGTGGTCCCGGGGAAGCCGAAATCGAGGATAAGATAAGGCATCTTCTTCACGGAAAATCCAATCCGACCATAGCTCCGTTGGTGTCATTGGGTGAAGTCATGTTAAGAATAACTGCAAAAGCTTCTTCACAAGGAGAAGCAGGCGCAATGATTGATCGAGTCGAAACCGAGTTGAGGGAATGCCTGGGACATGATATCTATGGAACCGGAGACGATGAAATTCAGCATGGCGTAGTAAGGCTTCTGAAAGAACGGAATCTCACATGTGCAGTGGCGGAATCGGTTACCGGAGGACTCATCTCCCACAAGCTCACTGAAGTGCCTGGTTGCTCTAAAGTACTGGGCCTTGCAGTAACAAGTTACAGTAATACCGCAAAAACAAAGGTTCTGGACGTCCCCAGTGCTGATTTGGAGCGATATGGAGCAGTAAGCAGAGAAGTGGCGCTTCGAATGGCAAGAGGAATCCTGTCCCTTTCCGGAGCCGACGTATCGATTTCTACAACAGGGGTGGCAGGCCCTGCAAGAGATGAGCATTTGCATAACATAGGGCTCGTTTTCATAGGACTGGCTTGGAAATACGGGATTACTTGCGGACGTTTTCAGTTTTTCGGAACCCGGAGTGAGATAAAAGAAAGAGCAGCTAAGAGAAGCTTGGATATTCTCCGGAGACACTTGTTGCGTCATCATTAAGTATGAACTTGTAATGAGATAAGGATGGTACAAGAAGGCAATATCGGATATTCATAGAATCATGTTCTTAAGGTAAGGCAAAGGACGAAGAGTCCTTTTGTGTTCTATTCACGTAACCTACATTGAACTGGAGGCCTAATAGTGGATACTGTTCGATGCTTTGTTGCAGTCTTCCTTCATCCGTCTCTTCATAGAGAAATAGCAGCCATTCAAAAGAGATTGTCACATAGCGGAGCAGATGTTAAGTGGGTTGAACCTTGTAATCTTCACTTTACATTGCAGTTTCTGGGAGACGTTGAGGCGATGCGCATTCCGGGTATTGCTGATGCACTTAGAGAATGCGTCGCTGATTCTTGCGGATTTGAACTGGAACTTGACAGTGTAGGAGCTTTTCCTCACTTGAATAACCCACGAGTACTGTGGGTGGATGTAGGTACAGGCAGGGAGCGCTTGGTAAGTCTTATGTCAACGGTTGGAGAGGCCATGAAAATGGAGGGCTTTGCACGAGACAAAAAAGGTCTCTCCCCACACCTTACCATAGGGAGAGTCAGATCTCCTCGAAACCTGAAAGCGCTTCTTGAGAAGCTGAATTCCGGCATGGATATAACAGGGAAGATGGAAGTCACGAAGATTCAGTTCACCGCCAGTGAGTTGACACCGAGAGGGCCGGTATACAGTCCGATTGACGTAATTCCTCTTCATCTCCCATCCGAGATATGACGCACGGACGCGATATAAGGAGCTAAATAGGGAACAAGCGTTCCCATGATGATATTCGGTTCCCATGTAGCGGTGATGGAGGTTGACGAGGAATTACAGAAGTTGAGAAGCAGGGACAAGTGGGATACAATTGTCATGGACAAGCATGGGAAGAAGGGAGAGCCCTATGGACAAGGATAAGAAAAAAGCCCTTGATATGGCGCTATCTCAAATAGAAAAGCAATTTGGGAAAGGCTCGATAATGAAGCTAGGCGACGCAGACGCTCAATTTGAGATTGATACGATTCCTACAGGCGCTTTATCCCTGGATATCGCCTTAGGAGCAGGCGGGATGCCGCGCGGACGAGTCATTGAAATCTATGGTCCCGAGTCCTCAGGCAAAACAACAGTCGCTCTTCACATAATCGCTGAGGCACAGAGAATCGGCGGCATTGCAGCTTTCATTGATGCAGAGCACGCTTTGGATCCGGTCTATGCTAACCGATTAGGCGTTGATACTGACAACCTGCTTATTTCACAACCTGATACCGGAGAACAAGCTCTGGAAATAGCTGAAGCGCTTGTCAGAAGCGGTGCTGTGGACGTAATAGTCATAGACTCTGTGGCAGCATTGACTCCAAGAGCCGAAATTGAAGGAGAAATGGGAGATTCTCACGTTGGCTTGCAAGCCAGACTCATGTCGCAAGCTCTACGGAAACTGACTGCAGTCATAGGTAAATCGCGGACCTGTGCCATATTCATAAACCAGATACGCGAAAAAGTCGGGATCATGTTTGGAAATCCCGAAGTTACACCAGGCGGTCGAGCTCTGAAGTTCTACTCTACTGTACGACTGGAAGTAAGAAGAGTGGAATCTCTCAAACAAGGCCAGCAAATCATAGGCAGTCGTACACGGGCCAGAGTTGTAAAGAACAAGATTGCCCCGCCTTTCCGCGATGCAGAATTCGATATTCTTTACGGAGAAGGCATCTCCCGCGAAGGAGCCATACTTGACCTGGGAGAGGCCAGCAACGTCATAACGAGGAGCGGCACCTGGTATTCATACGGTGACACCAAAATGGGGCAAGGCAGGGAAAATGCAAGGAACTTCTTGAAAGAGAATCCGGATATCACATGGGAAATCGAAGGCAAAGTTCGGGAAATATCGGGTCTGAAACCTCTTAAGGTACAGGAAGATACTAAAGACAAACAACCTAAGTAGATTCGGCTTCTTGCTACGTGTAATAGCTATCGCATTATTAAAGTGTCTTAGCTTTAAGGAAGGATGTTATCCTTCCTTTTTTGTTTTCAAGCAGTGGCGCGCAAAAGAGAGGACTTTCTTTGCCAAACGAGAACATGTATGATAGCAGAAGTGGGACTCACGCAGTATTGATAATGGATAGTGCAGGCAAATATGGAGAACACTAGAAAACATGGCAGGCAATATGCGCTCCGCCTTCTTACTATAAGGGATCGTACCACGGCGGAGCTCGTAGATAAACTGCGAAAAAAAGGTTTTGATGAAGACATCATAAGTACTGTCACCACGGAAATGAGAGACTTGGGTTATGTGGATGACAAGAAATACGCTATGCATTTTGCTGAGTTGCGAGCAACCTATGACAAATTCGGGCCACATCGCGTTCGTATTGAACTGAGAAAGCGTGGGATTCCAAAGGATATGGCTGAAAACGCTGTTGAAAGCGTTTTCCCGGAAGGCAGAGAAGAGGCTAATGCACTTGAGCTTGCAAATCAGTGGATTGCACGAAGGGGCATAGATGACAGAGAAAAAGCGGCAAGAAGACTTTACGGGTACTTGGCAAGGCGCGGATTTACGCCTAATGTCGTTAGGAATACACTGAGTAAGGTATTGAAGTAGGCTGTTCAAAGTCCATGTGAGGCCTTAGCACTCATTTGGCAACACCGAAGGTAGGTATCTAGGGGTTTACCTTGACACTTGCATATCGAAAAGGTACAATAGCGATGAATTCCGGTTCCCGCCGGAGGTACGGCTCCGGCACTAGACCAAGTGACGATAACGCAAGTCTTTTATCTAGTGGCCGAGTTCGCGCTCGGCCTTATTCATGAAAAGGAGGTGTATACAATATCGTTGCAAATGTACTAGTAGCAATAGCCTCCGTTGTAGCCGGCTTAGCCATCGGGTACTTTACAAGGCGGATTCTTGCTGAGGCGAAAATCGGTTCTGCAGAGCAAGCTGCCGAGAGAATACTTGAGGAAGCAGAAAAGGAAGCTGAAGCAGCCAGGAGAGAGATTCTTCTGGAAGCTAAAGAAGAAGCGCATCGCCTTCGTACCGACATTGAGCAAGAAAGCCGTGCACGACGAGGAGAGCTTCAAAGAAGTGAAAGACGGCTTTTTCAGAAAGAAGAAAGCCTCGATCGAAAAGGAGAGGCTCTTGAACGCAAAGAAGAAGCCATAAACAGAAAAGAAAAAGAGCTTGATGAGCTCAGGGACAACCTTACACAAGTATACGACGAGCAAAGAGCTGAACTTGAACGTCTGTCGGGTTTGTCTTCGGATGAAGCCAAAGAACTTCTCCTAAAGAACATTGAGGACGAACTCCATCATGAAGCTGCAATAATGATACGTGATATCGAAGCACAAACTAAAGAAGAAGCAGACCGAAAAGCAAGGGAAATCATTGCTACTGCAATCCAACGTTACGCCGCTGACCACGTCGCTGAAACCAGCGTGTCTGTGGTAGCGCTTCCCAACGATGAGATGAAAGGAAGAATCATCGGCAGGGAAGGGAGAAACATCAGAGCTCTTGAGACTCTCACCGGGGTTGACCTTATCATTGACGATACCCCGGAGGCAGTGATTTTATCTGCTTTTGATCCAGTTAGGCGCGAGGTAGCTAAGATAGCATTAGAGAAGCTCATAAATGATGGGCGGATTCATCCTGCCAGAATTGAAGAGATGGTAGAGAAGGCACAAAAAGAAGTTGATAATATAATAAAAGAAGAAGGGGAAGGCGCTGCTATTGAAGTGGGAGTTCACGGCCTTAACCCTGATCTTATTCGCTTGCTTGGAAGACTGCGATTCAGATCCAGTTTTGGGCAGAATGTGCTGAAACACTCCATCGAAGTAGCTTATCTCGCAGCAGGTATGGCAGCTGAACTTGGCGCTAATGTCATGGTGGCAAAACGAGCAGGTCTTCTTCATGATATCGGTAAAGCCGTGGACCATGAAGTTGAGGGGCCACATGTTCAGATAGGCGTCGATCTTGCACGAAGGTACAAGGAATCTCCTGAGATAATCCATGCAATTGCCGCTCACCACGGGGATGAAGACGCCTGTACAATTGAAGCGGTCCTTGTGCAAGCTGCAGATGCTGTATCAGCAGCACGCCCAGGCGCGAGACGTGAAACTCTGGAAGCATACATGAAACGCCTGGCTAAGTTGGAAGAAGTCGCAGATTCCTTTGACGGAGTTGAAAAGTCTTTTGCGATTCAGGCCGGCCGAGAGATCCGGATAATGGTAAAGCCTGATAAGATTGATGACTTAGCTGCAGTTCGCCTGTCGAGAGACATTGTCTCAAAAATCGAGAAGGAACTGGATTACCCTGGACAGATCAAGGTTACTGTAATTCGCGAGACTCGCGTAGTGGACTACGCAAAATAAGATAGCATTGGGCTTCGGGGCGAGCCTCGCTCGCCCCGCCAAGATTCATGAGAACTGTCTTAGCAGGAGTTTTTGCCCCTATGGCGAACTCTCAGTTGAGCTGCGAGAACAGGACGCAAGGAGGGGTGGTCACAGTGGATGACGCTGATACCCAATTGGAAGCTATTTCTGACAGCACGGCAAACAGTGTAAGCCTTCTCATTTCCATACTGGTTCGTTATCCGGAGATAGCGACGGTAAACTTCGTTCCGGAAGGCAAGATTCTTAAGTTTACGTTCATGACATCATCTTCTATTTCCGACCGATTGTGGGATGCCTTCTGCCACAAACTCTTTGAG
>MTBK01243479.1_pt1 | contig 12635 bp, 12 predicted proteins | sample 1535981 | NCBI WGS metagenome assembly MTBK01 (sample SAMN06109225, study PRJNA356200) | anaerobic digester metagenome | isolation source: biogas reactors fed with pig manure or primary and secondary sludge | place: Spain | collected 2016-06-30 | reverse complement strand
GCAGTTTTCAACTGCCCCTGATTTTTCCAGGGAATTCCCGCTGATATAACCAGGGAAATCTTCTTGATATTTTCAGGGATTTTTAGCTTATAATAAACAAACATCTTGAGATTAGCACATAGGTGTATCCCTTATGCGAATCAAATGCGATATACTGCACCTTGCTGCACCTCCTTAACGCTATTCAAGATTGAAGTAATCATACTTCACCTAGCGCTTCAGGTGCAGCGCTCTCATATCATCAGAAAAAGTGACGGGCAACACATGTTCAAGGGAGGTAAAGAACGCAGGATATCCGACGGTGTGTTTGAGGGTTTTATGCCATGATTCGATGAAGGCATTGTCGTTACTGCATCGAGGTCGTGAGTGACTGCGAGTAACACAATTGCTATCCAGAAATGTACCAAGAGAGACACCCCCCTCATCCCTTCTTGGTATAATACAAATTGACAAAATTATAAAACTACTCTAAAACAAAGGAAAATAATAATATGAGGATTGCAGTAGCATTATGGCGGATTATGCCGATGATATGTATTCTGATCTCTTCCAATCATGTGGTATATTCCCAAAGCATTAATGAAAATCGATATGCTCTTGTTATAGGCAATTCACATTATCAGGATTTGTCTGCTTTATCTTTTCCTGAAGAGAATACAAATTTTATAAAAAAAGCATTAGAAGAATTGAACTTCAATGTAAATTGCCTAGAAGATAGCGATCTTTCATCAATGAAAAATTCGTTTTCATTACTTGAGAGTAAATTACGCGAGAATAGCAATTCAGTTGGTTTATTCTTTTTTTCAGGATATGCGGTACAGATGGATGTTGATGGAACTTTTCTCCTTGCATCAGACAGTAAGATTACTTATGAAAGATCTCAAATAAAGAAAGATCTGTTATCTCTTTATGAAATAATTGATGCTGTAAAAGATGAAAATAATACAATAATGATAATCATTATTGATTCTGAGTGGATAAGCCAAATTCCATGGGCTCCTAAGAGAATAGAGGGATTTTGGGAGCCATGGAGATTGCCTAAAAATATGCTATTAGCATTTGGCAAGAAACAATCTGATATGCCGTATATGCCAAATAAAACAAAAAGCATATTTACCGAAATGCTATTAAAAAATCTTTCGCTATCTAATCTCGATATATCAGAAATATTGATAAAGACCCAGAAAGATGTAATAAAAGCAACCGATGGTTCCCAGACTCCAATAGTTCGTAGTACTATTTGTAGACCATTATATCTAAAATTTGATAATTAATCTTAACTCCTTTATCGAGACTGCTTACCAAGATTTTGAATTGCATCATTTCCTACATCCGAGGCTATCTATTTCAACAACAGAGAACCTAATTGCATACCTTTGATCAGACTTGTCATATGCAAGTCACTCATAAAGGCGTTTTATATTGCAAAACTATATTGCTGCAGAATAGCGTGCGAATCATCAGGCATTTTCCCATCAGGCAGCATAAAGCGGAAAAGCTCTGTTTTCTTTTTTAAAATAAATTTGCAAGTTCAGATTGACAGAATTATAATATACTCTATAGTATATAAATATAGAGGATAAGATTATGAAAAAATTGTAAGCGTCAATTCTACACCGTTATCGGTAATCAAACATCATAATGGAGAGCAAATCTTCTCAGTTTGGCAAATTTTAGCAATGTTTAGGCAGAACAAGGTAAAAGAATTGAGATTTATTCTATGACTCTGGAACAGGAGGTCAGAACCTCAGTATTCCCTAGGTGCGATCTTATAGGGTAAGAGCCTAAGCTTCTCTTCAAGGCTCTTTGCTTTTGGTAGCTCATTGAAGAGATAGCATAGGTAATGGTAGGGCTCATGGCCATTTGCCTTCGCAGTCTCAATCATGCTATAGATACTCGCACTCGCATGGGCTCCTAAGGGGGTATTCGAGAAGAGCCAGTTCTTCCTGCCTATCACAAAGGGACGAATGGCATTCTCTACCCTATTCGTATCAGGTGTGAGGAGCTCATGATCAAGATAGTGGGTTATCTTCTCCCACTGACTGAGCGCATAGCTCACGGCTTTGCCAAACGCAAGTGTGGGAGGACTTACTCCTGCATGAGCCATAAGCCAGGAATGCATCGCTGTGAGCTTCGGAGCTTGCTCCTTTCTTCGGAGGCTAAGAAAGCTTGCAGTATCAAGAAGCCCTTCATTATAGGACTTCCTTAGCTCAGCTTCTTTCTCATAGAGCTCAGCAATCATCGAGATAAAGATGCTTGCTTCCTTACTCCCTAGCTTCTGGGCTTCTATGAACTTCCGCCTCACATGGGCTAAGCATCCTACATGCCTAATCCCAGGAAAGCTTCCAGCCTCATCATAACCAGAGTAGCCATCGGTCTGAAGATACCCTTCGTAGTCCTTCAAGAGCCTTAAGGGAATCTCTTTTGAGCGACTCGGATGATAGTGAAAAAAGATTATGGGCTTTTCTTCAGAAAAGCCTTCCGTCACCCACATGAAGTGCTTCGATTGAGGAGTTGAATTTGTCTCATGCAGCACCTGCACCACTGTCTCATCCATAAGAAGCACATGAGAAGCCTTGATATCCTCTTTCATTGCCTCAATGAGATCGCCTAAGCCCCTACCTGCTCGTATCGCTAAGGCACATAAGGTTGCCCGTGGTGTCTCAATCCCAAAACGAGCAAGGATCTTCTCCATGCGATAAAAAGGCTGGGCATCCACAAACTTCGAGGTGAGAAAAAAAGCAAGGGTATTATTGGAAAACCGTGAACCAGGAATAAACTTTACCGGCCCTGATGCTTGGATGACTGGACTCTGACAGTCTTTGCACTCGCAGGGCCCATACTTCTTCATGATATACCGATTGACTATAACCTTCGCGGGAATTACCTCGAGCTCTTCCCGTACCTCTTCTCCAATCTCTGGCCTTAAGGCACCACAGTGTGGACAGGTACGCTCCTCAAGCGAGCATTCACTCACAATATCTACTCGGGGAATATCATTCGGGATTGGCTTAGGTCCTCGTTTTACGCGCTCATGGGCCTTGACCGAAACCTTCTCTTCTGTCTTTGGCGCTTCCTTGGCATAGGTCTCTGCCTCATTGAAAAGCCAGCCCTGACTATTCTCTTCCTTAGGCTTCTTCTCACTCGAGGAACCAAAGAAACGGTGCTTCAAGCTTTCGTATTTCTCTTGCCATGAGAGCGCTTCAAGGCTCGCAGTGGCTGCCTCAGACTTATACTGAGAGGCTTCTTTCATGAGAGCTGCGATGATGTTCTTAAGGCTCGCAACATCATCAGGTAACTGCTCTAGGGTCAGCGCATCCATAGAAAGACTATAGCATAAATAGTATTGATATTCAATACTATTTCATTAATAAACAGCATAATATCGCTTCGCAGTGTGCTTTTTGAAAATGTCAATTCCCATTAAAAGAAGCCTAAAGTTCTCCCTATCTGTGCGCATGACGCCATCCCTCTTCTTTGGCCAGGGAAAGCTGTCCTCCTCAAGGCGCTTTGTCCATAAGCAGAAGCCAGTCTTATCCCAATAGAGAATCTTCATAACTCTCCTTGTCTTTCCTAAAAAGACAAAATAGTTTCCTGAGAGTAGCTCCTTCGGCTTCTTCGCTTCCGCAATCTGCGCAAGGCCATTGATTTGCTTTCGCATATCAGTGAAACCCATGACTAAATAAATCTTTCGATTCTTCCTAAGGTACATCTTCCTATATTCCTTTCGGAATACAGGATACTCACCATTTTTCTCCTTGCGGAACGGTGCGCGTTTGACGGTTACAAAAAATTGATATTGATTCTAAATGCATTATTCATATCACTCATTATTTTTAGCTGCGATTTTTCATTCAATTCAACCAAAAAAGGAACACTTTCACTCAGATTTGATTCTGATGCTCAAAAATCTTTTTGGGGCCCAGTATTAGATATCGCGTCATACAAGCTAGAAGGAATTGGGCCTGGCGGGGAAAATATTAGTGAGTCATGGGAAGAGAGTTCTTCGCATGATATTCCCAATCTGATTGTTGGAATATGGAATTTTTCTCTTTATGGAATTGATAGTGGCAACAATACAATTGCTAAGACTGATTTTGAGATAGAAATACGTCCTAATGCCGTTGTAGAAAAATATATAAAGATGATACCTCTTGAAGCAGGTCAGGGATCATTATCAATCACTGTTGATTTTTCGGCTTTTAATGAATCTTTGACAGCGCCTGGGGTTCTTATTCAGTATGAGAAATCAGATACTGGAGATACTGGCTCAATTGAATCTAGTATTTCTGAGAAAACAGCATCAGCATCAGCTTCGATGAATGTTGGATATTATTTACTCTATATAAAACTTGCTGACGGAGGCTCAGTAAAATATGTATGGAATCCCCAAGCTATTAGAATTGCAGCAAATAAAGAAACTGAAGTATTTCTTGAGTGCGAATCGAATAGTACTGGTGGAGGAGCCGAAATCGTATTCGATGGCAATATCAACCAAGCTAAGTATCTTGATTTTGAAGGAAAGCAAAGCATCAGATTATCGGTGAAAAATGTTTCATCAGGTCAATTATTTATCAATAAAGCTAATGTATCTTCTAATGCTATCACTGCATCTGATACAGGTGGTGTTCTCTTATCTACCGAATCAGAGAAGTCAATGCAAAATAAGAATGGTTTCTCTTCCACAGCTGATAAAGCAATTTCTAGCGCTATTCTTCTTTCTGATAATCCCCGCGCCCAAGCCTTTGTCCCACCTTCTATAAGAGAGGAGAAGAAAAAGGCTACTCTGGGTCCAGAAGAAGTTATTAAGATCGGAGAGGATGACCCAACGCTTATTGTAGGTACATCAATAGCAAAATTCTGGGTAGAGGATCAGTATGGTGCATGGATTCAAGAAGAATCGCGACTATTAGCAAAAGCAGACACTGTATATCTCTGGATTCCCGACAAATATTTCTCATCTTCTTCGACAGCAAATAATGATAATAAAGTAAATCAGTCACAAATCAATCTTCTTAAGGAAAAGTTCAATGGTGCTTCTCCATATACCGGCACAGAAGGAATACGAGCCCTTGTCAGCAACATTTTCGGGATGGAGGATGGAGGAGAATTAGATGGCAATGGCGGAATAGATGCTGATCAACATATTAGTATTCTTCTTTATGATATCGACTATGATTATGAATCATCCCTGACAGGAGGAGTGCTTGGCTATTTCTGGGCGAAGGATGAGTACAGCGATGAGCAGATGCAAGCTTATGGGTTAAGGTCAAATGAAAGAGAAATGTTCTACCTAGATGTGCATTTCCTTGATCTTTTTCCTATGATTATGGTTTCATGCCTTTCACATGAATATCAGCATATGATTCATTTTAACCAGAAATGGCTGATTAGAGGAGTAGATAGTCCAGTCTGGTTTAATGAGATGTGTTCCATGGTCGCTGAAGATTTTATTGGGAACTCGGTTGGCATACCTGAAGATGGTTCTCCTCGCACACGTATCCCTATGTTTAATAGATTCTACCATCAATCAGGCGTGGTTGATTGGCTTTCAGGTTCAGATGTATTAAAGAGTTATGCCTCTTCTTATGCATTTGGAGCTTTTCTCGCTAGAAATTTCGGAGGAGCTGAACTTTTCAATGATATGCTAATAAGAAGCGAAGTAGGCACAGATGCTGTAACAAGCTCCGTTAAGAAGTTAGGTACAGCTGATTCGTTTGATGATATTTTTAAGAAATACGCTACAGCTTTTGTCTTTGATCATTCTAATCCTCCAGACGTTTTTTCGTTTCCAGAGCTATCTTCTATGTATAATGGAATTGAATACTTTTTGCCAGCATTCTCGCTATGGAATTATTCACCCACTCCAACGTTATTCAGTCCTTCTACTCAAAGCGCTCTAAGACCGTATGGGAATACGCTCCATACATCTAGTGATTGGATAGATTTGCCGGATGATTCTGTTCTTACTATTCAGAAGCCAAAAAATGATAATGTTAATTTCATTGTCATGTATAAAAAAAGATAATGAGATGCCTAAATATTTTGAAAATAAGAATAAGAAGATACAAAAATAGGAGGAATCTATGAAGAATAGAATTTTTGAGGCTTTAAGATGGGTTAAATTCGCTATGATTATTTTAGCTATTGGGATTTCAATTATTTCTTGCGAGCTGTGTATTCCCAAAGGCAATCTCTGCATAACGATCGAGAAAAGTTCTGATATGGCAGCAAAAACTCTTCTTCAACCTGATATCGATTGGCAGGTTTACAAATATCTTATCCGAGGAGTAAACGACAGTGGCAATTCATTTGAAGAAGAATATTTTTCAACCGGAGCCTATACCATAGAAAGTCTCGTAGTAGGAACTTGGACGATTACTGCAGAAGCTTACAATGCCTCAGATGAGAGAATCGGAAGTTGCGGCAAGACGGTGCTAATATCCAAGAATGCAACAACATCAGTATCTATGACTGTTGCCCCAATAAAAGGGACAGGAAGCCTTTCATTGGGCATATCATGGCCAAAAGATTTGAACATAATATCTCCTTCTGTGGAAGGCATAATTACTGATGCTCAAGACAATACTCGTGAATTTGAATGTGATATCGATGACAATTCAGCCACATATAATATGGATCTCCAGAACGGATATTTTACTTTCGATTTACGACTACTTTCAGGCGACACAAATATTTGGCATGGCAATCCTCAGGCATTCAGAATCGTGACTGGCAAGACCACTAATGCCTATATTTCTCTTACAAAATCAGAATTGAGTGGCGATTTGGAAGTAACTATTAATATTGATCTCGAAAATCCCTTGAATTTGACTCTTACTTCATCAGCCTCAATCATAACTACAAATGATACAATTACAATCAATTCAGCAATTGATAAGGCACCCGATTCATGGCACTGGTATCTTGATGGAACACCCGTTTCAACAGCCGAACATTCTCTCTCTTTGGGGCCTTCTTTGGCTGTTGGGAGGCATTGGGTTTCGTTAATAGTCAAAAAAGGCGCTATTCTTGGATCTGCTGATTGCATATTTGATGTTATAGAAGTAGAAGCCTCATCAGGAATCAATGAGGATTTTAATGATGGTCTGGCGCAGGGCTGGGAGATGGATTCGGATCATTGGAAGCTTGAAAATAGTAAGCTAATGAGATATGGAATGGGCAACGGAAGATGGGAGATAGCATATTATTCAGATTCTGAATTTAATGGCGCTTTTAGCTATCAGACAGATATTTCGATGAAAAGCGGTTACCCTTTCGTTGCAAAAGGTCTCTTTATCCATTGCTGTCCAGCACCGCCATTATTTGTTACGGATGTTGATGAATTAGCTGGATATATTTTTATGATAGACGGCGATCAATATAATGGATATGGATTCTGGGTGGGGCGCTCAGATGGTAAAGGCAATCTTGACTGGAGTGGCTGGATAGAATATACCCCTACACCATCGATAATTACAATGAAGGTAGTAACGGATGGAGCAGGCTATTTTATTGGGTATCTGAATGACGATCCTGTATTTTATTTTACAGATAACTCACCTTTTACTGAAGGCTATGTTGGCCTTGCAACCTATGATGCTAAACCTGGTTATGAGTATATCTCTAGCTATGATAATGTTAGATTGATAACTAATCCAAGCTCATCAGTAATTGCTGACCATAATTTAAATTTGGCATTTAAGCCATTTAAGAAAGGAGAGGCCAATATTTTCACTAATAAATGATGTAGTCTTTCGCTAAGTAGAGCGATAGTGTAAAATTAAGTTCGCAATTTGGTAGTTGAAAAAGGTCATTGGAAGCTCCAGTATAATGAGCCCTAGAATTTAGACCATTGTGGATGAAGAATAAGGTGGGCAAAGCCTTCTTGCAAAGAAGAAAAGGAGGCATAGAGTTTACTATGCGCAAACACTATGACAAGGAATTCAAGGCAAAGGTTGGGCATTGAGGCGATCAAGGGAGAAAAAACAATTCAGGCAAGATCGAGTAAGGTTGATAAACCGGCTACATGCAGTGTTTTTAAGGGCCGGCTTTCCTGATCATACAAAATGCCAGCTTGGCATTGCTGCTTCCAGAGAAAAACTCATCGTCTCCGAACTTGACGGATTTAACCTTGCTGAAGCAATGAATCTTCACCATATGATAGTGGAGTATGAGAAAATTCTTGAAGATCTTGATAAGCAAATCAACCATACTGTTGTTGCATGTGGGGAAGACGCAGAAATTCTCATTTCAATACCCGGTTTTGGAATCAAAACAACAATGGCAGTCCTTGCTTATGCAGGCGATATGAGGCGGTTTGAGAAGCCTTCACAATTAGTAAATTATATTGGATTCTCTCCGCGTCTCTATGCCTCGGGAGACATTGAAAGATCAGGATCAATACAAAAGTAAACATCATAGCTTGTAGCTCCTCCTTCATTTTCCCAGCTTAGATCTGTTGTCTCGGATACATTTGTTGCGTTGTTGTTAGGTGTAGGGTTGAGGGCTGGTTTTGAAGGAATTTGACAAGCTAGTAATAATGATAAAATTCCTATTGTTATTGCAACAAATTTTAACAGATGATAGTGCTTACTTGAAATTAGCATAGACCCCTCCTCCTATGCAACCCGGATTCCCGAACATTTATACCAATGAGGGAGACTCAACTCCGAGCGCTTCATAGAGAAATTTCTGCTTATTGGTGATCTCTCCTACCCGAAGCCTATGCCCAGGATGGGCATAGCATTCGATGATATCGAGCTCATCGAGCACATCATGTAAGGTATAAGTCTTATAGAGCTTCGCATCATGCATAGACTTATCGATATAGGAAAGGTAGATGAGCCCAAGGAATGCCACAAAGAGCTTGCCTTCTAGATTCTCTTCTGATGATACTGAGGTTCTTCGCATAGACAGGCGCTCTTTTAAGTTATTGAATGCCTTCTCAGATATATCCCTTGAGCGATAGAGTGCGAGTGCTTCAAGTGGATCCTTAATATCATTCGAGATGAGTGCAAAGTAGCCATAGTTCTTCTCTACTGCCTCGATTGCCTCCTCTCTGGGTGTCATGACAACTCCTCGGACAGGAGTCGCACTGATATCATAGTACTTCTGGTAGAGCGTCTCATGTTCTGGAATTCTCCTACCCATCTTTACTTCTTCTTCTAAGCTATCAAGAAGGCGATTGAAGGCGAGCCTGTCATCGACTGCCTTTTGGTCATCGAAATACAGCTGCAGGTACATCCGCCTACTGCCTGTCTCAAGACTCTGAGAGCGTGGTTTTATTGCCTTATACTTCCACTCGATAGCTCGTTCATAGAAATAAATGCCATATTCAGAGCTATAGTGTACCCTCGAGTGCATCGAGCCTCTTACCTCATCGAGCACTTCCTGCACAAGTTTAAGGGATTTCTTGACCCCCATAAGAAATTTATAGTGATTTGCATAGAGCGCATTCACATTCTCTTCACTATAAAAGCCTCGGTCGAGAATGAGCTTCACCTTCTCTATCTCAAGGAAAGAGAGGTCTCTAAGAAGCCTCTTTATCGTGGTCACATCGCTGATGTTGCCTGCAAGCTTTCGATAGTACACAGGAAGTCGGGAAGACTCTCCATAGAGTAAGGCGAGGTTAATCTGCGGTAGTGGCTCGTGATCCTTATTCTTTCCATATCGTACCTGGGAAATAAGCTCTGAGTAGGAGGATATCGAGGTGGTATCATAGGCAAGGTATTCTCTCTCTAGTCTTCTCCGTGCTTGTAATAAGAAAAACCTTTGCTTTGCATCTTCAGTGATCATTCTAAAAAGTTCACTTGAGCGTTGGGAGGGAATATTCTTACCATACGGGTGGCTGTGCGTTGCTGCCCAGCGAGGAAAGCGTCGTAAGGGATTGTTGTCCTCGAGAATGAGGTAGTAGGCAATAGAAAGCAGTTGTTTGTAGATATCAGGGAAACACTTTGCAAGATCTTCAGTGATACCAAGCTTTTCTCCTATTCTGTCAAAGAGGTACGTTGCTCCACAGAACTGCCTTATACTCTGGGTGTTCTCTTGTGGTCCTGGCTTTTTCTCTTTCGATTCTTTTAGTGCACATTCTAATTCATAGGTTTTATTAGGGACAAAGACTCCATCGACCATTTTTCCAATATAGTGACGAGCATGTTTTGCGTTCTTCTTTTCTTTATCCCAGGTTGCAGAATCTTCATAGACATAAGGTACACCATGGATCATCTGGATTCTCTGTGGCATGACAATCTCCCCTCATTGATATATTGTATACCAATGATAAGAAGATGTCAAATATTATTTTCTTATAAAGCTATAAGTTAATAACCTGCTTGGTATAATTTCGCGGGAATCGAGGATGCAATTATTTTATTGCGCCCGTTAGCGCGTGCGCCTAACATCTCGCTTCACCTGCGAGGCGTAAACTGGCGCGGTTTGTGCCTTAAGGATTACTTCCCAAACCTAAACCAGCACATAACCGTGCCATAGCCGAGTCAGGTAGAAGCGATCATTAGGTCTCTCTCTTTCTTCTTCACAAACTAGGTCTTCGATTCAATTATAGGCTATTCGTGTTTCTTCATCTGTTATTACAGCCTTTATCCTTTCTCCCCATATCTCTGACTTCCATGTCCCTAGTTGACTATGTGTTTCATAATAGCTTTTAGGAATCGGATGTGTCCCAATAACTACCTGCATCCCATATTTTGCTGGTATGAATTTGCGAAACTCTTCCAATCGAGGACAAGGTGGATATCCAACCATCAGTCCTGTTGCTAAATGAATAATCTCCGCTCCATTTTTCTTCATTTCGGCCGGCGCATATTCTACATTCCCTCCGGGACAACCTCCACACGTGGTAATCCCTACTAGCTCTATTTCCTCATCCTTATATATAGAAAATCCCCCTTCTCGATTTCGCATCGCGCGTAAACATTTTCCAGCGGCACATGTATGATATCTATGACAGATGATGATCCCTATCCTCTTCATTTTCGCCTCTCCTTCTCAGAGTAGATATCTCTATTCACAGCCATCATCATTTATCATGTCGGAGCCTTTGGGTCAATTGGCAGTTCTGACTGCAACCGGTAAGATGATTTTAATGTCACGCGGGTAAGATGTTTTTTATCTCGGACGGTAAGCAGTTTTTTACATAAAGAAAGGTGGTCTCCCATAACCGCCAATTCTACATCGTTATCGGTAATCAAACATCATAATGGAGAGCAAATCTTCTCAGTCTGGCAAATTTTAGCAATGTTTAGGAAGAAGAAGGTAAAAGAATGGAGATTTTCTATGACTCTGGAACGGGGGGTCAGGACCTCAGTATTCCGTAGGTGAATCGCCCCGGGTTTGTCGGAGCCTTGATTATGTGAGTCCGGCACTTTGAGCTGGGCTCATAAATTCAATATAATACAGCTTTTCATACTCGGCAGGAGGAATATTCCCGATCGGTTCAAGGAATCTCTTCGTATTGAACCAGGAGATCCAATCCAGGGTCGCATATTCAACCGCAATGAGGTTGCCTTTCACCTTTCGCGCCCAGATTGCCTGTTCAAGGGAATCCAGGGTCATGTCTGTGATCATCGTCTTCATTGCTCGCCATCCGACGATCATTCGTGAGAACGCGTCGATGATGAACGGAACGAAGATGAATCCGGACCAGGTAGCCACATACGTGAAATCAGCAACCCACAGCTGGTTCGGCCTATCGGCGCAGAATGCTCGCCTGACCAGATCAAGGTGCCTGGAATGGTTCAGGGAAGCGATGGTAGTACGTTTTCCTGTCAGGCCGCGCGTGACACCCCTGAGTCGCAAAGGCTTCATAAGCCGTTCTGTCGTGTAGCGGGCAATATGAAAACCATCACGCTGCAGCTGTCGCCATACTTTCCGTGCGCCGTATACTTCGTGGTTTTCTTCCCAGACGCGCCGGATCTTGAGTCTGAAGTATTCGTCGCTCTGCCGACGCCGAGATGTCTCTTGCGGATGCTTAACAAAGCGTTTCAACCGATAGTAGGTCGAGGGAGCGATCGGCAATTCCTAGCAGATCGGCTCGACTCCCAGGACTTTGCGGTGCTCGTCGATGAAGGCTACCATCACTTCTGTAAACAGTCGAGCTTCGCTTTGGCGTAATATGCTGATGCCAGGCGGAGTATCTCGTCCGCTCTTCGCAGTTCCCGTGCTTCGGGAGAAAACTGGCTCTTCCTTCCGATGACCGTATCCTCTCACAGTTTATGGTCTCCAACAAACCCGGGGCGATTCAGGGAGTAAAGGTGACGGATGACACAAGATCAATAGAAAACGAATAATGAGGCTCATGCGCGCGATGGATCTGTATGCAAAAGGTGCGGAAGAGCTTACAAACACTACAATAAGCATTACTCGAATCGAGCTTATCCTAATGCACTGCAGCAAGATTTTACCGCGGACTATCGCAACAAGGTGTGGCTGGGAGACATTACCTATGTTCGCACGCACGAAGGGTATCTGTATCGTGCTGCGTTCCTATTTTTTCTGCTTTAGGAACTGTGGGCTTTGACGGTTACAAACTAGACTCTAGAGCCCGCTATTCAGTAGATTTCTTACAATAACTATTAGAGCAGTGGGCCTTTCGAACGAGGCCTAAGGAGTAAAGC
>MTBK01080500.1_pt1 | contig 12657 bp, 7 predicted proteins | sample 1535981 | NCBI WGS metagenome assembly MTBK01 (sample SAMN06109225, study PRJNA356200) | anaerobic digester metagenome | isolation source: biogas reactors fed with pig manure or primary and secondary sludge | place: Spain | collected 2016-06-30 | reverse complement strand
GTTTTATTTCTTCCTTAATATCCAGAATGCCCTTTTGGAAGATACGCTCGCCACCAGCAGTGTGACCCGGTGCGCGCTGTTCCATAAACTCTGTCCAAATACCCGCTTCGTAGCACTGTAGCCACTCCTCGGGCATGCGTTGGAACAGTTTTTCCCTGATGGTTTTACCTTGCCAAAAAGGCAGTATGGTGCTTTCATAAAGCTGTTTGTCTTCAGCAGTGTTGTGGTAGGGCATATTTTCTCGGGTATCTAGTATGTCCAAATCTTCCAGTGAATGAGCACATATCTCTGGGTAAGTGGGCACCTCTTTGGGGCCTGTTCCTCTTAAGCCCACAATGAGCTGACCTTCTTCCACCGGTAAACTGCAATGCTCCAACAAGTACTTAAGTGCCATGGCTCGCTGCACTGGTATGCTCAGGTTGTCTGCCACTCCGCTTTGGTAAAACTCTGTGACTAACCGTGCTCGCTCCGTAGAAATCTTTACTTGGGCATTTACACTTTCTTCTCTGAGCCGAGCTATGCGCTCATTTATGGGCCTAACAGCTTCTCTGCGCTTCTGGATTTCCTGTTCTATGGTCAATGTGGTCTTGCTGGTATCAGGTTGATTATTAGAATCCGTCAAATTTATTCACCTCCAAGGACTCAAAAAGTCCTCTTTAGAAAATTATACTTTAGCGGGCGTACCAATCGTGGTTTTTGTGCACTATACAAACTTAAAGCTTGTTTTGGTAAAAAACATGAAAAATATCTACATATTTCCACAAAACATGATAAAATATGTAAAATTTAGACCGTTTTACATAATTTGTAATTTGCTAAGGGGTGGACATGTACAACGTTAACTGGGATTTGGAAACTAACGGAATCGTACTAACTTCCGAAAGCAAAAACACACTAATTGTAAGTCCTCGTCCGGTCTTCTTTGAGGAATTGGAGCTACTTGGCTTCAATGAATTCTGGAAATATCCGCATACCAAAGAACCACTTTTGTGGCGTACTGGTCGAAGATACTACTACAAAGGTACCATGGTAGCTGAGGCAAAAGGTGGCGGTATTTACGAGAGGCCCCGCATAGAACTTACGGATGCAGGAAAAGGACTTAGTCTTGAGCCGGTAAAACTTCAAGCTATGCTTGAAAAGAACAAAGAGCAGTTGGAAGTTTTGGAGAATGAAGCCATTGACTTCGTGAACCACATATATAAAAGGTATAAAGGAAAGGTCAGCGCTTTCGTGGTTTCCTTTAGTGCTGGAAAGGATTCTCAAGTCATATTGGACATTGTTTCCAAAGTTATTCCACCAGAGGATTATATTGTGATTTTTACGGACACTACCATGGAAATACCCCCCACTTACGAAGCTTTCGAAGAAACAAAGAGGAAATACAGGGAAACGTACCCTGAACTAAAGTTCTACACGGCACGGAACTGGAAACCGGCGGAGGCAACTTGGAAGGAATTCGGTCCACCAAGTATGATGCTAAGATGGTGTTGCTCTGTGCATAAGAGTGCGCCCATGATAAGGTTAGTTCGTGAAATAGTTGGCAGAAACGATAGTGTGCGGATTGTGGTTTTTGATGGTGTTAGGGAAGAAGAAAGCACACGAAGAAAAGGCTATTCCAGGCTCGCTGAGAACGTGAAGCATTTTACACAAATAAATGCTGAGGTAATTAAGCGCTGGACGACAACAGAAGTTTACACGTACATACTTGCTAGAGAACTTCCTTTGAACAAGGCATATCGGTCAGGGGCAGATAGAGTGGGCTGCAGCGTTTGCCCCTTTGGGTCAAATTGGTGGGAATACATCATGGGGTGCAACTATCGGGAGTCTACAGAGAGCTTGTTGGCCGAGGTAGAAAAAACACTTAAATTACTAGGTGTCGAAGAAGGAGATGAATTTAGAAAGTACATCTCCGAGGGTAACTGGAAAAAACGCGGTGGCGGTGAGGGCGTCGACACGGGGAAAACACGCTTGGACATCATCCAGAAAGAAGAAGGTCAACGATTTGTTCTAAATGATCCCGGCGACAGATTTGAAGAATGGATAAAAGTACTTGGTCCTGTGAGGGTTGCGAGTGACAATGGGAAGTTGGAAGGAGATCTTCTGGTATCCAATAGAACGCTGCATTTTTCTGTCGATAAAAACACTGCTGGACGTGCCATAGTTGACATTGATGGAATAAAAGGCGACAAGCTACTTCTTGGAAGACTTAACAAAGTTGCCTATAAATCGACTTACTGTGCGCACTGCGGAGTATGTGAAGTTGAATGCCCTACGGGTGCATTATCTGTTATCCCATCGGTTTTGGTGAACACGAGCAGATGCATTCATTGTTACAGCTGTTTGGATTTTGTTGAAAAGGGTTGCCTTAGAGCAAAATCTGTGGCAACTTTGGTAAGTCAAAAGGAGGGAGGCAATACCATGTCGACGCTGTCTGGTTTTGGAAACTATTTGACTTTTGGGTTTAGAAGCGAATGGTTAAAGGATTTCATGATGAAGGGAAACAATTGGTTTTCAGACAACATTCTTGGCCCTAAACAAGTTGAAGCCATGCTTTATTGGTTACGTGATGCAGAGCTTATCGATAGTAAGAGGAAAACAGTAACACCCTTTTATGAGCACCTAAAGGGCATATTTGAAAAGGACGAGCTGCTGGCTTTTGAACTAGTGTGGGTTAATCTGTTTTACAATTCTGCTCCAGTGTTTTGGTACCTGAGCAGAGTCCCATGGGGTAAAGCTTACTCTTCAAACGAGCTCAAGCAAATGGTGGAAAACGAGGGGCTTACCATAACCAAAAGAACAATATCAAACGGTATCGATGGGTTGTTTAACACTTTCGAAGCTAATCAATATCTGCAAAAGCTCGGTGTTGTTTCTGTGGTGAGACATGACCGAGAACGAGTGGCTTTAAAGATGGGTACGAACGATGTGCATCCAGCAGCAGTCCTTTATTCGCTTTACCGCTATGCAATACGCAAAGGGTATTACAACCTTACGGTGAAGGAGCTTTATAACGAATCCAACAGTGCTTATGGTGGGCCCTACGTCATTTTTGGCGTAGAAAGACAAAGCTTAGAGCGGCTACTTCGTGGGATGCAAGAACACTACAAAGGACTTGTCAGCGTGGATTTGGTAGCGGACTTGGACAACATTCACTTGGACCCTTCGGTCAAGGATTATAAAGAATTGGTAACTCATTATGGCAGCAGATTCTAGGAACATAAGCTATGCTGGGCTTGGAAGATATTCAACTTTTGGTCTTCGAGAAGAATGGATGACATCATTCTTGAGTCTTGGAGAAGACTATCTTCGTAATAACACATTAGGGCCCAGGCAAAAGACAGCCTTAAATGAATACTTGAGGGATGCTGGTTTCATAGAAAGAAACAGAAAAAGCACGGAGTTATGTGATGTTGTCAGGTTTGGTTATTCTTTAGGTTCACTTTCTGTGCTGAGCGTGTGGGCGATTATATGGACAAATCTTTGTCATAACTCGGGAATCTTTCTATGGTGGGCAAACCAACCACCCGGTAATTATACGAGAGAGAGCATGCTTCAGGAGTTGCGACAAACTGATAAGCGAGAGAGAACTTTGACAAACATTACTAATTCCCTTATAAGTACCCTTCAGTCCACACCAATTGGGAAGGATTTGCGCCAAGGAGAGGTCATTAAATCGGGCCGAAGCAGAATTGTTCAGAAAATTGGACATCCAAAGCTCAACTTAGTGGAAGTTATCTATGCTTTCTACATGTTTGCTAGGAAACATGAAATGTTCTCCATATCCATTGAAGATATGGAACCATATGTTGAGTCACCGCAAAAGATTTTTTGCATAACATCGGCAGAGTTGGCAGATGTTTTGGGGAGTAGCAAAAGCGAAAAGCTCTTCAAGGTTACCTGGACCAATGACAAAGTTTACTTGGATTTGGATGAAGGGCTTAATGAGGTTGACGTGCTAAAAATGTGTATTTCCACAGGGGGTGGGTAACAGTGAGATACTCAGAGATTTTGGGGCTTTACGAAAACTTCAAGCCAGCTTATGACCTAACTGATGAAATCAAGAATGGCTGGAAACAGTTCATTCCAGTGGATTCTTTTATTGACCTGCTAAGTAGTTTTTTGGAGGCTTTAGAATCGTCGGATCCAAGAACAAAGAGATCCATTTGGCTTCAAGGTAAGTATGGTGTTGGAAAGAGTCACGCTACAAGCGTTGTAAAACACCTGCTGTGGGACCCGTGGGAGGACATAGAAGAGTTTGTTGACCAACTAGGCAATGTTAAACCTCAGCTACAGAAAAAATTGGAGAACTTCCGTCATAGGAACCGTGTATTTCCGGTTGTCCTTAAAGGTAGTGGTTCTATCAATGATGGACTCTCATTCAAGTGGGCAATACAGAATGCTGTGAAAAGAGCATTGAACCAAGAAGGGTTAGACATTACACCGTTAACGGAGTTTGAGCAATACAAGAGGCACGTTCTTGAGCAGGAAAAATACGGGCATGATTGGGACGTATTCCTAAATGAGAAACCGCAGTTGCGGGCCATGGTGGGTAACAGAGATGGACTAATAACAGCACTTGAACATGGTAACGTAGAGGTGCTAAAGGCTTTCCGTAAGGCTCTTGGCGATGTTCTGTTGCCTACTGCGGATATCGAAACATGGCTTGAAGAAGTTGTAAAGGAATTAAAAGCGCAGGATGTTGCAACTTCTATGGCTATTTATTGGGACGAATTTACGTCCGTATTGGACATACAGAGAAGGGCTCCTGAAATACTCACACTACTGCAAAACATCGCCGAGAAGACATTCTCATCAGACATATATTTGTTCGTGGTTAGTCATAGGGATCCTGAACAAATTGCTTATACCGAAGACGAGAAAAAGGTTCTCGACAGATTCATTAGCAAAACTTACAGAATGGAAGAAATTACAACTTACGATATCATTGCCCATGCCATCAAGAAAAAAGATCCGGAGCAGTGGAAAATACTAAGGGATCAGTGTTTACGGAACACATCAATAACTAACCTCATACTAAGGCTAACCAGTACTGATGGGGCCGATATCAAGAGAATAGTGAGCGATGTATTTCCCATTCATCCTTACACGGCTTTCTTGGCAGCCAAACTGGCTGACCATGTAGGTTCCGCGGAAAGAACCATATTCAGCTTTTTGTACGATGAGGAAAAGGGATTCAATGGTTTCATGAAGGAATACCCTAAGGAGTTCCATGGAAGTACGGAATACTTTCTCACTGCACCCACGCTATGGGATTTCTTTGTAGAGGAATTTGAGAACTCAGAATCAGAAAAAATGCGCTCCATTCTACAAAAGTTCACTCAGTACAAAGATGATCTTGACAATAGGGGCTCCGCCTATGGCGCCGTATTTCGCGTTATTCTCCTGCTAAATGTTTTGTACACGTTTGTGGGTGGGAGCTCCGCCATGGCTGGAGTTAACCTACTCTTGCCCTCTGAAGAAAACATAAGAGGTGCTTTTGCAGGGACGACCTTAGAAGAGGCAGTTGCGGATGTATTAGGTTATCTTGTGGACAGAGAAATATTTGATTTGACTGCTGATGGGCTTTACGAGGTGGCTGTTAGTAATTTGCCTGAGGATGAGGTAAAGAGAAAAAAAGTAGAATTTGGTAAGAAATACGAGGACGTCTCAAAACTCATTAAAGAATACGACGATCTTTACAATAATTTGCTGTCTGGCTTACGCAAGAACGTGCTCAGGGAGTTGGATATCGGAATTTACGGGGCTAATTCCAGAAACTATGAAGTGAAAAAAGTACTCCGCGAGGATTTTAAAAAGCCATATGCTCTGAAAGTTGCCATTTTTGTTGGGAGATCTGAAGACGAGCTTAGGAACATAGAGAGCGTCATTGACGAAATTATGAAGAGTCCGCAAGAATCTAATCCGCATAGCGTGGTTTTTGTGGTAGCTCGGAATACCCTGGGCGAAAAGGAGTTTGACAAGTTCATAACCTACAAGGCGAAATCGGCCGTGGCAAGGGAACATGGGTACGAATCAGCTATTGAAAATGAGAAGTGGGCACGCAAGTTCGCAGAAAACTTTGCTAATTCCATAGAAAAAGGTACGGCTATGGTTTTCAGTAAACAGGGCAAGCAGAACGTGAGCTTTAGTTCTCTGCCCACAGTTCTAAACAACCACAGTAAAGATATCTTTGAATTTGGTTTGGAAAACATAGAAGACCTTACACAGAATAAGAACATTTGGGAGAAGAAAAGGGCAGAAAAATTGGCTCAGATTTTCTGTGCTGCTCAAAGCTATGAGGATCTAGTGCAAAGAACAAGAAACAATGCCAGGTACAACATGATCATGGCCATGTTCAGGACAAATGGCGAATACATTGTAGATAACAAGCTGTTTTTGAAAAAGGACTTGACGGATGGTGACCACCCACTAGTAAAAATATGCAAAGAAGTAGAACGAGCATTAGAGAATAACAGAGGATCCACTTTCAGTTTGCGAGCTGTCCTGGGTTTCTTGGCTTATGAACCGTACGGGCTTTATGCGAACGAGGTAAACACCGCTGCTCTTGCTTTTGCCTTGCGTCCTTACATAAACAAAATATTCCAGGCAAACAGCGGAATAAAAATAACGCCCGACCAAATGGGTAGCAAGGTGGTAAAACTTCTAGATTCTTTCGATAACGGTGGGGTTGCTTCAGATGAGCTTCGTGTCAGACTTGGCTCCGAAGAAGAGAGCTCTTTAGTAAGTTTGCTTACCAAGCTTTTTGGTTTACAAGAGAATGAAAACTTGACCAATGTGAGATGGGGTGTAAGAAAGTGGTTTACTGAAAAAGCAAGAGTGCCAGTGTGGGTTCTAAAGTATGTGGATGAGCTCAAAGGTCTGGATAACGTTAAAGAGAATACTACCAATTTCATCGTAACGGTGATTGATAAGCTGGTAAGCTCGCCTGACAGTGAATTGAACCAAGAATCGATTTCAAGTTTTTATAAATTGCTGCAAAGGTTTGAGCCATTTCTCACACGAGCTTTGGACATAGAAAAGCTTAATAGAGCATTTGAAGAATGGCTTCAACAGCAAGACGACGTTGCGACTGTGTTGCCCGATGACATTCCATCTGTTAAAGAGTATTTGACTCGCAATATGCAGGAACAAGTAGCACTTTGGAAAGAAGACAAGTTGAGGTTACAGCTACAAAAATGGGGCCAGGAGAAAGAAGCTTCAGAAACAGAAAAGCAACTGGCGAAAATAATAGGCAAGATTTTCAGGCTTGAGGAAGACTTGCCGGAGGTGGGTACGACTGTAAAAGCGGTCCGCCAAAAAATAAACAACGAAGTAGGTTATCCTATCTGGCTGTTTAAGTATTTTTACAATGATGAAGACTTCAGTGATGCAGTTATGGCACTCAACACTTTGGTAGTTAGTAGTGAAGGTTCTGGCGCCATGTTTGATTACGGTAAATACGTTAACTTGCTTAGGGGCAAGGAAGACGTACTGGCAAGCAATTTCAGTCCCGTTGTGGGTTCGAAGGCACTCAGTATTTGGGCACAGCGATGCAATTGTGATACCACTGCTAATGTTGGCCAAGACTTAGTGCGGCTGGCTGGAGGCGAAGTTTGGAAAATAACAGAAGACCAGTTACGTGAAGTTATTACTATTAAGGACTTCCTCCTTACTACGGCGCGTTTATTCGGACTCGAATCGGTTAGCAACATGACTGATTTGAGTTCTGGAATACAGGAATGGTTGGACAGAGTTGGTTACCCATACTGGTTTTTTGAAAAGATCGCACAAGATTCTAATTTAAGAAGTTTACTGTCTGACATTGCCGATGTTGTTAGGAGTGCAGGTTCAAAGCAAGACGCTGAGCACTTAGGGAATTTAGCCAAACGAATAAAAGCTTCTGAGCCCCAGCTGAAAGAGCTTTTAACCCCAGAAAGCGCTAGCTTGTACATGAAGATTATGTTGGAGGAAAGCTTTAGCCTGTATGACTTGGACGATGCTACAGTGAGGCAGTTGTTACGAGAAGTAAGGCAAGTACTGAAAGATACTGATTTTTACTGGAATGAAGAGAAGTTTAATGAACAACTGAAACGACGAATTGACGTTTTGAAAGGTGAACAAAAGAAGCACAAACTAAGAGAAACCATAGAGAGCGGCTCTCACGATCTTAAAGAGATAATGTTACGCCTGATTGAGGAATATCCTGAGGTTTGTGAGTGGCTAGTGCGTGAACTTGGGTTAGGTGAATAACATGAATGTGACTGGCTTTGATGAACTTGCTGCTTTGGTTAACCAGGATAAGGCGTCAAATATTCCTTCTGCAACGCGTTACCCTGTTCGCTTCATCTTTGTGAAAGATGTGTGGACCGTAAAGAACATTGTGGAAATGTTGAAACAAAGGTCGGCCATGGTAGTTGATGTGTCCAATGTTTTTCCGCTGAATTTCAGCTCAGACGGTTTTCCTACAGCTAGTACTCTTTTACAGGAGATAAGCACACAAGACGGAGACTTAGTCGTTGTCTCTGCAGGGAACTTGATTCGTTTTTGGTCAGATGATGAGTTTGGCCTCCTTGTGAGCAGTCTCATGGAGTTTGAGAATTCACTTAGAACACCTAACCGCCGTATATACGTAATCCTGGAGGGTTTGGCTGAGCGTTTTGATGCGGTGTTTTGGGACAAACGTAGAAGGCATATTGGTATTGATCCCAGATGGGTACTGGACAGCCCAAGAAGTACGGTTCGTGTTAACATGCTGCGGTTTGACTACCAAATCAACGGAAGAAATGTTTTGCCCGATGTCAAGTCGCTAGCTGGACTTTGGCAAGGACCCAAGCAGGACGAGTTCATATGTTGCTCTCAAACTTTGCGCACGAAAACCTGTTATTGCTCAGACGACGTTGTGTCCTTTATTGATTTAGATACGCCGCCTGAATTCTTACAAAAGGTAATGCACATCGATGTTAGCTGTATTCCGTACGAAAAAGGTGAAGATGGCTTTTGGACCGAGCTAATTAATGAGTTTAGAAATACTAAATTACATTCAGTGAGGACGCTGCTGGAGAAAAAATACAACCTCAACAATGCAGAAGAAGCTAATTGGACAGATATTTTTGTTAGTAAATCGAAAAATGATTATGAAAGATGGGTCATTAAGAACTTCGTTGTGCGTTGTACTGATGACGATGCGTTAGAGTTTGTTAGATTAACATTTGGAGCCATGCGTGGTATGTCGGTTGAGGAGTTTGTTGAACAGTGTTGGATGAGTCCTTTTCAAGAAACGCTTTCAAAAGAGTTGTTGGCTCAGCGCTTCGTTGTTCTTCGCGACATCCATACACTCTTAGGCAAACGGGTTCCGATTCAAATAGAACGTGAGCTGGAAGAGAAGCTAAGCACGGGTGATCCATCGACTTTAGCGCCCTTGGTAACCGGAATTACCTTTGCTGAGAGGAAATGGCTAGTTAGAAACTGGGAGTTAGTGAATGACTTAAAAGATAAGTATTCTGCTCTTCACTACTACCTTTCAGATGTGAACGTGGTTAGCGATTCGCCATTTACTGATAAACTACTTGCCTACATAAATGAATACAAGCGCTGCAAGTTAAGAAATACAATTACTGACGAATTAGAATCCTTGCTGGAAGACTTAAACAAGGATGAATCTTCTTTTTACGATTGGTATTACTCTTTACCTACGGCCGCAAAGTTAATTGGTGGTGATATTTGCGGCTCACTCCATTGGGTAGATGGTTTGGGCATGGAGTTTGCATCATTGGTGTGCAAAAAATTGGAGGAAATGGGATACGAAGCGGAAGTTCATCTTGCCAGAGCGAACTTGCCAAGCACCACAGGTTCTAATATGTTTCAAGGTATTGAAAGAATTGATGCACTGGACAGCTACATTCATGGCAAAACCACATACCAATACCCGGATGATTTAGTTAAGGAGCTGGAGTTGGTCGCAGACGAAATCCTCCCGCCTTTGGCTTCTTTGAAGAAGGACTTTTGCCTGGTTTCTGATCATGGGTTTACGGTTTTTGCATGCAATAAGTTTCAAAAAGTACATAAGTTTAAGTTCGAGAAGGTTCGCGACGAAGGGCGTTACGCCGAGCTTGACCCGGGACAGAAGGTGCCACACGATGAGGATGTTGTTGTTTACGAGGATCCAGAAAGTGAGAGAAAATTCGTACTTGCGTTAAGGCACATATCCGTTTCGCAAACGCCAAAAAGAGAGTCCCATGGTGGGGCAACACCTGAAGAAGTTTTGGTTCCGGTCATTTTCGCCAGAGTGGCTAAGAAAGTAGAATACGAAGTAGAGTTGGAGACACCTAGCATATCTGTGCGAAACCGTGTACTTCGTTTTCGGTTAAAACCCGAACCCAAAGCTGTTCCGGAGGTAGTCATTGGGTCTAACAGGTATGAAGCAACACGAACAAAGGATTGGTTCGAAGTTAGCCTGAAAAACCTCCGATCAGGTGATTATGTGGCTAAAATCACAGTACCCGGATTTGAACATGAAGTACAATTCAAAGTTAAGGGTGGGATTGAAGAAAGGGGCTTATGATGAGCGAGGACTTAGACAGGAAGATAAGGGACGTTTTCCCGGATGAATCCGTTTACAAAATGCCACAAAATTATGGCGTCTTTAGTGGTAGAAACATACCATCCTTCATAAAAGATTGGCTCATAAAAAAGTTCACTGATGAAGACGGCACACTGGATAAGCAAGGTCTGCTTAGTTACCTTGACAGGTTTCTCCCAGATAAGAAGCAAGCACAGATTATCAAGAAACAGCTTGTTCAGACTCAAGAACCATATACGGTGTTGGCGCGCGTACAGACACAAGCAGACATTAAGAAGGGCATCATACGCTTTTCCATACCAGATTTCGGCATAGGTCCAGGGGAAGGCATAATACCTCGATCTCTTATAGAAGCTCATCCGGAGCTAATGGCAGATGAAATATGGGGCATATTTACGTTGGTTTACGAGCCTGAGGATGAGCACACACCAGGACATATCTCGGTTATGGATTTTAAACCTTTCAAACCTTACGAAGTGGACTTGGATTACTTTAAGGAAGGGCGTAAGGAGTTCACCTTGGAGGAGTGGATTGATGTTCTCATAAGAGCCATGGAATACATGCCTACAGGTTTCGAGAGTGCCCAGCAAAAACTGCTATTCCTTAGCAGATTGCTCGTCTTCGTTGAGCCAAGGCTGAACATGATTGAACTTGCTCCAAAAGGTACGGGGAAGTCATACATTTTCAACAACTTAACAAAATACGGTTGGTGCATAAGTGGAGGCACAGTGACCAGAGCAAAGATGTTTTACGATATCTCACGTCGGTCTTTTGGCTACATTACCAGGTACGATTTTGTTGCTCTGGATGAAATAGAAACTTTAAAATTCGCGGAGGAAGAAGAACTTAAAGGTGCGCTCAAGAACTATCTGGAGCTTGGGAAGTTTACCATTGCAGATGTTACCAAGACCTCTGAGGCCGGTTTCATGCTTCTTGGCAATATTCCTTTAACTAGTGAACATAAGCCCATAAACGATATTTACTTTAGTCATTTGCCTGACTTCTTCCGCGATTCTGCTTTACTTGACAGATTTCATGGTTTCATCGAGGGGTGGCATTTACCCCGCATAAATGAGGATATGAAAGTTAGCGGGTACACACTAAATGTGGAGTTTTTCTCCGAGATACTACACAAAGTAAGAGAGCGTAGCGAATATGCGGCCATAGTTGATGAGCTGCTAGATATACCACCTAAAGCAGATACCAGAGATGTAACCGCGGTAAAAAGATTGTGTACGGCCTATCTGAAGATCCTTTTTCCGCACATTACTGATAGTTCCCAAATAACTAAAGAGGAGTTCGAGACGTATTGTCTGAAGCCTGCTTTGGAGAAGCGTGCCATTGTCAAGAGGCAAATCCATCTTATGGATCCTGAATTCAAAGCTGCTATTCCCGACATCGTGGTGAAGCAAGACCATGTTAGCACATGAGGGCAAAGGAGTACAGGCTTGACCTGAAATGAAGTGAGCAAGGATGTTTGATGGAGAGGGTGACCCTGATTATAAGGGCGGCCTTGAAGAGCTAGAGCAAAATCTTCTCTTGCAGCAGTTGGATGAGATAATCGAAGCTTTTGAGTCGAAAGAAGGCGTAAGAGACGGCGGTAACAATGAAAAGCGGACAACATGGAATTCCCAATCATTCCATAAGACCCACCGTGTTGATGGCGCGCAGACAAGGCAGAAAAGTCGGTTGGGTTCTTCTAATGCACAAATCCAAAAAACTCCTCAAAAACATGAAGGGGCTTATGGAAGTGAAACTTACAAGATAGGGCGACGGAACAGTCGCGACGAAGAATTCGCAGAAAATGAGTGGGATTACCTAATGAATCCTCGATGGTATTTTGGTGACAAAAAACCCAGAAAATGGGGCGATGACAAAATCCTCAGAGCACGGCTTCTGTTAAGTGACTACAGGAATGGGGTAGTGAGTGACTACATTCCACTTGAAGCTGAGTATGAGCTTTGCGACATTCTTAATGAACTCTATGAGGATGAAGATCCAGAGGAAAATTGGTAAATTTGTTTTTTTCTCACAGGAGGTAACTGCTTAATGGCAACCTTTGAGGAATTCATGGATTT
>MTBK01281338.1_pt1 | contig 12666 bp, 9 predicted proteins | sample 1535981 | NCBI WGS metagenome assembly MTBK01 (sample SAMN06109225, study PRJNA356200) | anaerobic digester metagenome | isolation source: biogas reactors fed with pig manure or primary and secondary sludge | place: Spain | collected 2016-06-30 | reverse complement strand
TAGTACTGCCTGATATACTCATACGCCCGGTCAAAGAGATCCTGATCCTGTTGCAGTTGATACTTCCGGAGCGCCTTTCTGAGCGCTTTCTTGACCTCTCGCTCGCCGGGGTTGCTCTGTTGCCACCCCTCGAACCTGACAGCCCGCACCAGAGAATCAATATCGTTGACGATCCGCTCGATGATGACGGGCGTCGCATCCGTCCGGGTCTCCTCGAAGAGCTCTGTCAGCGCTGCCTTTGCTTTCTTCCGCGCATCGAGTGGTTCGACCTGTTTCTCGGCCTCGACAACATCTCTGGCCAGCTGGATTAACTGCCTCAGGTAATCGAGGCTATCAATGAACCCCTGCTCATATCGCTCCTTGATGAGTTCGAGTCGTTCCCCGAGCTGGATAAATACCGGGTTGTGCGCGTGCTTTCTCAGGCGCTTTACGATCCGGATCTCCAGTCTCTTACCCTTCTTCGGATCTTTGCTGTCGAGCAGATCCCTGACAGTATCTTCGTCGATGACGATCTCGTCGAAGTCGTCGCTGATCCCAACGACGTGAACATTCTCGTTGATGATCTCGACCGTCTTCGCACCGAGTTTCTGCCAGAGGAGCGGCCCGATGATATTGACCGGTCTGACCGATTCGTAGACCTGGGTGAGCCACCGGTAGGTCTCTTTGTGGGGTGCGAGGTAGGGGTCCGGGGATATGGCTTCCCAGAGTTTCGCAAGAACCCCATAATCGGCGGCAAATGCGTCCCGCCTCTCGTTCGTCGGGATGCACTCCTGTGCGGCAATAAGCCCCTCCCAGCCGCTGTTACCAATGTCCACGCCTGGAAAGTGGGCAAGGCAATCGGCAATTGCCTGCGGGAGTTGTTTTTTGAGTTCCCCGACATTGGTGATGACGTTTCTCATCCGCTGCTCGTCGAAGGCGAGGGCGGCGGCAACCTCATCGAACACCCCGATATAGTCCACAATAAGCCCGTGGGACTTCTGCTGGAAGGGACGGTTCGTCCGGCAGATGGCCTGGAGCAGGGTGTGGTTCTTCATCAGCTTATCGAGGTACATCGTCTGCAGGACGGGAGCGTCAAACCCGGTGAGGAGCTTTGAGGTGACGATAAGAATCTGCAGCGAGTCAAGCGGGTCGCGGAACCGGTCGAGGAGCCGCTCTTCGTCGTCCTTACTCCTTTCCCATCTCTGTTTCCACTCATCCGGGTCACCACGCGCAAGGGTCATGACGATCTCGGAGATGTCCGTCGCGAGGAGGAGATCGAGCGCCTGCTTATACTGGACGCAGGCCTGCCGATCGTAGCAGACGACCATCGCCTTGTAGCCGTTCGGCTCAACGTGCTGCTGGAAGTGCTTCACGATATCCTCGGCAACCTTCTCAACCCTCTCCTGGTTGTGGATGAAGTTCACCATCCGGGCGGCACGCCGGGTGAGTTCGCTCCGCTCATCTTCCTCCAGTTGATCGGTCAGGTCGTCAAACGCCGCGTCGATGCTCTCGCGGTCGATGTGATACTCGATGAGCCGGGGCTCGAAGTGGAGCGGCAACGTGGCCCTGTCCCGGAGGGCGTCTTCGGGGGAGTAGATACTGAGGTAGCCGTTCGCATCTTCAGCGGCGCCGAATGCCCGGAAGGTGTTACGATCGACCTCGTTGATGGGGGTTCCGGTAAGGCCGAAGAGGAATGCGTTCGGGAGGGCTTCCCGCATCCGCTGTCCGAGGTCGCCTTCCTGGGTGCGGTGCGCCTCGTCGCAGAGTAGGATGATGTTGCTCCGGGTGTTGAGGACGCCGCCGGCCTCAGCGAACTTATGGATGGTGGTGATGATGACCTTCCGGGTGTCCTGGGCGAGCAGCCGGTGCAGGTCTTCCCGGCTCGCGGCATTGACGGTGTTCGGAATATCGGCCGCGTTGAATGTGGCGCTGATCTGTGTGTCGAGGTCGGTCCGATCGACGACGACAATGACCGTCGGGTTTTTCAAGGCTGGATGGAGACGGAGTTTCTGCGCGGCAAAGACCATCAGGAACGACTTACCAGAGCCCTGGAAGTGCCAGATCAGTCCTTTCTTCACCCGGCCATCCGCGACCCGCTGCACGATCTTGTTCGCGGCGTCGTACTGCTGGTGCCGGCAGATGACCTTGATCTTCCGGTTCTTCTTGTCAGTTGCAAAGAGACTGAAGTTTTTGAGGATGTCGAGCACCGTTTCAGGTGCAAGGAGGTTCATGGCAGTCTCGATGACGTCAGCAAGCGGGGAGGGACCTGCTGGTTCCTCCTCCCGCCAGGGCGCCCAGATATCTGGCGGTGCCCGGACAGCCCCGTAATAAAAGGTCTTACCTTCGGTCGCAAACGAAAAGACGTTCGGAACGAAGAGCGCCGGGACGCTCTGCTCATAATCTTCGTGGATCTGGCGGGCAGCGTCGAGCCAGGTCACTGCCGGTCGGGTGGGCGTCTTGCACTCTCCGACGACAAGCGGGATGCCGTTGACGAGCAGCACGTTGTCGGCCCTCCTGGCGGCTGCGCCGGCAAACGAGTATTCGGTGGTGGTGACGAAGTGGTTGCTCTCTGGATTCACAAAGTCGATGATAGTGACGGGTACGTGCCGGTAGTTCTCGCCGAATGGCATCGAGAGCCCGCCGCAGACGATCTCAGCGAACCGCTCGTTGGATCTGACAAGCCCTTCACTCTGGACGCTGAGGAGGATGGTGCGGAGTTTGTAGATGACCTCATCGGCACGGTCGGGCCGGACGGCTATCTCGGGGTTCAGCCGGATGAGCGCTTCTCTGAGGTAGGGCTCGACCAGGACATCGCCCTCGGATCGCGGGAGGCGCGTTCGCGGGACGCATTCCCAGCCGATCCTCTGGAGGTGATCCCGAATGCCGTCCCGGATGGTGTTTGCTTCGTCAAAACTCATGCGAGTCATCCCGGTTGGTGAAAATAACCTCTGAAAGGTTATAGTAGAGAGGATCGAGGCAGGGGAATAAGATATTTTCGATATGGTTCTGTGTTTTCGATGGATCAGGGCAGAGCATCAATGACTCGCTGAGCCTCATTGATGGAGTCGCTGACACATTGCGACAAATTGGTTATTGACAAGAAGGGTTCGTCATAATCACACTCTTTGCGCCACTGATGGAGGCGGCCGAGACGTCGAGAGATCTCTTTCCTGTCCCTACCTTTAAACCAGGATCTCAACTCACTATGATCAGTTCCGATACCTTTTGGTGCGTATTGCCCGGTATCTTTCGCATAGTTCTCAGCATAACGGTAGGCTCCATAGTATGCCCGGCTCACAGAGCAACGGTATGCAGCTTCCTGCAGAGTCTTGCTGGTATCACCCTGATTCTTAAGATACCTGGCGATTTCGACAAATTGCGCCCAGGAAAACGTCATGATTATGTTGAGGGGGGTTTGTAGTCAGTGGTCAGGAGAAGCCAGCCGGACAGACCCTTTAAGCCTGGCTCGTAGAGGTCGCAAATTCTATCCATCCTTGTGATTATGTCGGCATCATACTTCTTCTGCCTGACGTAGAGGGTCAGGTAACGGTCGCCGCTTTCGGAGTCATGGAAAATATTGAGGGCGATCTCTGATGTGCTGCCGAACTCTTCTGCGGTCAGCGAACAGGCGTACATGACCACGTCATAGAGACCGGGGTTCTGGATGAGATAATCAATTACCTCCCCGGGATGAGGAAACACAAATCCGAGAATATCTTTCAGCCCCAGGAGTGACACTTCTATGGCAGGATATATGCTGGCACTATCCTGCCAATATTCATTTAGAGCGAGTTTCTGCTCGACGAATTCGCAATATTCCAGACTGATATTACTGAACAGATCGCTAAGGAGCCTTGTAAAACTGTTTATTGATGAAAAATGTGATATATCTTCATCAAAATATGATACATACCTGTATCTCCCTTGAGGCCCCTCAAGTGGGTTGACAAAGGAATTATATGCCATTTTACTCCTCCAAATTAAAGACGTCTTCTAGTTTTTCTGTAATACAACCTTTGAAGAGGGCTTTTACTGTTTTGTGCGCCTCCTCCACCCATGTCATTACATCTTCTGGTTTTACTGCATTCCTCTTCGCGAGGAAGTAGTCGGTTGTGAGCAGATATGCTGAGTTGCCCTCTTTCTCTGGCATTGCCCGCGTCATACTCAGTCGGCAGATGTCCCGGTTTCCGTTGTATGTGAGATCACAACCGACCATGAAGTTCATGACGTCTCCGGAAAGCCCTTCTCCACAATGGGGATAGAAGGTGAAGTAGTCTGCAAGTCTGATACTACTTCCGGGGATCTCGATTTTGTCAACGTAGAGTAGGCCGACCCGGTCGAATCCCGTGACATTGGTGAGAGAAGTTACTGTATCATAAGCAAGATTGATCGTCGGTTTGAAGTCTCCCCATGAGTGGTAGGGTTTAAGGCGGTGAATGGAGAGCCTCCGCGGACCGATCTGGATGAGAACTTTACGATCCCCTGCCAGGAAGATCGGGGTCTCGATCGTTTCCAGCCTGTGTTCCGCGACCCCTTCACTACTTGCTTTAATCTGGATTGCCTGCTCTTTCCGTGATTCCCAGATAGGGAATCTTTCTTTGACAGCATCGTAAAAGCGTTCTGGGAGGTTCTGTTCCCACGGTGTATCTGCAGAAAAACGGAACTCACAGACTGCTTCGACGATAGGTGGGTTCCGGTATCTGCTCATGATAATTCACGCTTCCAGATACAATAGATCAGGAGACTTAATAGACTATTCTGTATTGATCTGGTATCTCATGTCATAACATATATAGATACCGATTATCCATAGCGTAATCACGCTGGAGACAGAGGAGAGGCAGAAAAAGGGGTTAATTCGGCTGGAAAAGAGAAAAATTTAGTTCTTCCCCTTTGATGCAGCAGACTGGGCACGGGACTTGAATCCCTGGTTGGTTCCGCTCCGGTCGGAATGGGACTGGATGCGTGCGGCAGCTTTACCGGTCATCTGGCTCTTTGACTAACTCACCTCCGTCGGGTTCTATACAAAAGATCGACCGATACGACCATAAACCCCAAAGAAAGCGTCGATTGATAATTCAAGTGAATCGACGCGTCGAGTCGCCGTAGGGTGAGTCGACCAGTTAGAATGCTCTTTCGGCACATTCATGAGAGGTAACATCCGATCTCAAAGTACGTAGCGCGAGATGAGTGTGTAATGGAACCGGATCAGAAAACACGACAGAAATGGGAGGTTCTCTGGTATTTTGTCCAGAACACCGGGAACATCCTGGATAACATTGATAACGTCAAATGTGGTGTCGTTCTGGAGCGAGAAACCGGAGAGAAGCGATTTTATTCGTATCCATCCCGGATTCATGCTGATTTCGAGAACCCACATTTTTCATACGGGAGAAAATCGATCACAAAAGATTGGGCTCGTGTGATCTGCGAGAACCTCTCTGAACTCGGCATCCTCGACCATGACGATATCCGGGCACCCCGGCAACGATCACCCACGCCTCACTACTACCTGAAACCCGGCGTTGAGCCGTTTCTGAAGGTAATGGAGTTCCTCCTGGACCCGCCGGAACAGTGGATGGTATGGTCCACCCTCTCGAATGGTTATGTCCAGCAGCATCTCAATGCAGAGCTCATCCGGCACGTACTCGCGGCCAGGGGTGCAGAGATGCGGCGGAGCATCCCGGTCTGGGAATGGGGTGCTGCAGAGGCACCGAAGGTTTTTGAGTATTACTACCAGCACAAGAATCAAGGAAGGGAGCCAGCACCCTGCTCATTCGAGGAGTACGTCCGGGAGATGTGGCGCTCTCACGAACGGGGCAAGCCGTTCTCACTCTTCTCGTTCCCGCCCACGATCCCGCTCCGGCTCCCGGTCTTTCCCGAGCATCTGTCCGATAATGAGAGGATGAATGCAATTGCAGAGAGGAATCGGGGTTGGTTAAAGGATTATCCCCAGATAGAGTCGCTCAGGAGCGCGATCGGCGAGCACTATGCCCTCTACGAGCACGAAAAATGGGTTCTCCCGATTCTCGCCCTCATCCGGGCATCGCCGGAGGCTCTCAAGGAGTTCCTTTTTGGCGACTGGGGGCCCTACGGCCTTGAGCCGAACAGTAGTTACCGTTTCACTGCTGACGGCACCGGATGCATGCAGTATTCCCTTTTCCGGCTGCTCTTTACCGCAATCCGGGATCTTGCGATGACGAGGAATATCGAGTACGACCGTCTGGTGCAGTTTGTCCGGTTCCGGCCGGATTTTCGCCGATATTCATACCGGATGCGGGAAGGACATTCGGCATTGATGGAGATAGATCTGGCTAATCTGATGACTGTCTCCTATGACGGGTCGTTTGATACCGATCATACCCTGGCTTTCCGCAGTAAAAGTTCTGGGTAGAAATTTTTCTCACAACCTTTGTGGAATCAGTCACCAATGTGAGTAGTGTACAACTTTTATGTTATTTTGGATCATAAAATCATATTTTCAGTGATATTAACGCGATATCATTAATAATTTCAAATTGATCGTCTTACTGCGGAAAGCCGGATACCGTCTATGGCGACGAATTTATCGCGTTTGATGAGGAGACGAACTTCTCGTTCCAGTCGCAGGTGGAGATCCGGTGCTTCCATCAGGGAAGCGATTTCTTCGCCCCGGGCGATATCCCAGTGCTCGACGGGCTTTTCAGAACCCTGCGGGACGGGAAGACGCTTGCAGCCCGAAACATCTTCTCAAGGTTCTCTAACCCGGTTCAGAATATGCTCAGGGTGTATACGGATGAGGGGCTGGAGAAGGAGTCCTGGTTTGCCGGCGCCGTGCTGCAGGATCTCAATCGTCTCCTGATATACCCTGATCTCTATTCACCGGTTAATTTTCCGGATTTGACGCTGACCCGGGAAGGAAAGCATGTTGTGGAACATAGGGAGAATATAGGAGATTTTCAGTATCGGGTATTCATTTTTGGGCTGACTGCCTTCAATCGGGAACTGCTGGAGAGAGTGTTCCCGGGCGATGTCCCGGAGAGAAAGAGGGAGGAATGGAACTCTGCACGGTATTTTGCGTGATAGTGATTATCGCAGTTTTATTCAATGCTCTTAACATACACTTTGCGTTCAATGAACACACTCTCTCTCTCTCTCTCTCTCTCTCTCTTTAAATCATTAGATAACGGTAACCTTTACCGGTAAGATCACTACGTAAGTTCCTTGAAAATAATTTACGCGACATAGTATACTCAAAGATCGAGCCTATCGATATCTGTTATGATGTGTCTTAACATATCCTTCTCTGTGAGTTTTGTCTTATCATTACCCAAACTCTTTCGGATCTCTAACAATAATTTACCCCATAGTTTCATCAGTTCACTCACATTTTGTTGACTCGTTCCGTTACCTGAACTGTGATGATAAATATGGTTCATTAAATTTCCATATGCTCGAATGACTCCATCTGAGCCAAGTAATGTGAGTTCAAATGAGATTTTTCTATACTCTAGTGATTTTACGTGTTCCATAACTATCTCAGGTTCCTTTGGAGTTGTGAAAATTTGGATAAATGGCATCAATAATTCAGCATATATTTCCCTGCGTTCTTCCCGCAATTTTTCCTCAATAGAGCGTAATTTTTGTATTCTATTCTGGATCAATAAGCCAACAAGAGAACCAGAGCCTAAAATCGCTAATGATAGGGCTAAAATAATTTCCCAGATTTCCAACAAGATCACCCTCAGATTTAAATGTAGGTACTACCTGTCTTTAATATTTCCAATTTTGTATGGCTCTGTTCTACTCTGTAAACAAAAATGGCCTACTAGAACCATAATTATCTGGTTTCATGCCACCTCGCTCTCAAAGTATTTCCTTAAATCATAGATCTTCTTGCAGCAGGGAATGAATAACTGCAGGTTGACGTAGCATTGCTCCCGTGAGAGAACCTTGCCGCTCGGATGCCCGGACTCGTTGCGGTAGTTCCGAACGAGGGCGACGACTGCGTCGAGGTTGGTTTCGAGATCTTCGGCAATTTCTTTGGGCAAGTCCTTTTTTATCGGATTCAGGCCATTTCTAAAGTGTTTGAACTTTCTCAGGAGGAACTGTTCTTGAAATACCTTGGAAAACTGTTCACGATATTCGTCATTTTGCTCGATATCTTCGTAGAGTAGATCGAGCGAATGTTCAAGAGCTACACCAAGCATCACTGATGAGGATAAACGGCACCCAACCATGAATGCCTGCATTGCTTCCTTGAGGTAGAATACGGTCAGGTCATTGATATCGGGGATGGTTTCCCGAATTAGTTTCTCGTAGCTTGAGAGATCGTGGAAGAAGTAGACATCTTCGTTTTCAAGGATTTTCTTTCCAGAACTAGACAGTCTGAAGTAAGGATATGCGTGATCTGCATTACCCCTTGTTCCAGTACTTCGCTAAAATTTCCCTCCCTCTCATTTTATTCAACGTCTTTTCGCCCTCCTTTTCCCTAGCCGGGTTGCCGCAACACGGGTTTCCCTCTCACCATTCCCATCATTGTTCGGGTCGCCTCCCAGATCATGAGTCGGAAACCATCGAATCGAAACGCGCGCCTATCAATGGTTCGTGGTTCCCGCTTTACCGGCGAGAAGTACATCCAGAGTAAAGCGATCCAGATGTTCTTCAGGAGGAAAGAAACGATCGCATAGAGATACCGGATCACCGGGTTTTTTGTGGTTGTCCGGGGTTTCACCTGGTTGCGCATCCGGTATGATGACTCAATTGAGAACCGCGATCGATAGATCCGATGCACCCGGAGTGGGTACCAGTCAATGTTACCGACAACGTATCCCAGGTTTTCGGCGCCGCGCTTCCTCCGTTTTCCCCCCCCATACTTCACTGCGATTGCAATCGTCAAGGTGAGCGGTGATTTGCCGCTCATCTGATATTCGGCATACCGGGACTTTGTTCCCGTGAGAAGTTCCTTCATTCGGTCGCTCTGCTTCTTGACGGGGACGATGAAGGGAACCTGCACCTGATTCAAAAATTTAAAGACCTTCTTGGTGTAGAACTCCCGATCAAGGCAGAGAACCTCGGTCATGAGGCCAAGTTCGGTGATCTGGTCGAGACAGCGGGCGATGTAATTGACCTTGGAAATGCCCTGTTCCACCGGGTACACGGCCAGGGTCAGTTGCCGATCACGGGTGATCACATACAGGGTGACATAGGAGTAAAACTCGTTTGTCGACTGTTTACGTTTGCTTCTGATGATATATAGCTCGTTTTCATCCGTGGTTTTCCCGTAATAGGAGTCATTCGTATAGTCAATGGCAAACTGATACTCAACCCCGGGTTTGAGAACCTGATCTGCCATATGGGTGAGAATCGCGGTGTTTTTATCCTCTAACTCGCCCATATCGAGTTTCTTGAGATGGTAGCGGAGCGATGTCTCACAAGGCACATGCTCCAACACCTTGGTGATCGAATGGATGGATTGGTTCATCGCAGCCATGCCGACCACGGTCCCAAACACATCCGTCTGGGTGAGGTTGCCCTGGATGGGGATAGTCAGATGCTGATCCAGCGCCGCGGTAACATGAGCACAACATTCTTTGGGTTTGAGGTCGTTACTCTTTCTGCAGGTGGCCTTCGGTTTTTTCATCAAAGACGTAGCAATGCGCCTGCAATCTATATATATCTTTCGTTTTTGTCAAATTCCAGGGCTCGGTGAGGAGCAGAAAGATCCTCAAACTTAGCGAAGTACTGTGTTCCGAGGGTAATTACATTCTGTCTGAACAGATCCCAAAAAACTTCCTGCAGCAAGGCTTCATCGTTTTTAGAAAGATTTTCTCTATGCATTGCATCTGGTGGCAGTCGATCTCTCTTCCGTAGTACCTCTTTGACATCTTTAGCTAAGGTATCAAATTTTTGCGGGCGTGAGGAGGATTCTTCTCTCCCAAGTTTTTCCCTCCCAGCAAGGATGTCAATTGCTGTCTTTCTGATCTCTTCATACGAATGATCCATCAGGCATCATCCTCTCCTGGCAGCGAGAGCAACTGGTTGATCAACCGCATCTTCAGCGCTTTTGAGGCCTCGACGCTCGCCCGGGCGGCGAAATTTGCGAAATCAATTTTTTCGAGGATATCGACAATTACTTCTTGTTCTGATATGCTGAATATTGGGATCGGATAACCTCCCAGTACTTGAGCATTAATGTTGCACTGACTGACTCCTTTTGTCGCTAAGTGCCTCAGCCAAATTTGAGAGTTTCTGCAATTTAAGTAATAATTGAGAAATTTTGGAATGATAGATGAACTATCTGGACACACTCTAATGAGGTAAGATGCAAAAACATACTCTCCAGTTAGATTGAAGAGAGATGTCTTTCCCACATGATCAATACTGTTAGTACGATTAAACAGTATATCACCTTTATTTAACACATAATTAGATAGCGTTTCTTGATCTAAATCGACATACTGTAGATCATTAAGGGCTAACTCGCCGTTACTTAGATTACTCATTCTTAATAGTGGGTATTGCCCCTGCTCGGAACCCGGGAGCGATAACCCATATTGCATCTTATCGCATACATCTCCTATCGAAAGAATCTCAACATCTCTTGGCACAACCCCAAGTCTCCTCACCTCCCGAAACTCCTCATGCCCGATCCCCTTCCTGAACAAATCCCGCATCATCAACTGCTTATAGTGCTCCATCTCAGCAGCGAACGCCTCGTTCTTCACGATCACGTCCTCCGCCGCCCACAGGATCTCCGCGATGCGGCGCTGCTCGTCGATGGGAGGGAGGGGGAACTCCTGCCGGGCAAGGTCTTTCCAGTTGATCGTCGGGGAGAGACCGCCCACCGAGATCTGAACTGCCCGGTTCATGAATTGGTCTGACTGAAGGAAGAAGGGGAGGAGTTCTTTGATGATGACATCCTCCTTTGGCCGGAGCACCATCGCGTGGGCGGAACAGATGCAGTCAAAGTCAGCGATAGCGACTTTTCGCTGATAGGCCCGGCGCTTCCCGAAGATGATGTCACCCTTTCTTACCACGATCTTCTCACCGGTGACATCCTCCGGAACTCCCCCCCGTCGGATACGCAACGACTCTGGATCGAGATGTTCCAGCCCCACATAGAGCTCAAGGTCGGTATCTGCGGGCTTCACCTTTGTTTTGACCTGTCGGGCCACTTCCCCAAACGTAACCATCCTCCACCCCTCCGGGAGAAGTCCAGAACCAGACGCAGAAGATACCGAGTCACTCGTCATACCCCACCTCCCTCAGCGCCGCCCGCAGGCTCTCCACCGCGTCATCCTTCTCCGTCGAGTACTCCACCCAATCCTCGTAGACGCTCTCAAACGACTGCGCCCCGGCATCCTCGTCATACCGGGTGATGTATCGAGGAATGCTCAGGTTCGCGCCCTTCGCGAGGATCTCCTCGATCGGGACGTGCCGCGAGAGCCCTGCGATATCCTCGTCGCTCCGGTATGCCGCGAGGATCTTCTCGATATGCTCCTCCTCAAGGAAACTCTGGGTCTTCTCCCGCGTCACCTCGCCAACGGCGTTGATGAAGAGAATCCACCCCTGCCGCCCGGCCGGCTTCTTCGTCCGGCAGACGATCACGCAGGCCTCCATCGGCGAGTTGTAGAACAGCCCCGCCCCGAGCCCCAGCACGCACTCGATCAGATCGGCCTCCACGATCCGCCGGCGCATATCTCGCTCCGCGTCCCGGAAGAGCACTCCATGTGGGAAGAGGATCGCGCACCGACCACTCACCGGGTCCATGCTCTTGATGATGTGCTGGAAGAAGGCGTAGTCGGCACGGCCCTGCGGTGGAACGCCGTAGATGTTCCTGCCCCATCGGTCGCTTGCGAACGCCTCCCGGTTCCACCGTGATATCGAATAGGGTGGATTTGCCAGGATCACGTCAAACGTCTTCAGTCGGTCCTGCCTGACGAAAGCGGGATCTGCGAGCGTGTCGCCCCGGACGATCTCGAAATCCTCGATCCCGTGCAGGAGGAGGTTCATCCTGGCAATGGACGAGGTGATCAGGTTCACCTCCTGCCCGAATAAGAGGAGCGTCCGGTACTCCTGCCCCTGCTCCTTGAGTTGCAGCGCCGCGATGAGGAGCATCCCCGCGCTCCCGCACGTCGGATCGTAGATCGACTCACCCTCCACTGGATCAAGCATCCGGGTCATCAGCCGGACGAGCGTACGGTTGGTGTAGAACTCCGCCGCCGTATGCCCGGAATCGTCGGCGAACTTCTTGATCAGGTACTCGTAGCCCTGGCCAAGTTCATCCTGCGGGACTCGTGCAAGAGAAAGCACCTCAGACGAGAAATGCTCCACCAGCTCGCGCAAGGTGGCATCGGAGAGGATGTTCTTATTCGTCCAGGACGTATCACCGAAGATCCCCTCCAGCTGATGCCGGTTCGCCTCCTCGATCGCCCGCATCGCCCGCTGGATCGCGAGCCCCACATTCTCCGTCACCTCCCGCACATCGTTCCAGTGCGACCCTGCCGGCACAACAAAGCGGTGATCCTCGGGAAAGACCTCTCCAGCATCAGCGATGGCGCGGGCGGTCTCCTCGTCGTAACAGTCACAGATCCGCTTGAAGTAGAGCAGCGGAAAGATGTACTGCTTGTAGTCGCTCGCGTCGATATAGCCACGGAGGAGCACAGCCGCATCCCAGAGATACCGTTCCAGTTCAGCCTGGGTGAT
>MTBK01118628.1_pt1 | contig 12666 bp, 6 predicted proteins | sample 1535981 | NCBI WGS metagenome assembly MTBK01 (sample SAMN06109225, study PRJNA356200) | anaerobic digester metagenome | isolation source: biogas reactors fed with pig manure or primary and secondary sludge | place: Spain | collected 2016-06-30 | reverse complement strand
TGAGAGGCGTCGGCGATGCCGCTGTAGTCGGTCACCAGAGCGGAAGCGCCGAGGATGAGGTCGCTGATGGCGGGCTTGCAGCCGGTGTAGCTGTGGCGGTGGAAGGTGGCAAAGAGCATCGCCAGCATGCTGGCAAAGTAGTGCTCGCCGCAGAGAAAGACCCGCTCCCAGGGGACGAAGACGTCGTCGAAGATGGTGGTGGAGTCGGCGATGCCGTAGAAATGGGCCGTATGGATATGCTGGCGCTGCCGGGGCGTGGTGATCCGGGCGACCTGCTTCACCCCGGGGGTATCTGCGGGGATGGCGAAGGCGACGGACCAGTCGGCGTCGTGCTCCGTCATCAGGCGGGTCGGGACAGCGATGATCTCATCGGAGAAGGGGGCGTTGGAGTTGTGCGCCTTGCAGCCCCGCACGATGATGCCGTCTTTTTTCTTTTCGATGACGCGCAGGTAGAGATCGGGATCGGTCTGCTCGAAAGGCCTTTTGGAGCGATCTCCCTTGATATCGGACTGGGCGCAGTTGCCCACGAGATCGTTTTTCTGAAAGTACTTCATGAACTCGACAAAGCGGGGGTAGTACTCCGTGCCGAAGGCGTCGTCACAGTTCTTCGAGACCACCGAGATGGCGTTTAGCGCATCGATGCCCATGCAGCGCATGATGCAGCCTCCCGCTTGCTGGCAGAGCAGGCGGGTGCACTCCTGCTTCTTTAACAGATCATCGGAGCTCTGGTGAATATGGTTAAGCCGGTGGATCTTCTCTCCGGTCAGATGTGATTTGGTGATGATAGTCTCTTTCATCCTGGGGTCATCGACGCGGTCGAAGGTGTCGGCGATTAGATCTAACCCCGGCTTGAGGCGGGGATCGTCCCGGCCGATTACCTCCCCCCCCATGTAGATGTTTTTGCGCAACCCGTAGAGCCGTTCCCTGTACTGATCGGATGTTACGATAGCCATCTTTTACCGAACCCCTTTCACAATTTTTAAAATCGTCTCAATTGTACAGCACCGGGGCTGATTGTTCAAGAATTGTTCTCAATCCCATCCGTGGAGCCGTGCGGCAGCGGCACCCATGACGATGGCCAGCTCTTCTTCCGAAAAGCTGATCCCCGAGGGGCTTTGCGGTTCGCGCCAGGCCCTGACCCAGTCATGGGGGGGAACGATGATGTCGGTCAGCGAACCGTCCGTGCCGAACAGAACCCGCCAGGGGCCCAGAAGGTCGATGGCCGTGCGCAGGGCTTCGTAGAGATAATCGGGACTGCCGGAATACTCCAGCTGCCAGCCGGAAAAGTCGACATAAAGGTTCGGTTTCGAAAGGGCCATGTCGAGGGCTTCCCGCCACCATCCGTGGCCGCAGTGGGCGATAATGATCTTCAGATCGGAGTATTCGGCGGCAACTGCATCGATGTAACAGGGTTGCGAATAGAGCGATTTCAGGGGAGCGGGCTCGGTCCCGGAATGAAACAGCACCGGCACACCCGCTTCCCGGGCGATCTCGTAGAGCGGATTGCAGAGGGGATCATGGGGGTAAAACCCCGCCGCGGGATGCAACTTCAGCCCCAGAACATGCCACTTGGCCAACCCTTGGCGAAAGAGAGCGGCCCCGCCCGGGCGCCGCGGGTCCACCCCGAGGTAGGTGAAGAGCCGGCCGCGGTGTTTCTGCGTGACCTGAAAGTGCAGCTCATTTTTTTCAGCCGCAGTCAGGTAGTCGGGAGCACCGACATCCGGTTCGCTGCAGCCGAGCCCCAGATCGAGGGGTAACAGTATCGCCCGGTCAATGCCGGCTTCATCCATCAGGGCGACCAGCTTGTCGCCCTCGCGGTCGGAGAGAACAGCCATGCTGTTCTCGTAGAGCGCATCGGGATCGCCGCTCGGCCCGCTCTCCCTGGTAAAGATTGCCGCACCCGTCCGGATGCAGCCCCGCAAAAACTCCTCCGGATCGCTACCTGGAAAAATCAGGTGGACATGGTTATCGACGATCATATTATTCCGCCTCCTTGCCTTTAATTTGTTCTTCAGCCGGGGCAGCGCCCTCCCCCGGCCGATCATCGTCGAGCAGCCGTTTCATCACCTTGCCGATGAGACTCTTGGGGAGCTCCGTTCTGAATTCCACCTGCTGGGGCACCTTGTAGATGGCCAGCTGCTCCTTGCAGTAATCGAGGACCTCCGTTTCAGTCAGGGTGGCGCCCTCTTTTAAAACAAGGTACGCCTTGGCGATCTCCCCGCGGTACCGATCGGGCCGGCCCACCACGGCTGCCTCGAGGATCTTGTCGTGCGCGTAAAGCACCTCTTCTATTTCACGGGGGTAAATATTGTAGCCGCCGGAGATGATCATCTCCTTCTGGCGGTCAACGATGGTGAAATATCCATCCTGATCCATCGTGGCGATATCCCCGGTCAAGAACCAGCCGTCCTGCAGCACTGCCGCCGTCTCTTCCGGCCTGTTCAAGTAGCCCTTCATCACCTGGGGTCCTTTCACCGCCAGCTGCCCGATCTCCCCGATCCCCAGATCTCGTGTCGGGTCGTTCATCGCGACGATCTTCGCCAGGGTGCCGGGTATGGGGATCCCGATCGTGCCGCTCTTGCCCTCCCCGTAGATGGGATTGATATGGGTCACCGGAGGGGCCTCGCTGAGGCCGTACCCCTCCAGCAGGCGGCAGCCGGTCAGCTCCTGGAACTTTTTCTGCACCTCCAGCGGCAGGGGAGCGCCGCCGCTGATGCAGACACGCAGGGAAGAAAGATCGTATTTTTTGAGATTCTGGTGATTGATGATGGCCACATACATGGTCGGAACACCGGGAAACAGGGTCGGTCTGTTGCGGTGAATGTTGCCGAGCATCATCTTGACATCAAATTGCGGGATCAGCAGCAGGGTGCCGCAGAAGATCAGGGAGAGGTTCAGCAGGGTGCCCAGGCCGAAGACATGGAAGAAGGGGAGCAGGGCCAGGCCGATCTCCTGACCTTCTTTGGCGTCGGGCATCCAGCTGAAAATAGCGATGGGGTTGGCCACCAGATTTCTATGGGTGAGAACAACGCCCTTGGCCAGCCCGGTGGTCCCGCCGGTGTACATAATGCAGGCCGGAACAGCAAGATCCGCCTTGATCGGGGCAGCGGAAACATTTGAGCACTTTTTCATCAGCTCGGGCAGCCGATAATCATCCGCTTCGATGTTCACTCTATCGCCGTTTTTCTTTTCCATGAACAGGGTGTAAAGCGGCTTCATCCACCAGGGAAAATACTCTTTGATATTGGTGGAGATAATGGTGCGCAGCCTGGTCTTTTGCTTCAGCCTGCGGATCTGCGGATAAAACCTGCTCAGGGTGACGATCAGCTCTGCTTCACAGTCGTTGAGCTGATGCTCCATCTCCCTCTCTGTGTAAATGGGATTGCAGGGGACGACGGTGCAACCGGCTTGCATCGCGCCCAAATAGCAGAAAACAAACTGCGGACTGTTGGGCAGATTCAAGGCCACCCGCGAGCCCTTTGGCAAACCCAAACCGGCCAGCACCGCGGCAAAATTGTCCGCCAGGGCGCTGACCTGGCGATAGGTGAAAGTGTTCCGCATAAATTTAAGATGCGGATGATCGGGAAATCGCGCCACCGTGTTCTTAAACATTTCCGGCAGGGTTTTTTCAGGAATATCGACATCCTCAGGAACGCCGGGATCGTAGTGTTGCAACCAGATACGCTCCACTTCTGGCTCTCCCCCTTTATGAAATCTGGTAATGTTGTTTAATTCAGTATATTCACTATTATCACTCCAATTCCTTCCGCTGCGGCCAAGCCTTGAACAAATACTTGCCGCACCCAAAGATGAGCGCCGCGGGGGGTGCCCCCACGAAAGCGGATATTGACCTGCTGGCCAAACCGGTGGGTCTGCCGGCTTTTTCGCTCTGCAGCCGAACGAAGCTGCTGCACCGGGCAAACACTTCGGGTTATGCTCACTTGTTGGCTTCAGTAACGCAGTGGACAATACCTAAGCGCAGTGTGTACCACAGATTCTTCGCTGCGCTCAGAATGACCGTGAAAGCGGCACACGGAAGGAGCAAAAGAGGGGAAAAACGCTGTAGATTAGCCCTCGCGAATCCAGTAATTGTCATCCTGAGCGAAGCGAAGGATCTGAAACGAAGCTGCTGCACCGGGCGAACACTTCGGGTTATGCCCCTGTTGGCTCTAGTAGCGCAGTGGACAATACCTAAGCGCAGTGTGTACCACAGATTCTTCGCTGCGCTCAGAATGACCGCGAGAGGGGCGTGCAGAATGAGCCAGGGGGACGGATCTCCCGGCCCATTTTCCGGAATCCCTTTCCCGAGCCCCAGGCATTTTTTGTCATCCTTAAGCGCAGCGTATACCGCAGATTTTTCGCTGCGCTCGGGTGGCAGTGCGCTCGCTTGAGCAGGAGCCGCGCGACCTGACAATTGGGCTCAAAGCCCGGACCGCCGGGCGGGGCAGCCCGAAACCACCTTCCCCGGCTGAAAATCATTTCGCCGAAGCAGGGATCGCTGCAAGATCTGACGAACCGGGGTAGAGATTGAAAAGGGCCATTAAGCGGTTATCCTGAAGAAATAGAGGGGAGCCCGGAAGAGATCATCGTGGGTAAAAACAGGGGGACAAAAATATCATACAACCGCTGGGAGTTCCTTCTGGAGGCCGTCTCTGCGGCGGCGGTGGTAGCTGGAGGGGCGCTGCTGATCTACTACTGGCCACAGCTGCCGGAGCTAGTGCCGCGGCATTACGATTTCCAGGGGACCGTCGACGCCTGGGGCGGCAAGGGGATCGTTGCGGCACTGCCGCTGCTCAATCTCGTGCTCTACCTGCTCCTGACCCTCACGAGAATATTCGGCCCCGCCCTCTCGAAGGAGGGGAGCTCTCCCCGGGCCCTGATTCTGGCTATGGAGATGCTGGCCTGGATCAAGGCAGCTACGGCGGTGACATTTTCGTACCTCACCTGGGGTACGGTGGCGATCGCTCTCGGCCGGGCGGAAGGGCTCGCCCCCATAGCGATGCCTCTTTTCATCAGCATTACTCTCGGCGCTACGGCCATTTACTGCTTCCGCATCTTCCGGGATCAGCAGGCGGGCGGGTAATCACAGGGGCCGGGGTCGGTTCATTCTTCTTCGGAGAAGCGCTCCCTTTCCTGGGCAACCTCTTCCCAGCGACGGAGCAGGGCGGCCAGCTCCTTTTGGGCGCGGCCAAGGCCGTCGTTTAGCTCACGCAGCCGTTTGAAATCACCGTATTCGTCGGGTGTGGATAGCAGCTCTTCAAAGCTGGCGACAGCCTCCTCGGCGGCGTGAATCTCCTCCTCCAGACGGGCCTGTTCTTCTTGCAGGCGGCGCTCGCGGCGCTGCCTTTCTCTTTCCCGCTGCCGCTCCTGCAACGCCTGCCTTTTCTTCTCTGCTGCAGCGGCATCCTCTTCGACCGGCGTCGTCTCTGCCGGCAAATTCTCCTTGCTCTCCAGGTAGCGCTGGAAGCTCCCCTCGTAGATGTTCAGCACACCCCGGTGCAGCTCGAAGACCCGGTTGACCAAATTTTTCAGGAAATAGCGGTCGTGGGAGACGACCACCAGAGTGCCCGGGAAATGGCGCAGGACCGTCTCCAGCTCCTCCAGGGCCTGCAGATCCAGATGGCTGGTGGGCTCGTCCATGAGCAGGCAGTTGCCCGGGCGCAGGGCCAGGCGGGCCAGGGCCAGGCGGCTCTTTTCCCCGCCGCTCAGGGTAGCGATCTTCTTGAAAACATCGTCACCGCTGAAAAGATAGCGGCCGAGGTGCCGGCGGGCCTGCGGCAGGTCAAGATCCGAGGCAAAGGTGATCTCTTCGAGGGCGGTGCGCTCCGGATCGAGCTGCTCCTGCTCCTGGGCGAAGTAAGCTGCGCTCACCGCGGGGCCGAGCCGGATCTGCCCGGCGGAGGGCTTTTCCGCACCGGTGATCATCTTCAACAGGGTGCTTTTACCGGAACCGTTCGGGCCGACCAGGGCGACGCGATCACCCCAGCGGATTTCGAAGGAGAGCTCTTTGAAAAGGCGCTTCTCGCCGAAAGATTTGGCCAGATCGGTGGCGGTGATCACCTGCCGCCCGCTGCGGCCGGAAAAGGTGAAATCGAGGTGGAATCTTTTCTCGCCGGCAGGGCGCTGCAGGGGGGTCAGCTTGTCCAGCTTCTTTTGGCGGCTGCGGGCCTGGCGCTTCGAGCGGCGGTCCGCCTTCGATTCGCGGATCTGCCTCTCGGTGCGAGCGATCAGCCTCTGCTGTTCCAGGTAGGCCTTCTCCGAACTTTTCCTTTCCTCTGCGTAGGCGCTCCGGTAAGCGCTGTAATTGCCCCGGTAGCTGTGCACGGAGTTTTCTTCAAGGGCAAAGATCTGCGTGACGACACGGTCGAGGAAAAAGCGGTCATGGGAGACGACCAGCAGGGTAGAGGAAGACTCGAGCAGATAGCGCTCCAGCCAGGTGAGCCCGTCGAAGTCGAGAAAATTGGTCGGCTCGTCGAGAAGGAGCAGATCGGGATTGCTCAGCAGTAGCGCCGCCAGGTCGGCTCTTGCTTTTTCGCCGCCGCTGAAGCGGGCCAGCTCGCGATCCAGATCCGGTTCGGCGAAACCAAGCCCTGCGGCGACGTTTTGGAGGCGGTTTTCGATCTCATAGCCGTCCCCGTCTTCGAAAAGGCGGCGGCAGTCGCCGTAGCGGGAAAGAGCTCTTTCCAGCGCTTCGCTCTCGGGGTTGCGGGCTTGGCGGGCGATCTCCTGCTCCAAAGAGGCAATCTCCTGCTGCAGGGCAAGAAGGCGCTGAAAAGGCGCTTCAAGGTGCTGCCGCAGGGTCCCCCGGGCTGTTGTCCCCGGCTCCTGTGGCAGGTAGCCCACTTTGGTTCCCCGGGTGAGGCTGACGGTCCCGCCATCGGACTCCAGCAGCCCGGCGATGATCTGTAGAAGGGTGCTCTTGCCGGAGCCGTTCGGCCCGATCAGCCCGGCCTTGTCGCCGGGCTGCAGCTGCAGCGAAATCTTTTCCAGAACCTGCTGCACACCGAATGATTTGTCTATTGCCGTTAGCGTAACCAGAGACATCTGCTTCCCTCACGTTCCTCTCTGTAGAGCAAAGGCCCGACTTTCAGGATCAAAGATAGCCCCGCACCGGGGCTATCTTAATTATAGATCGGAGCTTTCTTTTCGTCAAAAGCCCTTTGTCATGCTGAGCAAAGCGAAGCATCTAAAACGTTATTACCGAATCACGAGCACATCCCGCTTTGTACTCCCCTACTGGGCTAGAAAGGAGATAGGATACCTTAAAGAAGCGCTGAACCGCAGATTCTTCGCTGCGCCGAAAATAGCAACAGAAACTCACAGATCAGATCCTTCGGGCTACGCCCTCAGGACGACCGGTGGGCGCCGGAAACCGTGAGCACAGATCAGATCCTCCGGGCGACGCGCTCAGGAGGATCCGGTGGATGCAGGGAACCGTGAGCCCCCTTGAGCCCAGCCATTCTCTGTCATGCTGAGCAAAGCGAAGCATCTAAAACGTTATTGGCGGATCACGGGCACATTTCGCTTTATACTCACCCACTGGGCTAGAAAAAGCACAGGACAACTTAAAGAAGCGCCATACCGCAGATTCTTCGCTGCGCTCAGAATGACCCGATGTGGTGCCGGAAACCGTGAGCACAGATCAGATCCCTCGGGCGGCGCCCTCAAGATGAAATAAAAATGGCTGTGTCCCTCAGGATAACCCGGTGGGTGCTGCGCAGGCAAAGAAGTTGTTTTGAGCAACATAAAAAAGTCTTATGAGTAAGGCAACGTCTCCTCAAGACCGGCCAGATGGCGCATGATTATAATCGCATCTGCAATATCGAGTAAACCGTCCTCATTGACATCGGCAGCAGTGAACTGACTCGGAGTCAGTTCGGTTAACCCTGTTATATGACGCAAAAGCAGGATGACATCGATTATGCTGATCGATCCGTCGCTGTCAATATCTCCGCTGATCACCGGTGGTCCCAGTGGCCGCAAAGCGAAGTTGCATACAAGAGTCTCTCTGCCCGCTAAGGTGAATTGCATTTCCGCATTTTGATACCCTGGTACCTCCACCCGCAGGGTCAGGCTCTCCCCCAGTTCGGTAGCCCGGTGCTGCAGGCAGTAAGTGCCGTCGACTGGATCGGTGGAGGTGCTTATTTCCGTCTCCACAACGACAACGGTGGCGTCAACAGGCATTTCGTTGCCGGCTTCACCGGCCAGAACTTGCCCGGTAATGCAACCGCTGCGCAGATAATTGATCGCAGCCAGAGTGTTGACCAGTCCGTAGCCGAAACCGTAGTTGGGCGATAGAGGATAGGTTGAACTGGTCAGGGGGGTGGCCGTATCGAGCATGATCTGCTCCAGCTCATCGACACTTAAATTTCCATCAGCGGAAAGCAGCAGCGCTGCCGCCCCGGAAATGTGAGGCGTAGCCATGGAGGTACCGCTGCAGAGTCTATAATCCCCGCCCGGGTAGGACGAATAGATCAACACACCGGGAGCGGAGATCTCCGGTTTGATCCCTTCCGCATAGCCGGGACCCCGGCTGGAGGAGGTAGCCAACTCATTGGAGCTGTCTATGGAGGCGACCGCAAGAGCCTCGGGATAGTTGGCCGGACAAGCGATGGTTCCGGCACCGTCCCCACTGTTACCCGCTGCGAACACCGGTAGAATCCCGGCGCTGCGCCAGGCCTGCACCATCGGCCTGAACCATTCGTTTGCATCTCCTGGCTCGGTACTGCCCCAGGAGTTGTTGATGATATCGGGGGCCAGATCGGGGCGAGGATTTTGGCCGGAGGCATCGGTGGGGGCAAGCATAAACTCGCCCGCCTCAAGGGCGACATCGCTGCTGGCCTCATCGTCCCGGAATATCCGGGCGGCGATCCAGCTTGCTGCGGGGGCGACGCCGATCCACTCTGAGCCAACCGACCCCACAATAACGCCGGTTACAAGGGTGCCGTGCCCACCTGAATCTTCCGGCAGGGGTACCTTGGGCGAGGTGGCATCGAGCCAGTTGTAGCTCGCATCGGGGCTGCTGGGCGCTTCCGGATTGTACCCCCGCCACTTTGTCTGCAGCACTTCATGCTGCCAGTCGACACCGCTGTCGATGACTCCTATCACCACTCCAGCACCTTCAAAGCCCCGCTCCCAAACAGCGGGGGCGTTAATCTGGGAGATACCCCATCCAGCAGCCAAAGGCGTCAGCCCTTCAATTTCTGTAATTTCGGGCGGTTCCATCGTGATCGAAGAGTTGGGCAGGATCACCTTCACGTCGGTACGGCGGGCCAGCTGTTCCACCACAGCGGGAGAGGCCTTGACAAAAACCAGATTGACGATATAGAAACTGCGATATTCCAGGACACCGCCCCGGCTCTGCTCCTGTTCCAGGTACTGTCTAATGTTTTTCTGACTCATCGCGGCGTTAGCCTGCAGCTCCTCCACTACCGCTGTGCGGACAGCCAATTGTTTTCTCCGGCCGGCCGGAAAGCGCTTCAAAGTATCCCGGGCCACCTGTTCGGTATCTACCTGCCTGGTCATCTTCACCAGAACTTCGACATAGTCTTCCCTGTCAAGTTCTTCTCTTACGGCCGGGGCTATCTTTTCAGCTGAGGAAGGCGGCTGCTCAAAGATGATGTACTGGCCTGTCTGCCCGGCGTCAATAGCGGCCACGGGAAGCAGTAGGGCCAGAATCAGCAAAACAAAAAGGGAAAACCTCAGGCTGTTACCGGTCATCACAATGCCCCTTCCGGTGCTCTGTAGTTCGTTTAAGCGTCAACAGCTTGTTTTTCAGACCGCTTGGCCAAACAATACAACTGTAGTCTGTATCGGGCACCCAGCCTATTGTCTTAATATGCTCCTCGGCTGCGAGGCTTCATCATTTACACTATGGCAAAAACATAATTCATGATTTCTCTTTATTTCAGCAATATCCTGCCTCAGATAAGTAATTATGGTTCGTGCAATCGATCATTTTAACTCAACGCCAACTTTTATCCTCATTCTTCCCTCTTAATTAGGAGGGGTGCCGGAAACCGTGAGCCCTCTTGAGCCCAGCCATCCTTTGTCATGCTGAGCAAAGCGAAGCATCTGAAACGTTATTGCCACATCACGGGCGCACTTCGCTTTATACTCCCACAACGGGCTAGAAAAGAGATAGGATACCTTAAAGAAGCGCTGAACCGCAGATTCTTCGCTGCGCCAAAAATAGCAACAGAAACTCACAGATCAGATCCTTCGGGCTACGCCCTCAGGACGACCGGTGGGGTGCCGGAAACCATGAGCCCTCTTGAGCCCAGCCATCCTTTGTCATGCTGAGCAAAGCGAAGCATCTAAGACGTTATTGCCGGATCACGGGCACATTTCGCTTTGTACTCACCCACTGGGCTAGAAAAAGCACAGGACAACTTAATGAAGCGCTGCACCACAGATTCTTCGCTGCGCTCAGAATGACCGATGGGGTGCCGGAAACCGTGAGCGCTTTTACGCCCAGACATCCTCTGTCATGTTGAGCAAAGCGAAGCCAGTCGGGATGATGAAGCTGGTGGGTTAAAGTGAAAATGGATCAGGGGAGAGATCGCGGTGGATCCCTCCCCCATTACTTACAACCTGTAGGCGACATGGAAAGCTTCGTGGATTGCTTCGGCAGCCTTGCGGGGACGGTCACAGTCGCCGACAGCGTAGAGCTCGCTCAGCTTCGGCTTGAGAATCCCCTCAAGGGGATTGTACGGCTGGGCGCCGGTGGCGATAACGATGGTGTCGAGATCCTCCATGGCCATCTCCCGGCCGTTGCTGTGCGCCTTCAGCGAGCGCTCCCCGACAGCGGTGACTGCGGTTCTAGTTCTCAGCTCCACGTTGGGGTGCCGCTCCAGCCACTGGAGCAGCTTTTCGCGCAGGGAAGGGCTCTGGTCCGGAGCCAGCTCTGCCTGCATCTCCAGAACGATGACGCGGTGGTCGCGCTCGGCGAGAAAAGCGGCGGTCTCACAGCCGACCAGTCCGCCGCCGATGATCGCCACCCGCGGACCGGGTTCGACCTTCTCTTCGAGGATATCCCAGGCAGTGATCACCTCTTTCGGCTCGATGCCGGGCAGGGCCGGGATGGAGGGGATCGCTCCGGTGGCCAGGATCACTGCATCGGGTCGTTCGTTCAGGACCGTCTCGCCAGTGGCGGCGGTATCGGTGCGGATATCGACATCCAGCCTTTCCAGACGGTAGATCAGGTAGCGCAGGATCTCACCAAAGCGCTCCTTGTGCGGCGGCTTCCGGGCCAGATTGCCTTGGCCGCCCAGCTCGGAGCGCCGCTCAAAGAGGGTTACCTTGTGGCCCCGCTCGGCGGATACGCGGGCTGCTTCGAGCCCTGCCGGACCGCCGCCGACAACAACGATGCGGCGGCTGCGAGACGCTTTAACAAAGGGGAATTCGAATTCTTTTCCTGCCCGGGCGTTGTAGATGCAGCCGACGGCATCGTCGTAGAAGAGCAGGGGATCGACGCAGTTCTGGTTGCATTCGATGCAGCGGCGGATATTGCTGATCTGATCCAGCTCAACTTTCTTGGCAAAATGGGAATCGGTGATCAGGGCCCGGCCGAGAGAGATGAAGTCGGCTTCACCTTCGGCGATGAGCCTCTCCCCGATCCAGGGTTCGTGGATCTTGCCAACGGCGATTACCGGCACCGTTACCTCGGGTTTGATCGCTGCAGCGTAACCGGCCAGGGGCAGGGGCGGATCATACATCGTCGGGATGATCGCCAGGGGCGATCCGTAGACCCCCCCGGAGACGTGGAGGGCATCGATTCCGTTCTCTTCGAGTATTCCGGCGAGGTCGCGTCCCTCCTCCGGGGTGATCCCCCCTTCGACACCCTCATCGGCATTCAGCCGGAAGAGCACCGGGTAGTCCGGACCGACGGCCTCGCGGACGGCGGCGCAGACCTCCAGGGCGAAGCGGCGGCGGCCTTCGGGGGAGCCGCCGTATTCGTCGTCGCGGTGATTGCTGTAGGGGGAGAGAAACTGGTTGATCAGATAGCCGTGGGTGCCGTGGATCTCGACGGCGTCGAAACCGGCTTCGCGGGCGCGGCGGGCGCCGTGGGCAAAAGCCTCCACCAGCCCCTTGATCTCTTCAACGTTTAAGGCACGGGGCCGGTCCTGACAGACCGGGCAGGCGATCTCCGAGGGCGCCACCGGCTGAAAACCCGTTGTCTGCGCCGAGGTCTGTCTCCCGGCGTGGTGCAGCTGAATGGCCGCCCGGGCGCCGTGCTTCTTGATCGAATCGGCCAGGTGGCGCAGGCCGGGAATAAACTTGTCCGCCCAGAGGCCAATCTGGTGTGAAATGGCTCTGCCCTCGGGCGCCACCGCCGCCACCTCGATGATGATCAGCCCGGTGCCCCCTTCGGCGCGGGCTTCGTAGTAGCGGACCAGCCGCTCGGTGATAAAACCGTCGGCGGCGGCGAAGTTTGTTCCCATGGGCGGCATGACCATGCGGTTGCGCACTGTCATCTTTCCGATCTTTCCCGGCGAGAGCAGGTGTCGGAAGCCCATTCTCAGATCGATATCTTCCTTGATGTCCTTTTCCTTGAAGATAGTCTTTTTGATGCCGTCTCCTCCTCTAACACGTTATTGTCCTGCAAAAAAGGCAGAAGTGTTCTCTTTTATCATTTTCTATTTGAAGAGGCGTTATACCGGAGAG
>MTBK01213387.1_pt1 | contig 12670 bp, 8 predicted proteins | sample 1535981 | NCBI WGS metagenome assembly MTBK01 (sample SAMN06109225, study PRJNA356200) | anaerobic digester metagenome | isolation source: biogas reactors fed with pig manure or primary and secondary sludge | place: Spain | collected 2016-06-30 | reverse complement strand
CCGGTGATTGCAGAGAGCAGACCCGTGAGGAATGTGAAGGGGTAAAAGTTGGTGATAGTGGGATCGCCACGACACCAGAGATGAGAAGTTCTTTGATGCGCGATGTGGGTATCAATCGATGTAGATAGTGGGATCGCCACGACACCAGAGATGAGAAGTCTCAGGATCAGGAATGGTCAGGGTGGATATCGTTTCTATCCTGGAGGACTCCTGCGATAGGTTTGCCGGACTCTCCAGTGGAAGCGGAGGGGATCATGGGTTTTTCCGGAGGGTCGGTCTATCCTGCAAGTATCAAAAAATAGAGAGCCCTATCTCTCAGTCGGTTGCGATCATGACCTCGGTTGACTTGACCACAGCGTAGACCTTCTTGCCGGTGGTAAGCCCGAGGTTCTCCACAGCCTTTTTTGTGATGACCGAGGTGATCTCACCGCCACCATCCAGCGCGATGATAACCTCAGCGGTGACCATCCCGGTCTCGATCTGTTTTACCGTCCCGGGGAGCCGGTTTCTTGCACTTAGCTTCATGTGAATCACTGACAGTGCTCTACCTTTTAGCTGTATATAGATTTCGTTCTTTGTGATCGCCCTGCCCCGGATGTGAGTTCTTCTGTACGGGCGGGCAACGGGGATGCCGCCCGGCACGCCGGCAGCCGCCTGAAACTCCATGATGCTCGCGAGGTCACAGGCACCGAATGAAAAAGAGGATGGGCGTTTTCATGCGAGATCGATGGGCCTGGCCCGATTCGAACGGGCGATCTTCTCCGTGTAAGGGAGACGTCATAACCAGCTAGACCACAAGCCCGCTGATGCCTCATAGTATTTCGCATCGTGAGGGATAAACGTTGCCGCCCGGAAAACTACACCTCCGGGATCTGGTCGAGAGGATCCGGTCCGGTCATCATCAGCGCCAGGCCAGGTTCTCTCCCGGCACACCCCTCTCCCATCGGGACGGTACCTGTGCGTGTGTCCGATCTCCTCAGGGGCCGGCTACACCAGAAGTTGCCCCCCCCCGACGGTCAGGGGTGGGTCCGGGCGTAGGGGATCCTGACCAGCGATACAGCCATCAGAACGAAAAAGGTGCGCTCGAATTGACCTGAAAAACGGGGGTGGGTTTAAATGAATCCAAACGACTTCAGTGTCACTTCGGGGTTGACGGCTCCCACATGGTAGACAGCACCCTCGGAGACCTCGTTGATGACAACCTCGGCCGGCGAGAAGAGCGAGGTGTCGATCTTGTAGAAGTCAAACTCGGCCTCCTTGAAGATGTCGTAGAAGGGCTTCCCGTATCCTTTGGATTTGTTGCTCGGGATCCTGTCAAGGTAATCTTTGATCTCCGGGGCGTTCATCGTCAGCATGATACTGCCATGGTAGATCGTGGCATCATTGGTGCTCCCCATCGCCATCGTACCATCCTTCTTGATGGGGGCGATCGGGGCGTGGCCGATACCGGCGGTGATCTTCTTTGTGTCAAACCCGAGTTCGTTCAGCTTGTAGATCGCGGTCTCGACACAGCGACCGGCGACCTGAATCGACCCGACGATCGATGCCGTGGGAGCGACGACCGCACAGGTGTTGGCGACATCGACGTTACAGGCATCTGCGATCTGCTCCATAACGCCGGCGTTCGGGAGGTGGTCGCTCTCAAGTGCAATGACTGCATAGTCAAACTCATCCTCGTACTCGATAACCTCGTAGGTGTGCTTGGGCTTCAGGGAGAGCGCCCGTGCAGGACCGCTACCCATAGCGAAGTACTTGTTGACGTTGACCGTCCAGCCCGCTTTCTGGGCGCCAAGGCACGCGATGGCCGGGAAATCGGTGCTGACCTCGATAAACGGTATCGGAACATCCCTGATCCGACCCATCGTGATGTCGACCTCGCCGAGCCCGCCCATGCAGATCTCGGTAAACTGTCTTCCTGCCCGGTACCCGCCGGCAATGCTGACGCCGCAATCAACGACACGTGCGCCGTTGTCGAGCTCGTACGGGACGGCATTAAACTCCTCGGCATATTCGAAGAGTTCATCGAAAATATCCAGTGCCAGTTCATTCACGCTGAGCATGTGGCAAACCTCATCAGAATACAAACGGTGGCGGAACAGATAAGGATTTTCAATCGCTTGTCGACTGGTAGATAATCTGGAGATGGTCGGGATCTTCAAACCGTCTATTCCTGTCCGAGGTGCTCCAGCACCCGCTCAGGATCGTAGCGAAGGCTTATCAGTCGTGTCCGGCCCTTCCCCTTGCGGTAGTGGAGGTTGAGGAGTCGCATCGCATCGAACTTCCTGATCATCTCATGGTACCGGGTATAGCTGATCTCCACCTGCTCTTTTGCAAACCGGTATACCTCTCCGGCGCTCATCTCCTGGTCAGTGTGGATCGCCATATCCGCGATCTGTTGCAATATCCTTCTTTCCTCCCCTTTGAGCGCCCTGATCGAGAAGGCAAGATGCAGGTAGCGGGATATCTCATAGGCCTTGCAGATGTCTTCCTGCTCGACAGAGCGACGGGCATCATTCTCAGCATTCAGGGTCGCTCGCTTGAGGAGATCGATGCCGACGCGGAGATCGCCGGTCTTCATCGTCTGTTCCACCACGAGATCCAGCATCCCGGGCCGGATGACGTTCGGGTAGAGTCCCTGGAATATTCGCTCTTCGAGTATACCATGAACCTCCTCCTCCGAGTAAGGGGGGAAGTAGATCTCAGTGGGCCGGAAGACCGATGCCACCCGTGGATCTATCGCGCCCTGGAGACTGACCGACATGTCGCTTATGATGGCGATCACGCCTGTTCGAAAACCCGGGTAGGTCTCATGCGAGCGGAGTAAGGGATAGAGGACACGGTTGATCTCGTTTTCGTAGAGGATGTAGTTTGCGTCGTCCAGCGCCACCAGGAGAACCTGTTTCTTCCGCACTATATTCCGGGCGATGGCATCGATAACCTGTTTGAATGATGTACCCGTCGACGGTGGCAGGTGCCCGATGACGCGCCGGTAGATCTGTGAAAATATGGCGTACCTGGTGTTGTCGATCTGGCAGTTGACGTGGACGGGGATCAGTCGCTGTGTAGCATCTTCAATTTCGGCGAAGATCTTCTTGACGCTTGTCGTCTTCCCGGTCCCGGGAGGGCCGCGGCAGATAGTGTTGAGAGGCCTTCCCCCTCGCAGACCCGGCTTGACCTGGAAGGCGAGTTCACGGATCTGAGCATCCCGGTGGTTGAACTGCTCGGGGATGTAGTCGATCTCAAAGACTTCCGGGTCTCGAAAAAGAGTCTCATCCCACATGAGCATGTTCTTCGTCATCTATACAATCCTCAGGTTTTAGTTGTATATATACCTCCCGTTTATTATTTCTGGATCGCATCGGTTTAAAGTGCCTTAAGGCTGTTCCATGCACTTTTTGCAGAGTGTTTTGTTCATGAAGAGATTTGAGAGCTTTGCCTGTGATTTCGTGACTTCTGCTCCGCAAGTCTCGCAGACCTCCCCCTCTCCGGCCGCCGGGGGTTTTGCGCCAGCAGGCCCGGGTTCTGGCTGTTTCGGCGCCCCGGCGATCGGCTTTGACACCGGGGTTGGTTCCGGCTGCTCCTGCGTCCCGGCGATCGGCTCTGGCTCCGGGGTTGGTTCCGGCTGCTCCTGCGTCCCGGCGATCGGCTCTGGCTCCGGGGTTGGTTCCGGCTGTTTCGGCGCCCCGGCGATCGGCTCTGGTTCCGGGGTTGGTTCCGGCTGTTTCGGCGTCCCGGCGATCGGCTTTGACACCGGGGTTGGTTCCGGCTGTTTCGGCGTCCCGGCGATCGGTTTTGACACCGGTTCTGATTGTTTCGGCGCCGGCGGGACCGCTGCCTCAATGGCGTGAGGTGCCGGAGAGGTTCCCTCGATGTTCTGCTGTACCGATCCGGGTCCGGCAGGAACCGGCGTCATCGATGCGACTGTCTCGACCCGGGGGGCCTGGGCCTCCGGTTTTGTGGGCCGCAGTGCCAGGACGCGCCGCCGGTATGCATCCACCCGCTCGGCAGTCGCCGGATCGCCGCGCCCGAACCGGGAAAGCATCCCGTCGAGGAACGAGACAAGGTCGTCGACATCCTCATGGGTCTCCGCATCACCCTGAACCTCAAGGCGCAGGTTCTCATAATTCTCGAGGTTGATGGTGATCCCGATGGTGACTTCCTTTTTTCTGGACATATATGCTATTAAATATTGTATTTCATATATACAATTCCACCGGCGGCTCATGCTACCCTGTTATTTGGCCTGTCCGGCCCCGGATCCTTCTCTTCAGTTTTCAGGAATGGTTCTGGTTTAGCATGGATGTGTCCGCGGTATCATCATCCGGTATGACTATACGCAACAAGAGAATATACCCGGTAGAGCATGATCTGACGGGCCTCCGGCATCACATCGTAGCATAAACCTGCCTGTTCACCGGAGCACCCGGCCCCACGCCCGTTAGCCCGTGACCTGTTGCTCTGCCCCGGAGCCCTGCACCCCCGCAAGTTAAATGGTACCTCCGCCTCATAGAGGGGGCATGAACCCGGCGGGGCAGATCGCGGGCACTCAAAAACCGTATCTGACAATAGTAAAACCCCGGTCGGGACATCGGATATTATATCCTCCTCAAAGGAATGGTCGATAACCCATGTCAGCAGAACCGCGCCCGGGAACCAGAGACAGAGACATCCTCATCGCAATCGTCATCCTGATCGCGGTGCTTGGTGCAATTGTGCTGGTCGTCATGTACTTCTATCCCCCCGGACCCACTCCGCCCCCGCTACCCCCCACCCCGCCGGTTACCCCGCTGCCCATAGCGCCGGTGGTGCCCCCGGAGATCCCCGGACCGACGATCATAGTCGCGGCAAGCGACAGCAGTCCCGCATCGAAGGTCCGGGCTGATATCGTATGCAATGGTATGGATGATCAACATAGTATCCAGGCTGCGTTTGACTCCCTACCGCCGTCAGGGGGGACGGTTGGCTTATCGGACGGCACATTCAACTGTGCCGGGAGCATCTACCCTCGTGCAAACACCATGCTCCGGGGCGAGGGGCCTGATGTGACGAGCCTGTTGTTCAGCGGGAACGGACGGATCAACGTCTCCCGGGAATCGGTCACGCTGTATAATTTCTCTGTCAGGGGCACCGGCTATCCAGGGGCCGGGACCGATCGCTGGCTTGGCGTGATCACCCTGTATGCAAGCCACGCAAAGGTTCTGGCTGTCGAGGGGACAGCTGATGCGACTATTCAGGCTGTCTTCCTCCTCATCTATGACCCGGACGTCTATGCATCAGCGCTTGAGGATATCGAGTTCGTCAACTGCCGGGCCGTGGATACCGGAACGTATGGTTTCCTCCATAACGCCTGGGGCTCTTCGGGCGGGGTTATCGGAGACGTCCGTTATGAGAGCTGTGCTGCGATCAACTGCGGCAGGTTCGGGGCGTTCAACCCCTGGGTCACCGGGTTTGACTTTGCTGAGTTAAACGACATCGAGGGACTCCGGGTGAAAAACTGTCTCGCAGAGGGTAATCTTGAGTCGGGGTTTCACTTCGAGTGGGATCCTGAAAAACGGGATTGTGTCCTTGAAAACTGTATCAGCAGGAACAACGGGCAGAAATCCTATCCCGAGAAGCCGTATGTGGAGAGCGATATGTCGACCCACTACTTCGGGTGTGGTTACTACGCCCCACGGGGAGATATCACCTTCATCGACTGCTACTCCGAGGGGAATAGCCGGTACGGGTTCTACGCCACCAACGGGGGTAAACTCTACAACTGTGTCGATCAGAACGTCGGTGCCGGGAAGACCGATTACCGCATCATCCAGCCGGCATCGTTTTACGCCGCCCCGACCCGGTCAGTGGCCCCATCGCTCGTGCTTGAGAACTGTGCAAGTATCGATTCAAACGGATACGGCCTCCAGATCGACTTTGCAAACGATGTCTGCATCAGGAACTTCCACCTGCAAAACCCCGCGGGGATAGAGGGGAAGGCAACGAACTTAGGGGGGGCACATGGCGGACCCCTGACGAACTCCGTGGTGAACATCTACGCATCAGGTGATCGGGCGGAGACGTTGATCTGGGCATGGAACAATGAGAACGTCGAGTACTCGGGCCAGATTATATCGAATGTCGCAAAGCCGTTTGTTATCGAGGGCGACCGCACCCGGAAGGTCCGGATCAGGGATATGGAGATCGTCTCTGCAAACCCCTCCCTCTATTCTAACGGTGTGATCCTTACAAGCTCAGTCCCTGCCGGGGCTGTGACGTTTGAGAACGTGGCAATTGTATCGGGTGTCTGGTGAGATGCCCGGTGTAGCGCTCGCACTTTCCATGTAGATGCCCCTCTCCTCTTCTCATCCGGTCTGTACGTGGCTCTATCGATACAATATGGCTCTTCTGCTATCAGGCGTTCGATATCTGGCCCATACGCCGAACTTCTCTGCTGGTTCCACTTCCAATGGGCAGGTACATACCCGCATCTTTGAGGTGCGGCAGGGTGGGCGGTTGCCGCCGGGGGTGGGTTTGCCGGGGCCTTTTTGAAACCTGATGATTTCCATGGATCTCCGAAGCCGTGTGGCTCATCCGGCACCTGTCGGTCGACTGTGGTTCTCCCCCGGGCATGCGGCCGGAACCTGTGCTCTCAGGGAGTATCTGCATCTAAGTTTGAAAGATAATATAAATGTTTCTGTTCATCAAAATATCTCATAATATACAGAATAATATAAAAATACTATAAATGAGAGTTATTTTTGTATTTTAGATGAATTTCCTGTGCCTGACTAATTTGAAAAACCTTTTAAATAATAATTATTAGATAATGCAGTATCTCCCGAGAGGTGAGATATTGCGAGATAGACGGACAACGAAACTTCTAATCGCAGTGTTCCTGATCGTCGGGCTTGTCCCGATAGCAGGAGCACTCGAGACGACCCCTGCCACGATCATCGTGGCTGCAAGTGACAGCAGTGCTGCCGATAAAGCATCGGCCGCCTATGTCTGCGACGGGGTCAATGATCATGTGGAGATCCAGGCAGCACTGAATGCCCTGCCGTCATCCGGCGGTGTTGTCCTCCTGAGTGGCGGCACATACAACTGCGCGGGGATCATTGCTCCCAAAGCAGGCTCGACTCTCAAGGGGGAAGGTGAATCGGAGACATACCTGAAGTTCACCCGCGATGGGCGTATCAACGTCGACCGCGAGTATGTGACCCTGGATGGCTTCAACATCCAGGGCAGCGGATACAGCAGCGGTGTCAAATGGCTCGGTGTAGTAACTGTGCGCGCGAGCCATGCAAAGATTCACAACATCGTAGGAACTGCAGATGCAAGCATCCAGGCAGTCTACATCCTGCTTCATGATCCGACAGTATATGCTCCTACCCTCCAGGACATAGAGTTTACGAACTGTAAGGCTGTGGATACCGGAACGTACGGATTCCTCCACAACGCCTGGGGGACGACGAACAAGGTGATCAAGGATGTGCGCTACGAGAACTGCGCCGCGATCAACTGCGGCAAGTACGGGGCGTTCAACCCCTGGATCACCGGGTTCGACTTTGCGGAGTTAAACGACATCGAAGGGCTCCGGGTAAAGAACTGCCTCGCTGAAGGCACCCTCGAGTCAGGGTTCCATTTCGAGTTCGATCCCAAAAAAGTGGATTGCATCCTTGAGAACTGCGTGAGCAGAAACAACGGGCAGAAGGCCTACCCGGCGAAGGCATATAACCCAAACGACATGTCGACCCACTACTTCGGGTGCGGTTACTACGCCCCGAACGCGGACGTGACGTTCATCAACTGTGTCGCGGAGGGCAACTCCATGAACGGGTTCTACACGACCAACGGCGGCAAACTCTACAACTGCGTTGAGAAGGATACCGCCAAGGGGAGGACGAACTTCGCGTACCGGGCGCCGGCCGGCTACTACTCAGTCCCGTGCCGCTCGGTCAACCCCTCGCTTGTCATGGAGAACTGCACGAGCATCGACTCGAACTGCTACGGCCTCCAGGTTGATCTCGCGAACAACGTGAAGATCCGGGATTTCCACCTGGTGAACCCGGCCGGGATCAACGGCAAGGGCTCAAGCCTCGGTGGCACGAACGGCCAGTTCGATAACGCTGAGGTGAACATCTATGCGTCGGGCAACCGTGTTGAGACGCTGGTCTGGGCGAAGGAGAACAAAAACGCTGTCTTCTCCGGCCAGATCGTCTCTGATGTGGCAAGGCCGTTCCTGATCGAGGGGTACGGCACCCAGAACGTCCTCGTCCGGGATATGGAGATCGTCTCTAAGACGCTCCCGGCCGGCTCTACCGGTGTTACGATCGCAAACACCGTTCCTGGTGGTCAGGTGACCCTCCAGAACGTGAAGGTGACATCCACCGGTTCGCCTGCGCCGACCCCGACGCCGACCGTTCCTGACCCGACACCCACACCCACCACCCCGGTCTCCTCCGGGAAACCGGACCTTGTGGTGACCGATATCTCCTGGGATCCGGCGAGCCCGGCCCCGGGGGATGCGGTGACGCTTTCAGCGACGATCAAGAACCAGGGTGACGCAGCCACGCCTGCGGGTGTGAAGCACGGCGTCCTCTTTACGTTTGATGATGGCGCTGCCGGTCCTGGTGTCTGGTCGGATACCCATACGGCATCGATCGCTCCGGGCGCCTGGGTGACGGTGATCGCGAACGGCAGTTTTGCCAGCGCGACCTGGGAGGCAATCACCGGTACTCACACCGTGAAGGCTCACGTGGACGATGTCAACCGGATTGCAGAGAGTGATGAGAACAACAACGTCATGACAAAGCAGATCAACGTCGGAACCCAGACCGCTCCCGCCGAGGGAGATTTAAACGGAGATGGCCGCGTTGACTGGACTGACGTTACTATCGTTGCTGATATGGTGCAGGGAAAGACCCCGCCCACCCCGGATGCTGATATCAATGGAGACGGCACCGTGGACTGGAAAGATGTAGCCCTGCTGGCTGATATCTTCTTTGGCAGGGCATCTAACCCATAACGCCTCAGCATGGAATGGAGGGGCTACTTTCCCCCTCCTTTTCCTCCTGTTGTTGCCCGGTTGATCTCCGGGTGAAGTCTCTTTTGCTACCCCGAGATCTCTTCTGATAGGGGTTGTGCCGGCGGGTCTTACGGCTTTTTTGGTGGTTGCCCGTGATGTGTCAGTCTTTACGGCTCGTTGTCGCTCTACCGGGGGGCAAGCGATCGAATGGGTGTCTCTCAAAAGCCTGAAGGCGTGGATACATCTATATAGGAACCTCTCGATACTGGCGGCCGATGGCAGTAGCGTTACCGAAAAACTTTAGCGAGATCAGAAAACACTTGAAAGAGCCGCTTATCCGGAATTCGTTCTTTATCATGGCGTCGTCGTTCATCGCGGCGGGCTTTGGGTTCTTCTTCTGGATGATCGCGGCCCGAGTCTACTCGCAGGCTGATGTGGGTATCGCGACCGCCCTGATGTCATCTATGGGGCTTCTCATCCTCATATCCCGGCTCGGCCTGGATCAGTCGGTGATCCGGTTCTTTCCCCAGCGTGACAAAAGCAGGGTCCTCGGGACCGCTATCATCGTGCCGACGGCGGTGGCACTCGTCGCAGGCGTGATATTTATCGCCGCTGCGGATATCGTGGCCCCGGAGCTTGTGGTCGTCCGGACGGTCGCCCCGCTCTACCTTGTCTTCCTCGGTGCGTATTCTATCACCTGGGTTCTTGAGGGAGCGTTTAACGCCATACGGAAGTCCGAGTACTACTTCATCCTGAACCTGCTCTATGGTTCAAGGATCCTCTTCCTCTTTCCCCTGGTGTTCCTCGGCGCGATGGGCGTCTTCAGCGCGTTTGGTCTCTCATTCGTCCTCGGGCTCATCCTCGCGCTCGTCCTCCTCTCCCGGTGCTCCATACGGCCGAGAGCAGGTGTGGATTGGGCCTTCATACGGGAGGCCTGGCAGTTCTCCGCCGGCGCGTACGTCGCCGGGATACTGATGGCCGCCCCGAACATGGTCATACCGATCATGGTGCTCAACGTGCTCGGAGCGGAGAGCACCGCCAATTACTACATCACCTATGCGATCGTCTCGGTGCTCTTCATGATCCCGTATGCCTTCTCGACATCCCTCTTCGTCGAGGGAAGCCACGGCGGGGAGATGCAGAGGAGTGTGAAGAGGACGCTCGCGAGCATGTTTGCCCTGCTCATACCCGCGACCGCCGGGCTTATGATCTTTGGAGAGCAGATCCTCGGCCTGATCGGCAGGGATTACGTCGAGGGGGCGGCCCTGCTCCAGGTGCTTGCGGCATCGGCGATATTTGTCTCCATATGCCAGACCTTTATATCCATAGCAAAGGTCCGGGATGACATACGGAGCCTCATCATCATAAGCGGCTTTGTCAGCATCGCCCTGCTCGGGCTTGGCTATGCCCTGATGCACCAGTTTGGCCTCATCGGCATGGGGTATGCCTGGTTTGCCACCTACGCGGGGGGGACAGTCCTGACGGGTTTTATCCTCTGGAGGAAGGGGTGGCTTGCGCCGCGTAGTCGCCTGGCTGGTTGATGGCAGCAGGGAAACCCCTCTACCCTTGCTCCCGGGTGCCACCATCAGGTCATACTCTCTCCCTCCCCGGTGCGAGTATACCCGGGTTTTTGGTAGATGACTGTTTGGAATTTCTATTGGTGATTGATCGAGCGCCATTAGCAAAACGTTAACACCTGTGTAGTCAAATTGAATCATAATCTGGCTCTGGACTACTGAATAGTCCTGACAATACACCGGTTTATCCTCGCCTGGCGGAAGGTAGAGCGGGGATTCGAACATAACGAGGAACCAATGGCGATCAAAAAATCTGAACTCTATAGCTCGCTCTGGAGCAGTTGCGACGAGCTCCGCGGTGGTATGGATGCCTCGCAGTATAAGGACTACATCCTCACGCTACTGTTTGTGAAGTACGTCTCCGACAGGTATGCTGGACGGGAGGATGCGGTCATCGTGGTGCCCGAGGGGGGAGGTTTCGCCGATATGGTGGAGCTGAAGGGCGACAAGGAGATCGGGGACGCGATCAACAAGATCATCGGCAGGCTCGCGGAGGCAAACGACCTCAAGGGTGTCATCGACCAGGCGGACTTCAACGACGAGGCGAAGCTCGGGAGGGGGAAGGAGATGCAGGACCGGCTCTCACGGCTTGTGGCAATATTTGAGGGGCTTGACCTCCGGGCAAACCGCGCAGAAGGCGACGACCTCCTCGGCGACGCCTACGAGTACCTGATGCGGCACTTCGCCACCGAGTCGGGGAAGAGCAAGGGGCAGTTCTACACGCCGGCCGAGGTCTCCCGGGTCATCGCAAAGGTGATCGGTATCGGCCCTGATACGCGCCAGGACCAGACCCTCTACGACCCCGCCAGCGGGTCGGGCTCCCTCCTCCTCAAGGCGGCTGACGAAGCCCCACGGGGGATATCGATCTACGGCCAGGAGATGGACAACGCCACCTGGGCGCTGTCACGGATGAATATGTTCCTCCACAACCACCCGGGTGCCGAGATCTGGCGCGACAATACGCTCGCAAACCCGTACTTCAAGGATCCCGACGGGAGCCTGAAGAAGTTTGACTTTGCAGTTGCAAATCCACCCTTCTCTTCCAAGGCCTGGACGAGCGGCCTCGACCCGGAGAATGATGAGTTCGGGCGGTTCGAGTACGGTATCCCGCCGACGAAGAACGGCGATTATGCGTTCCTCCTCCACCTGATCACGTCGCTGAAGAGCACCGGGAAGGGTGCGATCATCCTCCCGCACGGGGTGCTCTTCCGGGGCCACAAGGAGGCCGATATCCGGCGGAACCTCGTCCGGCAGGGGTTCATCAAGGGGATCATCGGTCTTCCCCCAAACCTCTTCTACGGGACCGGAATTCCGGCCTGCATCATCGTCATCGATAAGGAGAATGCCCAGGCCCGGACGGGGATATTCATGATCGACGCCTCGAAGGGGTTTATGAAGGACGGGAACAAGAACCGGCTCCGCTCGCAGGATATCCGGAAGATCGTGGACGTCTTCAACAACCAGATCGAGGTGCCCCGCTACTCCTGCATGGTCCCGGTCACGGAGATCGCGAGCAGTGCAAACGACTACAACCTGAACATCCCGCGCTACATCGATTCAAGCGAGCCCGAGGATATCCACGACCTCGGCGCCCATCTCCACGGTGGCATCCCCGGGCGGGACGTCGATGCCCTGCAGCCCTACTGGTCGGTCTTCCCGACGCTCCGGGATGCGCTCTTCCGGCCGGATAGCCGGCCCGGCTACCTGGAACCCGAGACCGCGCCCGGCGATGTCAGGGCGACGGTCCTCGCCCACCCGGATTTCCTGGCCTACTCCGGCAGCGTCGCCGGCGTCTTTCGCGGGTGGCGGGCGGCGCACGAGGAGCTTCTCAGGGGTCTCGGTCCCGGTGCGAGCCCCCGCGAGCTCATCCGCACCCTCTCGGAGGATCTGCTCGTGCGGTTTGCCGGGGTGCCGCTCCTGGATAAGTACGACGTCTACCAGTGCCTGATGGACCACTGGGCCGGCGTGATGCAGGACGACATCGACCTCATCATAGCGGAGGGCTGGGTCGCGGGTGCAGAGCCGCGCAGGGCCATCGAGAACGGGGTGAGGAGGATCCGGGAGGTGCCGGATCTCGTCATCGGCCGGC
>MTBK01072594.1_pt1 | contig 12696 bp, 8 predicted proteins | sample 1535981 | NCBI WGS metagenome assembly MTBK01 (sample SAMN06109225, study PRJNA356200) | anaerobic digester metagenome | isolation source: biogas reactors fed with pig manure or primary and secondary sludge | place: Spain | collected 2016-06-30 | reverse complement strand
ATAAAACCGTTGATATCGTACCCCAGCTGCTGCACGATCATGATCACCGCCAGAGCAACGATGATCGCCTTAATCGCCTTGATCAGAAAATCCGCGAGCAGGGGATCGAGTCCGATATTTTGACCGATCACCTTAAAGGGCCTGCTTTCAGTGAGATTATAGAGGGCCCAGGCCGCAAAGAGCACCACGAGAATGCGGAACAAAATGATGAGATAAAGAGACCACGGGGGCGGAAGCAGCCAGATGTTCAGAGCGATATAGATCCCCAGAACCGGGATAAAGCTCTTCAGAGGTGGTTCAAGAGCCAGAAAGAAGCTGATATCGATAGCGGTTTTCTTTCGTGAAGCGATCTTCGAAGCCAGACCGAAGACGAAGCGGGTGAGAAAACCCCGGAGCAGCAAAAAGAGCAAAAATACCGCCAGCGCCGCCACCGGGCGGGCCAGGCCGGTTTGAGCGGCTGCCGCCAGCAACCAGGTTTTGATCTCCCCCACGCCCGTGCACCTCCTTTTGCCTGTCCGTTACGCAATAACCATTTAAAGAATGTGAAGTTTCTCTTCCACTGCCAGGAGGTAATCCCCTTCTGGAAAACTCACAGTAATTTTACACTAACCTGATCACCCCGTGCCAGATTACAGGTGGCGCCTTTCATAGCCTACATAGTCACTGGTCAGATCAAATTTCACGTTACCATTTACCGAGAAGATAAATCTCATCTTGGCATTATTTGTTTCATCCAGCGGTTCTACCATGTTGCCGTTTGACGCTGAAACAAGTTGATGGAAATCGCCAAAATCAAGTATCTCCACAGCAATATGTTTGTTAAATTGTCTAAGTTCGATGCGGGTATCTGTCAATCTCGTTAATGCGCCCAAGTATGTAGACAAACGATGTTCCTTGCCCTCAATGTTAATCAGACAAATGCTCCCCCTCACGGGAATCCCGAGAATGGGGACAGAGGCTATCGATAACATAATCGCCACATCTGTATTTTTAAAGTTGTTACACTGAACCCAGAGATGTTTTGCCGGGAATTGGGTTCCGCTATCTTTTTCATGGTAGCCGACACCGCCGTTGAGGTCATATTCTTCACCCTCTATAGTAATGCTTCCCTCAAGGTCATGCCTGATGCTGATGATTTCGTGGCGGCATTCAAGAGGAAGGTACTTTAAATAACCCATAAAAGCATAGTTGAGCGGCGTTGTATTTGTATATTTTACCTGGCCACTTATCCCGGGGAGATTGACTTTGATGCCGTCGTTGGAAAATACGCTGTCACCGATGGAGATTACCTCTCCCATCTGCCCTTCTGGAAATCTGAACAAAAATGTTTTTTTGTCTGTTATGACTTGTATGTTTCCACCCTCTTCGGAGATGCCCGGTATAAATGCCACCGTCTTGCCCTTGTGAAAGTGCTTAAAAAAGTGACCCTCGAACCATTTACGAGGGCTTTTGCTTTTCTTGTTCATAGTTTAGTGCAACCCCTTGTATTTGCAGTGCTTCCTGAAAAGCCTAAAGATCTGTAAGGTAAGCTTGTTCTCTGTTTTTTGGAGATCGCGGTACCATAATCAATCTGCACCCAGTGGGCTCACTTGCAAGCTTCATCGCTGGAGACTTTATGCACTGTCGCCGTTGCTGTCAGAAGGTCTAACGGCTTCGGAGCCCCCCCATTGCAGACATGGTATTCCATCTCCTTGGGTTTTGCAAGCAAATTTTCCCGGTTTTTGCAATCATTGTGATTACAAGTTTAATGCCACCCTTATTCTGGCTTGTCTGCCGGGTCGTTTCCAAGCATTCTTTTGATAACAACTAACAACTGATCGCGCCGACAATGCCTAGCGCGATCAGCCATTTTTAATCGAAGGATTTTATAATCGTATTCAGCGGAATTCTGCTCTCGGATATTCTGCCTCCAAAGAAATTTAAATAAAGGTGGTTTAATAAAACAAAAATAAAAGTAACGGCATGATAAACAAGCCGATTTGGACCCGCCGAACCGGGGCAAGCAGCCATCCCGTTTTAGGTGGCATAATTAGCACCATACCGTTTAATTTTCTGCGTCGTGGTTTTTTCGAGTTCATTCCACAAAATTTCAACAGCATGAATCTTTTTATAAGCCGGAAGCTTTTCGTTAACGCGCTCGACGGCAGCTTGGACCAACTTGGATACATCTTTTTTTGATGGCATCTTGTTCTGCAAACAATTAATGATAAAATTGAAATTGGGAAGGATCTTTGCTTTGATGGTGGTATTGCCGCGCTGATCAAACATTCCCAGAATAAGCACCTCTGCAACAGCAGCTTCTGCTGCAAGCCTTTCCTCAAGTTCTTCCGGATAGATGTTTTTCCCACACCGCGTCACAAGGACATTTTTCTTCCTGCCGGTGATATAAATAAAACCGTCCTCATCCATTTTCCCAAGATCGCCCGTGTGAAAAAAACCATCTTTCATCACTTCGGCGCTGGCTTCCGGATCATTATAATATCCGAGCATAATGTTATCGCCTTTGGCCACAATCTCGCCAATACCATCGATATTCGGATTGTCTATTTTTACTTCAACACCGGGTATGGGTAATCCGGCGGAATGGGGATTTATATAAAAATCGTTGTTTCCGGTAAGGAGCGGCGCACATTCCGTCAGACCGTATCCCTGATATGTTTTAATGCCTAGCTGGCAAAAGGCTTCCACGACTTCCGCCTTCACAGCGGCCGCGCCGACGATGATCATATCCAGGTTCCCTCCAAGGGAGGCTTTTACTTTTCTTTTAACGATGGCTTTTATATAAAATGGAAGCCTGTGGAGCAATTCATTAAACGTCAGGCTCTCGCTGTCTTTTAAATATTTTTTAGGAAGACCCCGGCGAACTGTTCTTTCAATTTTTTTTAACATGAAGTCAAGCAGACGGGGAACGGCAATGATCACGCTGGGACGGTACTCCTCAATGTTTTGTCCAATAAATTTAAGCCCGTCGCAATAGGATATTTTCCCGCCGGCAGAAAGCAGAAGTAAATGCCCGATGGTCGCTTCATAAGTGTGGTTCAGCGGCAGAATAGACAGAGAATGACGGGTGCGGTCAACTTTTACAATTTGGGCGATGGAGCGGATATTAGCACAAATATTCTTTTGCGACAGGCAAACCCCCTTGGAACTTCCGGTCGTCCCTGATGTGAATATCAAAATGCTCATCCTGTTCTCGTCTACCGCCATGGTGTCAATTTCACGGGAGCCCGACGAATATAACAGGCTGCCTTTCTGGATAAGCCGGCGGACAGAATTACCGCTGTCTGTATCGAGATTGTACAGATCAATATTTTCTTTCATCAGCGGCGAGATCTTCTCCAGAATATCCGTATCGGCAATTACCGCTGAACAGTCCCCGAATCTAACAAAATCTGCCATATCCTGAGCGCATAATTCCTTATCTATCGGCACAACGACACCAATGGTGGCGGCAGATAAATAGGAGACAATCCATTCGTAACTATTCGCCCCAATCACTGCTACTCGTTTTCCGGCGTAATCAAGTCCTAGCAGCTGGGTGCAAAGGGACTGGTAATCCTTTTTGAGCTCCCCATAGGTGATCTTTCTGTCTCTTAGGATGAAAGCGTGATCCCTCTTCTGACTTTCCGCGCTGCCATATACCAGCTGTCTAAAATTGTTAATAGTCTTGACTTTAAAACCCTTTTCAAGCATTTTTCATAGGCACTCATAAGCGTATCTCCCTTGTTCTCATAAATTTTATTCATTACCCTGAGTCGTTGCCATACGGTTAAATGCCATAATAAAGATGCTGCGTGTTACATTCGTAAACCAATTTTGCCAATTAATTTGTCTTAAGTTTACCGTACAAAAGGATGGCTGTCAGCCCTACCATACGACGATATTTTTATTCAGGAGGTGACAACAAATTCGCTGCGCTCAAGCCCATTTTGTGTTATCAATTCCCCCCTGGATTTCTTCTCATGACCTAAGCGGCCTACCTTTTTTCCCCATTCTTGTTTGTTTCTTTCCCCTCCCGGTAATACTCCATCTAAACCAGAATCGCCCCGGAGAGCAGCTTTCATCTTGTTCTATCAGCAAGACCCCAAGCAACCTGATGGTCTCTTCGGAGATATTTATATACAGCGCCTGCACAATGACAAAAGGGTCAGCCCTCCCGCTCAGCTCAGGCACATTCCAAGCAAAAAGCCTGCTCTTGTGAGCAGGCTTTTTGCTTCTTCGCGGATGAGCTCCGCAAAACAGTGCGCATAAGCGTGGTGTCGGGGATGGGAGTCGAACCCACACGGTGTTTACCACACGCCCCTCAAGCGTGCGCGTCTGCCTGTTCCGCCACCCCGACAGGCTAAAGCTTTCATCTGGATTATAAGATTTTAACCACCCGTTGTCAAGAAAGTTAAGCGTCGAACTAAAGGCTATCCGGTGGAATCGGGCCGATATTTTACTGTAAGATCTCCGTTATACCTTTCCATTTTCGCTCATATCAATAGTAAACGTTTAATTTTTTTAAACATAGAAGGAGTTTGTAAGACAATATTGAATATACTTAATAGTACAATAGTACATTCTTGCTCGAATTTTGCAAAAGGGGGATTTATTGAATGGCGTGGGTATCTGAAGCACGATAATTCCGGAGTCCCCCACGTCGCTGAAATTCCAGAAAAGAACACCCCAGAAATATTCCGGTATGAAAAAGGCTAAAGCAAGGCCGGAATAAGCTCGATAGCGGATCATATGGTCGGTTTCGCCGATGAACTCCTCCCGAAGCCTGACCGGCAAGGTGCTAACGCGCCTGTTCCTGGGCAAAGAAGCCGCGTAAAAAAGCAAGAATTAAACGCTGTCAGCTGCTTCAGACCCGGGCAGGCTCAAAACTGTATATCCTTAAGGAGGTGAGTAGCAGCTCAGTATCGGTCCCAAGTATTTTGCAGGAGTGGAAATTTTAAAAATAAAAGGAGGAAACAATAGTGGCTTTAGCAGATGTTCTTGCAGACATTAGGAAAAGAGTAGAGGTAGAGGCCAGCCCGGAAAAACTGGGTGACCTGAACGCAGTGTTTCAGTTTGAGATTACCGGAGACGAGACTGCCGTTGTCCATGCGAAGGTTGCCGATGGAAAAGCCGAGCTGGTGGAAGCGGCTCACGACAGCCCCAATGTGACTATTATCATGAGCGTCGATGACCTGGCCAAGCTGGTTGCCGGAGAGCTCAACGCCACCTCCGCTTTCATGGCCGGTAAATTGAAGATCAAAGGCGATATGCCGCTGGCGATGAAGCTGCAGTCTCTGATCGGGTAGGACAGTTCAATTATAGTTAAGCGGTTGGAAAGTGCCCCGGCCTGGAGCAGACGGTCATCTTTTTCGTCGCGACCTGGGCTGGAGCACTTCCTGTACCGCGCATCTATTCAGTCTTATAATATGTGATTACCAGGAGGTTTGTCCATGGATTTCAAATTTAACGATGAACAACAGATGTTCCAGCAAAGTGTACGCGAACTGCTAGAGAAAGAATTTGCTCCCATTGTTGACGAGCGCGATCCGAAAGGGCCCCTCAGCAGAGAAGAAGGCGTCAACGTGATGAAGACGCTGAAGAAGGTCGGCGTGGGCCTTGATCCCGAGAGCATCGAGGATCTGCTCGATCCGGTCATGTTCGGCATCATCGCAGAAGAGTTTGGCCGGGTCTGGCCCAGCCTGCTGCCCCTTTTCGGGATGGGTGCGATTCCTGCTATTTTCGCTCCCTCGGCTTCGGAAGACGCCCGCAAGAGACTGGTTCCCAGGCTTGAAGCTGCAGAATTTATCGGCTGTTTTGCCGAAACCGAGCCGGATGCCGGCTGTGATACTTCCAATCTCAGCACAACGGCAAAGCGCGAGGGTGACTACTATATCGTCAACGGAACCAAATCATGGATCAGCAACGCCACCATCGCCGACACCGCTTTCGTCGGGGTGAAAGATGCCGACACCGGCGACGCCACCTTCCTTTTGGTGGAGAAGGAGATCTCTCCCTTCGAGGCCACCGAATCGCCCAAGATGGGCTGGAAAGCCTCGCCTACCGGGGAGATGTTCTTCGATAACTGTAAAGTTCCGGTAGAAAACGAGATGAGCCTGCTGATGGAGAAGGCGATCACCTCGGGAAGCCTGAATATCCCGGACGGTTTCATGAAGCTGCTCACCTCGATGACCCCGATCACCGCCATGCTGACTATTCCGCGTGCCGGGATGGGTCTGGCCTCGGTGGGAATTGCCCAGGCCGCGTTCGAGGCTTCGGTAAAATACGCTCGTGAGAGGGTCCAGTTCGGCAAGCCTATCGGCAAGTTCCAGCTGATCCAGGAGATGCTCTACGAGATGAGCGTGTTGATCGAAACGGCCAGGCTGCTAGGCTACAAGGCTGCGACAGCGATCATCGATGGCGATCGGGAAGCAAGAAGGCTCTCGGCCATGGCCAAGGCCTATGGCGGACAGGCTGCGTTCAAGGTGACCGATATGGCGATCCAGATTCACGGCGGCATGGGGATCTCGCAAGAGATGCCTCTGGAGAGGTATTTCAGAGATGCCCGGCTGATGACTATCCCCGACGGCACCAGCGAGATCATGAAGTTGATCACCGGTTACACCATTCTGGGCAAAGGATTTGCCGCATACAGCTAAAACCGGTTCCCGCTTTTACGAAAACAACCGGGCTTGCGGCGGATCGCAAGCCCGGTTTTCTGTTTCAACCGCTACCGCCCCGCTCACCTTTCATCCCTCCAGCCCCTTTCAAGAAAAGAGACCCCCTTTCTGTGATTTGAAAAAAGGGATTTCCCCCCCGAACCGGTAATTTATTAGAGGCGTCTAGTGAACTTAATTTAGCGGCAGCTGCTGCCGCTTGCTGGAGGAAGCAAGAGATGACAAAACAGAGCACCGCTGAAGAACGGATCAGAGAACTGATGACCGCCTCCCCCGGGCTTCCGAAAGAGGAGAGCCTCTGCCTGACCGGCAATGAATACCTTTCCCTCCCCGAGATCGGCCCTGACGGGGAGATCGCCTCGCTCAATGTGCTCCACCGGGGCTCCCGCGGCCTGCTCGAATTCAGGGGTTCCAAGGACAGCCCGCTGCTCGCCCCCACACTTACAGTTGATGGCACAGAGGCGCTGCAGGGGGAAAGCGCTTCCTGGAGCTATCATCACGACTGGATGGTGCACTTCGAGTTTCGCTCCGGCGGCCGCTATCTCCTGGAAGGAGATCTCTTTGCCCCGCCGGGGCACCGCGGCTGCTGTTACCGGCTGCGCCTGACCAATCTGTCGGCGGAGCTGTTCAAAGCTGAAATGGGCTGGCGGGGCTGCTGGAGCGAGTTCAATTATCTGATCTTCAGCCGCCGCCCGATCGAGGGAAAGAGGGCGGTGCGTTACGACCGCTGGACCGACAGCCTTCTGCTGGAAGCCCGCAGCGGCCTTCCCCTGGCCGCTCTGGCGCTGGCCCTGGAAGCAGAGCGCAAGGAGGACCGGCGCTCTCCCTGGGAGCTCACCGATTACCCCCGCCCGACCGAAGGTGAGCAACACCCCCCGGCGGCGACGGGGACCGCGTACCGCAGCGCCGTTCGGCTCTCCCTTGCTCCCGGCGCCGCCGCGGCGGTGACCCTTTACCTTGCGGTCAACTTGGAAGCCGACGGCGCCGGAACCACCGCCGTCGACCTCAAGCGGCGCGGTGGCGAGGCCCTCGCCGCAGAGACCGCCCGCTGGCTGCAGGGGCGGCGGATCGAACTCGACGAGAGCAACGCCGCCGCGCTCCTCAACCGCAACCTTTTCTTCAACTATTTTTACGCCCTGGGCCGGGCCCTTGACGATGACTCCCTTGTGCCCGTCACTTCGCGCAGCCCCCGCTACTATGTCAGCGCCGCCTTCTGGAGTCGGGATACGCTTTTGTGGAGCTTTCCCGGACTATTGCTCATCGATGAAGCGCTCTCCCGGGAGCTGCTGCTGACCGTTTTTCAACGCCACCTCGAACGCGCCGGAGAACATGCCCACTACATCAACGGCACCCTGCTCTACCCCGGCTTCGAGCTGGACCAGCTGTCCGCCTATTTCCTGGCGCTGGCGCGCTACGAAAGCGCCACCGGCGACCTCACCCTGCTCCGGGAAGAGGTCATCTACCGGGGGCTGCAGCGGCTGGCCGATAAGGCGCTGGCCCAGTTTGATCCGGAAAGCGGCTTTTACCGCACCTTTCTCGATCCCTCGGACGATCCGGTGCTCTACCCCTTTCTGATCTACGACAACGCCCTTTTGCAGTGCGCCTTCACCTATCTGGCCGCGCTGCAGGCTGCGGATCGCTGGGAACATCCCGTCGATTTTGGCGAAGCCGCTGCCGCCCTGCAGCAGACGATCTACCGCCGCGGCACCGTCAAGGGGCCCCGCGGGATCATGTTTGCCTGGGCGGTGAACGGGAAGGGCCGGTTCCAGCTCTACGATAATCCCCCGGGCAGCCTGCAGCTGCTCTCCTTCTACGGATTTTGCTCACCGGCAGACAGCCTGTTCCGCAATACCGCCGCCTGGATCCGCTCGCCGGACAACCCCCACTTTCACGGCGACAGCCCCTTTGCCGAGTGCGGTTCGCTGCATGCCCCCAACCCCTGGCCCCTGGCCGCCTGCAACGATATCCTGGCGCTGAACGAAGGGGGCGTTGACTTTTTGCTCCGGGCACCGCTGGACAACGGCTTCTGCTGTGAAACCGTCGATCCGCAAAGCGGGCGGGCCTCCACCGGCGCGGCCTTCGCCTCCGCCGCCGGCTTTCTGGCGCACGCCCTCTGGTGGCACTATCACAACAGGGGAAGCGGGACCCCCCCAAAAAGTCCCCGGGCGGAAGAGCAATAGCTCTGCTTAAAAAGGAAAAGCGAAAGCGATGCCGAAAAGAGAAACAGCAGCGGAAAAGTTCAACTATTTCAAATAAAGGAGAGCTGCGGAATGGTCAAAAAATTGTCTCCCTGGGGCAAGCTGGCCTACGGTATCGGCGCAGGGGGCTTCAGCCTCATCGATCGGGTCATGATCAGCTTTTTGATGCATTACTACCTGATTAAACCGATCCGGGGGGAGGAGCCGCTGGTTGCACCGATGGTTTTCGGGGTGATCATGTTTTTGGGCCGGGTGGTCGACGCCGTCGCCGACCCCCTCATCGCCCGCTGGTCCGACAACCACGGCGGGCGGCTGGGAAGACGGATTCCGTTCATGCTCTACAGCGGCATCTTTTACGTTGCCGTCTTCATCGCCCTCTTCTATCCCCCCGCCGCCAGCGGATCTGCAACCAACAGCATCTACCTGACGCTCATGCTGGGGCTCTATTTTGCCCTCTTCACCGCCTACGTTTGCCCTTATCTGGCTTTGCTGCCGGAGCTGGCCCGCTCAAACAAGGATCGCGTCGATCTGGCCACCTGGAAGGCGGTCTTCAGCATCGTCGGGGTGGCCGTCGCACTCGTGGGCGGCGGAATCCTCATCGACTCCGTCGGGATCTACGGGATGCTCTGGGTGATGGGCGGCGTCGGCCTCATCGCGCTCTATGTTCCGATGTTCATCCGCGAAAAAGATTATGCCGCCTCGGAGCCGGCCACCCTGGGGCTGCTCGACGCCCTGAAGACCACTTTTCAGAATCGCCCTTTTCTGATCTATCTCGTGGGCAACGTCGCCTTCTGGCTCGGCTTCAATATCGTCACTTTGAATATCGCCCCGTACGTCACCGTTCTGCTGGGGGCCGACGAGGGTGCGGTGGCAATCTATTTCGGTCTGGCCATGGGAGTGGCCCTGCTCTGCTTCCCACTGGTGAATGTTTTTGCCAAGCGGTTCGGCTTAAAAGCAGTGATGCTCTCCTCGCTCATCTTATTCGCGATTCTTTTGCCGGGGCTCTATTTTCTGGGGCAGCCCCTGTTCGGGCTGACCCCGGAGCTCTACGGCTATATCCTGCTGGCGCTGATGGGGATTCCCGTATCGGTGCTTTTCGTTGTCCCCGACGCCATCGTCGCCGCAGTCTCGGATCTGGAGGAAAGGCTCTCGGGGCAGCGGCGCGAAGCCATGTATTTCGGCGCCCAGGGGTTCATCCTGAAGCTGGCCCTGGGGCTCTCCACGATCATCACCACCGGACTGCTCCAGCTGTACGGCGGAAGCGCCGCCCAGCCTCTCGGCATTCAGCTGACCGGACCGGTAGCCGCTTTCTTTATTATCATCGGGGCGCTGGTCTTCCTGCGTTATCCGGAACAGGAGGTCACCGCCTACGAACAAAAAGCGATCGGGGCCTAGAAGAGGAAGAGACGGGAAGCTGGCTTTCCCGGGCGGGGGGAAAAGATAAATTTAAAAGGGAAACCGGTGTGATCACGGTGAAAGCTGCGCTCAGCTTTTGAAGACAATCTTTATTCCAGTTAAAGTTTTACGGCGTCAACAAAACGAAAACAGGGGGACAAGCGGATTATTCGATGAACAAAACATTGCTTGGTATGGTAGCGGTGGCTCTGATTTTGATCGTTATCGCCCTGTTCCAGGGGGGCTGGGCTCTCGTCGGCGAGGGGTTCGCCACCGCGGGGAAAACGCTCCTGGAGGTTTTCCCCCTCATCATTATCGCCTTTATCATTGCCGGCTCGATCTCTGCATTGATTTCCAAAGAGATGGTGACCAAGTGGCTGGGCGCTGAAGCAGGCTGGAAGGGGCCGTTACTGGGGACGCTGATGGGAGCGCTGGTTCCCGGGGGACCTTTCTTTTTCTACCCCCTGATGGCCACCCTGATCATCTCGGGTGCCAATATCGGCACCATGATCAGCTTTGTGGCGGCTAAAACACTCTGGTATGTCGGCCGCATCCCCATTGAGATAGCTTTCGTCGGTATAAAAATAACAGCTGTCCGCTTTTTGCTGACCTTCGCCATCCCCATACTCGCCGGGGCGGCTGTAAATTTCCTTCTCCCCGGTTACGCCGAGAAGATCAGGGAAGAAGTGGTGCAACTGCAGTTGAAAAACAAAAAAACACGGAATAGTGGTGGTTAAATGACCGCTACAATTATCGTCCTTTCACTGATGGCCGCAGCCTCCCTCTTTGCAGCCTACCGGCAGGGCAAACACGTGGAGGGTCTCAAGGAAGCCAGGAATTTGCTTTTCACCGTCCTGCCGCTTCTGTTAACCGCATTCGTTGTCGTCGGCTTCATGAATGTGCTGATCCCGGAAGAAACCCTGCTCTCCTGGTTGGGAACAGAATCCGGTTGGCGAGGGCTGTTCATCGGACCGGCCATCGGTGCGCTCATCCAGGGGGGGCCCTACGCCTTCTTCCCCCTCTTCGGCGCCCTGTTCAAAGACGGTATCTCTATCGGAGCGGCCATCGCGATGATCACGGCCTGGGGCATGATCAACGTCGGGCACCTTCCCTACGAGTTCACCTTCCTCGGATCTCGTTTTGTTATCTTGAAAAATGCCCTCTATCTGGCGGTCCCCACCCTCATCGGGCTGCTGGCCAATATCCTATTCGGCTGAACAAATGAGCCATGGGGACGGATCTCCCGGCTCATTTTCTCCGAGCAGACCCTTTGAGTTTCACCCCGGGAACAGCAAAGGAGTTCGCAGATCAGATCCTTCGGGCTACGCCCTCAGGATGACAAAAATTCCCTGAGCCACGGGGACGGATCTCCTGGCCCACTTTCCCATTAACTGGTGAGCCATGGGGACGGATCTCATGGCCCACTTTCCCATTAACTGGTGAGCCACAGGGGCGGATCTCATGGCTCATTTCACCAGCGACGGGTCAGGTGCGCTTGGGCAACAGCGCTACCGGAGTTTCTTCGCTACGCTGGGAACGGCAAAAGAGATGCCCAGAGCAGATCCTCGCTGCGCCCGGAATAGCCAAGGGGGTGCCCAGATCAGATCCTTCGGGCTACGCCCTCAGGATGATAAATAACCCTTTACTATAACTTATAGGAACGAATCTCGCGGTGCATTTATCCTGAGGCAGGTTCCTGTTCACTTTGCTCTTACTCCGGTTTCCCCCGGAAATTTAATCTTCCCCAGCCACCCCCACCCCGGCCCTCCCCCGGCACGGGGGAGGGAACAAACGATCGCCCAAAGGAAAGAAAAACTCACGACATGGCGGTGAAGGTATCGCCGGCGGGATACATTTCATCGATGAGCGCTTTATATTTCTCGTCCACCACTCGCCGCTTCACCTTGAGGCTGGGGGTCAGCTCGCCGCTCTCCTCAGAAAAAGGTTGATCGACGATGCGGTACTTTTTGATCTGCTCATAACCGGCCAGATCCCGATTGATCCGTTCGATGCTGGTCCGCATCAGCTCTTCCACCCGGCTGTCCCCGACCAGCTCAGAATAGTTCCGGTAGCTGATCCCCTGCTCTTTAGCCCATTTTTCCAGAGCCTCGAACTCGGGAACCACGAGAGCGGAGACATACTTCCGATTTTCACCGACCACGACCACCTGCTCGATATAGGGATCGGTGTTAAACGCATTTTCGATCGGCTGCGGGGCCACATATTTGCCGCCGCTCGTTTTGAGCAGATCTTTCTTGCGGTCGGTGATGGTCAGATAGCCCTCATCATCGACAAATCCGATATCGCCGGTCCTGAAGAAATTGTCGGGTGTGAAGACCTCTTTGTTTGCCGCCGGGTTCTTCCAGTAGCCGCTCATCACCTGAGGCCCCCGCACGAGAATCTCACCGTCCTCGTCTATCCTTACCTCCATCCCGGGCAGCGACTTG
>MTBK01281483.1_pt1 | contig 12706 bp, 14 predicted proteins | sample 1535981 | NCBI WGS metagenome assembly MTBK01 (sample SAMN06109225, study PRJNA356200) | anaerobic digester metagenome | isolation source: biogas reactors fed with pig manure or primary and secondary sludge | place: Spain | collected 2016-06-30 | reverse complement strand
CCGCACATCTCGCTAGAAAGATTGCTTCATTCGGATTTAGATTGTTTATTAGAGCAAATTATGTTAGGCGAAATTACTGAAAACGAAAGTGATCTTGCGCTTGAGTTTGAAGATTTCAAAAACATTTGCCAGACGGAAATGGAGAAAACGGTGATGTTTTTAAACCCTGCCAAAGCGTTTGAACCGTTGTGGCAAATAAGCAGTGATTTGCTGGAAGAGTGGTGTCATGGAAAGACGACGCCTTCCTTTCATATGAATTTTGTCTTGCACTTAAGTGGTGTGATTGAAAGAAATATCTTGAATCAGTCTTTAGAAGGTTCCTTGGAGCAAGTAGATTTTGTAAAAAAACATCCGCAAAAAGAAAAGTTCGATCGGCATTTACTCGTTTTAGAAGAAACATTCCATTTAACGATTTCGATGATTGAACGTTATTATTTATTAATGATGTTAGAACAACAAGAAAATACACATAAAATACACTAGAAGAACTGTATTCTGCTAGTGTATTTTATTTTTGGTTCAAAAGATTGAGAAAAGCTTAATAGTGTATCGAAATACTTGGCATACTTTTTGCTTGTATAGACATGAGAGGAGGATTATTTATGTGTAGGGGTGAGAAATTAAATCTTCAATTGGCGCGGATTGACGATCGTTTGATTCACGGACAAGTTGCGACGGCTTGGACAAAAGCTACTAATGTTGCTCGAATTATTGTCATTAGTGAAGAAGTTGCCAAGGACCCTCTACGTAAGTTTTTATTGCAAGAAGCTGCCCCGCCAGGAGTGAAAGCGAATGTCGTAACGGTCGAAAAATTTGTTTCAGTTTATCAAAGTCAATTATTTCAAGATCAAAAGATTATGCTCTTATTCACGCAGCCACAAGAAGTGGTCGCACTTATTCAACAAGGAATCGCGATTAAAAGCGTCAATATCGGCGGCATGCGGTTTCAAGTTGGTAAAAAAATGGTTACGAATTTTATATCAGTTGATGAAGAAGACGTTGCTGCATTTCGATTTTTGGCAGAGCACGGGGTGGAACTTGAAGTGCGAAAAGTTCCAAATGATCGGAAAATTTATTTGAATGAATTATTAGAAAAATCATTCAAGTAAGAATGAAAAAAGAGGAGGTAAAACGATGGTAGGAATTATCCTAGCAAGTCATGGAGAATTTGCAAACGGTTTGATGCAATCAGGGAGTATGATTTTTGGCGAACAAGCAAATGTGGCTGCCTGTATTTTAAATCCAAGCGAAGGCCCAGATGATGTCAGACGAAAGATGGAAGAAGCGATTGCGACTTTTGAAGACCAAACGCAAGTCTTATTTTTAGTTGATTTATGGGGAGGAACGCCTTTTAACCAAGCCAACAACTTGTTTGAAGCACACAAAGATACGTGGGCGATTGTAGCAGGTATGAATTTACCAATGTTAATTGAAGCCTATGCGGCAAGACTTTCAATGAATACTGCTCATGAAGTAGCCGCTGCAATTATTAGTACAGCCAAAGAAGGCGTGAAAGTGAAACCAGAAGAATTGGAACCAGCAGATACAGTGTCAGTTACTGCGGCACCAAGTCCTGTTCAAGGCGCGATTCCAGAGGGGACGGTTTTGGGCGATGGCAAAATTAAGTTTGTCTTAACTCGGGTTGACTCTCGCTTGTTACACGGACAAGTGGCTACTGCTTGGACAAAAGCGACCAATCCAAGTCGGATTATTGTTGTATCTGACGCGGTATCAAAAGATGATTTACGTAAAAAACTAATTGAGCAAGCAGCCCCGCCAGGAGTGAAAGCAAACGTCATTCCAGTTGATAAAATGATTCAAATTGCAAAAGATCCACGTTTTGGTGATACAAAGGCCTTATTATTATTTGAAAATCCACAAGACGTTGTTCGTGTAATTGAAGGTGGCGTTGATATTAAAGAAGTCAACGTGGGTTCAATGGCTCACTCAACAGGAAAAGTAGTTGTTAATAAAGTGTTATCTATGGGCAATGACGACGTGGCGGCATTTGAAAAATTAAAATCACAAGGCGTGGTTTTTGACGTGCGTAAAGTACCGAATGATTCAAAAGATAACATGGATGAACTAATTAAAAAAGCAAAAAGAGAGCTTGCTTAAAATCAGAGGAGGTTTATTATGTCGGACTTAAATGTAATTCAAATCGTTTTAGTTGTATTTGTTGCCTTTTTAGCCGGGATGGAAGGGATTTTAGATGAATTTCAATTCCATCAACCGCTTGTGGCTTGTACTTTAATCGGTCTTGTAACTGGAAATTTAGAGATAGGTATTATGTTAGGCGGGTCTTTACAAATGATTGCTCTTGGTTGGGCGAATATTGGAGCCGCAGTTGCACCGGATGCGGCACTTGCGTCGGTTGCGGCAGCTATTATTTTAGTTTTAGGTGGTCAAGGGAAAGCTGGTATTCCAGCGGCGATTGCGATTGCGATTCCTTTGGCGGTGGCTGGTTTGTTCTTAACAATGGTTGTTCGAACTTTAGCGGTACCGATTGTGCATTTAATGGATAAAGCAGCAGAAGAGGGAAATTATCGTAAAATTGAAGTTTTACAAGTCGTAGCGATTTGTATGCAAGGGGTTCGAATTGCAATCCCAGCAGGCGCCCTTTTATTTATCCCAGCAGAAGTGGTACAAAAATCTTTAGAATCCATGCCAGCTTGGTTAACGGATGGGATGGCAATTGGTGGTGGTATGGTTGTTGCGGTTGGGTATGCTCTTGTTATTAACATGATGGCAACGAAAGAAGTTTGGCCGTTCTTTGTTTTAGGTTTTGTGGTTGCAGCGTTATCAGAATTGACTTTAATTGCCATTGGTGCGATTGGTGTCGCGTTGGCTTTAATTTACTTAAATTTATCAAAAATGGGTGGTTCTTCTTCCGGTGGCGGTAGCAGCTCTGGAGACCCTCTTGGCGATATTTTAAATGATTATTAAACGATAAAGGAGGAAAAATCACAATGGCAGAAGAAAAAATTCAATTAAGTAAGAAAGACCGCTTAGCTGTTGCTTGGCGTTCCACTTTTATTCAAGGATCATGGAACTATGAACGGATGCAAAATGGCGGATTCGCGTTTTCGATGATTCCCGCAATTAAAAAGTTGTATCAAACAAAAGAAGAGCGCTCGGCGGCTTTAAAACGCCACTTAGAATTCTTTAACACCCATCCTTATATTGCTTCACCGATTATTGGTGTGACCTTAGCGTTGGAAGAAGAACGTGCGAATGGTGCGCCAGTTGATGATGTCGCAATTCAAGGGGTTAAAGTAGGGATGATGGGACCGCTAGCTGGGATTGGTGATCCAGTCTTTTGGTTTACGGTTCGTCCGATGTTAGGTGCTTTAGGTGCTTCCCTTGCGATGTCGGGGAATATTTTAGGTCCAATTATTTTCTTTTTAGCTTGGAATATTATTCGTTGGGGCTTTATGTGGTACACGCAAGAATTTGGCTACAAAGCAGGATCTGCGATTACTGATGATTTATCTGGTGGTCTCTTGCAAGATGTGACAAAAGGCGCCTCAATTTTAGGGATGTTTGTATTAGCCTCACTTGTTCAACGATGGGTAAATATTTCTTTTGTCCCAATTGTTTCAAAAGTTACTTTATCAGATGGTGCCTATATTGAATGGGATAAAATTCCGTTTTCAAGTGAGGGATTGCAACAAATTTTTGGTGAAATAGCTTCAGGAAAAGCCTTATCTGATGTAAAAATTACAACGCTCCAAGATAACCTTGATCAACTAATTCCTGGTTTAGCTGGCTTATTAATCACGTTACTTTGTATGTGGTTATTGAAGAAAAAGGTTTCACCGATTATTATTATTTTAGGCTTATTTATAGTAGGGATTTTAGGTCATGTTGTAGGCTTATTATAAGAAATTAAAGGGGGAAGCAAGATGGTTCAATCGCTAAATACGAAAGTGGATTTGACAATTGACGGGACTTCATTTTTAGGGTTAACGGATTATGGAAAGATTATGATTGGCGATCAAGGCTTCGAGTTCTATCATAACCGCGATGTCCGGAAATTTATTCAAATTCCTTGGGAGGAAGTTGATTACGTTCTTGCTTCTGTTTTCTTAAAAGGGAAATGGATTCCGCGTTATGCCATTCAGACGAAGAAAAATGGAACGTATACCTTTTCTTCAAAGGAGCCAAAGAAAGTTTTACGGGCGATTCGAGTTTACGTTGACCCAAACCGAATGGTACATTCTTTAAGTTTCTTTGATGTCTTAAAGAGAAGCCTGTTTTCTTTTCGGAAAAAAACTTTATAATAAGGAAAACAAGCAAGAAAAAAACTTGCTTGTTTTTCTTTGTTTTCCAAAGAAGTTTGTTATAATTACTTGAGAAGAAGAAAAAGAAAGAAGGCCGATTGTATGTTGCGTGTAGACAAACTAAGAGTAGCAATGGAAAAAGAAGGAGTAGCGGGATTTTTGGTCACTAGTCCTTATAATTTACGTTATTTAACAAATTTTACAGGTACAACAGGTTTAGCAGTGATTACTTTAGACAAAGCATTTTTTGTCACTGATTTTCGTTATACCGAGCAAGCCGCTGTCCAAGCAAAAGGTTATGAGATTGTTCAAAATACTGGACCAATTTTTGAAGAAGTTGCTAAAATTTGTCAACAAGAAGAGTTAGCATCGCTTGCTTTTGAAGAAAGTTTTGTGAGTTTTGCCGATTATGCTTTGTTAGAAGACTTAATCGAAGAGACACCGCTTGTACCAATTAGCGGCATGATTGAAACTTTACGTGAAGTGAAAGATGAAAATGAACTTGTTTTAATAAAAAAAGCTTGTCAAATTGCGGACCAAGGATTTGCATACATTTTGAATCAAATTAAACCAGGAATGACAGAAATTGAAGTAGCCAACCAATTAGACTTTTACATGCGTTCTCTAGGAGCAACAGGTGTTTCGTTTGATACAATTGTCGCAAGTGGCGTTCGTTCGGCGATGCCTCATGGAGTAGCTAGTCAAAAAGTAATTGAAAAAGGCGATATGATTACACTAGACTTTGGATGTTACTATGAAGGTTATGTTTCAGATATGACGAGAACTTTTGCAATTGGCGATCCTGGTGAAAAACTTAAAGAAATTCATCAAATTGTGTTAGACGCACAATTAAAAGTAATTGAAGCCGCTAAACCAGGTATGTCTGGCATTGAATTAGACGCGGTTGCTCGTGATTACATTGCTTCTTTTGGTTATGGTGAAGCATTTGGGCATTCAACAGGTCATGGGATTGGTTTAGAAATTCATGAAGGACCAAACGTTTCTTTTAAAGCACCAAAAATATTTGTGCCAGGTAACGTGATTACGGATGAACCAGGAATTTATTTACCAGGAATTGGTGGCGTAAGAATTGAAGATGATTTACTGATTACGTCTAGTGGGAATGAAGTTTTAACGCATTCATCCAAAGAATTGATTATTTTATAGTTTTTCGCTTCGTAAAACGGTTTCGACTATAATAATTGTAAAACATCATGTATAATAAAAACATTGAACGAGTTTTTATTTAATGAAACCGCAAGTAAATGGAGGAATGAAAGATGGTAGATGAAACCAACTTCGTAATAGAGACAAACCATGAATTAGGTGAAATTGTCATTGCCCCAGAAGTCATTGAAGTAATTATTGGCATTGCAGCTTCAAAAGTTGAAGGTGTTTACCGAATGCAAGCAAGTTTTGCAAATAATGTAACAGAATTGCTTGGCCGCTCGGTGCATGGCAAAGGTGTTTTTTTAACAATGGACGAAGAAAATGGGATTAAAGTCGATTTATATGTCAATCTAAAATACGGTGTATCCGTACCAAGCGTTGCGATGGAAATTCAAAGCCGGGTTAAACAACAAGTTTTGTTTATGACGGATATTGAATTAGCCGAAGTAAACGTGCATATTGTATCGCTCGTCCCAGAAAAAACTGAGCAATTAGATTTTGAAGAATTATTTGAAAATGAAGAGGCTGAACATGAATAAAGAGTTAACTCGTCGTGAAATTAGACAAATGGCCATCCAAGCTTTGTTTCCTTTGGATTTTAACCAAGAATTAACGAAGCAAGATGCAATTATGCATGCAATCGAACTCGAATACGAAGAGATGATTGATGAAGAAAAAGAACATTTTGTACCAACTTATTTAGATTTACTTGTCACAGGTGTTTGCGAGCACAAAACAGAACTTGATGCAATCATTCAAAAGTATTTACGTCCAGGTTGGACTTTAATGCGTTTACCTAAAATGGATGTGACCATTTTACGCTTAGCTTTGTTTGAAATGTTATATGTTGATAATGTTCCAAATAAAGTTGTGTTAAATGAAGCGATTGAATTAACCAAAACATTTAGTGATGATCAATCAAGAAAGTTCGTGAATGGCATCTTATCGAATGCAAATAATGAAATAGAAGCTAGCGAATAAGCTAGCTTCTTTATGTTTGATGGTGTTTTGTGCTAAAATGATCGGGTAACGAATAAATGAAAAGAGGTTAGCGAAAATGACAACAATTATTAACGGAAAAGAATTAGCGGATAAGATGCAAGGTGCACTTAAAATAGAAGTTGAAGCCTTGAAAGAACAGGGCATTCAGCCGGGACTCGTTGTTTTATTAGTTGGCGAAAACCCAGCCAGTCAAACTTATGTAAAAAATAAAGAATTGGCTGCTCAAAAAATGGGCCTACATTCAAAGGTTGCTCGTTATCCAGAAACAATTACAGAAACTGAATTGTTAGCTGAAATTGAAAAATATAATCAAGATGCCGCTTTTCATGGTATTTTAGTTCAATTGCCATTACCAAAACAAATTGATGCAGAAAAAGTCCTTTTAGCGATCGATCCTAAAAAAGATGTCGATGGTTTTCACCCGATGAACCTTGGGAAATTATTTGCTGGCTCGCCAGAAATGATTCCTTGTACACCATATGGCATTATGAAAATGTTCGAAGAGTATAAAATTGATTTAGCTGGAAAAAATGCGGTGGTAATTGGCCGTAGTAACATTGTAGGTAAGCCAATGGCGCACTTATTATTGGCTGAAAATGCAACGGTGACAATGACCCATTCACAAACAAAAAATTTACCAGCCGTTGCTAAAGCCGCAGATATCTTAGTCGTAGCAATTGGTCGAGGCCATTTTGTGACAAAAGACTTTGTAAAAGAAGGCGCCGTTGTGATTGATGTGGGCATGAACCGTGACGAAAATGGCAAATTAATCGGAGACGTGGCTTTTGATGAAGTTGCACCACTAGCAAGTTATATCACTCCTGTGCCAAAAGGTGTCGGACCAATGACGATAACAATGTTGCTTGCTCAAACGGTTGAAGCCGCGAAAAGAGAAGAAGGAAAAAAATAAATGACACAAAAGTATTTATCGGTCACTGCTTTAACCAAATACTTGAAATACAAATTTGATGCAGATCCTCATTTAGGTCGAGTGTATTTAACTGGTGAAATTTCAAATTTTAATTTAAGATCGGCACATAAATATTTTAGTTTGAAAGATGAAAATGCTAAGATTTCGGCAGTCATGTTTAAAACAAACTTCGATAAATTAAAATTTACACCAGAAGAAGGAATGAAGGTACTCGTTGTCGGGCGCGTTTCTTTATATGAAGCTTATGGAACGTATCAGATTACGATTGAACAAATGGAACCAGATGGGGTGGGGGCGCGTTATTTAGCTTTTGAGCAATTAAAACAAAAATTAGCCCAAGAAGGTCTTTTTCAAGCACCGAAAAAACCTATTGTGAAATACCCTAAAAAAATCGCAGTTATCACCAGTCAAAGTGGTGCCGTGATTCGAGATATTATTACAACGGTTCAAAGACGTTATCCGATTGCTCAGATTGTGTTATTTCCAACGGTCGTTCAAGGAGAGAAGTCCGCTCCTGATATTGTTCGTAATATCAAACGTGTCGAGGCGTTGGGTGATTTTGATACGTTAATTATTGGTCGTGGTGGTGGTTCCATTGAAGATTTATGGCCGTTTAACGAAGAAAGTGTTGCCCGTGCTATTTTTGCTGCTAAGACGCCAATTATTTCTTCGGTTGGTCATGAGACCGATACGACCATTGCGGATTTTGTTGCTGATGTTCGTGCGGCGACACCAACGGCTGCAGCAGAACTTGCGGTGCCCGTTTTGGTGGATGAAATTTTGCGGATAGAAGAGCGCAAAGAGCGGCTTAAGCAAGCGTTGAACTATCAAATTCAATATAAAAAAGAGCGACACCAACGTCTAATGAATTCTTATTTATTTAGACAGCCTGAACGACTTTATGAAGGACAATCGGTGCGCTTGGACCGCTTAACGCAACGTTTGCAACAACAAATGCAAACCTTGTACTATGAAAAAGAAAAACAAACCCGTCTACTTCGTCATCGCCTAGAGCATCAAATACCGCTTAGTAAAGTACGAGAAGCACAAGTGCGGTTAAATTATAATCACCAAAATTTACAACAGCAAATGGCCAACGTATTACAACGAAAATGGCAACAGTTTGACAAAGAAATTCAAGCCTTGAATTTGTTAAGTCCGTTAAATATTATGGGCCGAGGGTACAGTTATACCGTTGATAAAAAAGGTGCCGTTGTTTCATCGGTTCAACAATTAACGTTAGGTGAAGAAGTGACGATTCGTTATCAAGATGGTCAAGCGCAAATGAAAATACTGACACTGGAGGAAAAAAGTCATGAGTAATCCAACTTTTGAAGAATCATTGCAAGAACTTGAAGAAATTGTCAACCGTTTGGAAAAAGGGGAAGTGCCTTTAGAAGAAGCCTTAACCATTTTTAAACGTGGCATTGAATTAAGTGGTCAATGTGAAAATACTTTAAAAAAAGCGGAACAAACATTAACCCAGATGATGACTGATAATGATGAAGTCGTCTTGTTTGATGGTGAGAAGTAATGAGTCAACTTGCTATTTTTCAAAAATGGGCCCTTGAAAAAACAGAAAAAGAAATGTTACGTTTTATTAGTGAGCAAACGGGACAAAAAGACTTAGCAAGCAGCATGCTTTATTCTGTAGAAGCAGGCGGCAAGCGAGTACGACCGTTGTTGTTATTGGCAACGGTGGCATCGTTTAATCAAGAAGTGACTTTTTCTTGTATACAAGTGGCAGCGGCGTTAGAAATGTTGCACACTTATTCTTTGATTCATGATGATTTACCTGCGATGGATGATGATGATTTGAGACGAGGGAAGCCAACCAATCATAAAGTTTATGGTGAAGGCATGGCTATATTAGCTGGTGATGGCTTATTGACGCTTAGTTTTCAGTTGTTGAGTCAAGCGCAATTACCATTTGATCAAAAAATCTTACTCATTCAACAATTTGCGCAAGCAGCAGGACCAAAAGGAATGATTGCTGGTCAAGCAGCGGATATTTTAGGTGAGGGACAAACATTAGATTTAGTTGCGTTAAAACAAATTCACGCGCATAAAACAGGTGATTTAATTCGTTTTGCTTTTAAAGCAGGAGGAATTTTAGCAAAACAAACCGAAGAAACTGTCGCGACCTTAGATGAAATTGCGCAACACTTAGGCCTAGCCTTTCAAATTCGTGATGATCTTTTAGATATCGTGAGTACCACAGAGGCTTTAGGCAAACAGACGCAAAAAGATCACTTGCTAGAAAAAAATACTTACCCCGCTTTATTGGGGTTAGACGGAGCAAAACAGGCTTTAGAAAATGAATTAACAGCTGCTAAAAAGCAATTAGAGCAATTAAAAACAAATGAATTCGATTTTCATTTGTTAGAAGAAGTGATTCAACTTTTTTCTTTAGCAAAGGGAGTATAACATGAAAAAAGAACGCGTGGACGTATTAGCCGTTCAACAAGGATTATTTGAAACAAGAGAAAAAGCCAAACGTGGCATTATGGCCGGATTAGTTTACACGGACAAACATGAACGTTTAGATAAGCCTGGAGAAAAAATTGCAGGTGAAACGATTTTAGAAATAAAAGGGCAAAAACTACCTTACGTTTCTAGAGGTGGATTAAAATTAGCAAAAGCCATTGAACTTTTTGGTTTAGATTTCCGCGATAAAACGGTTTTAGACATTGGTTCTTCAACGGGAGGCTTTACCGATGTCGCTTTGCAAAATGGAGCAAAATTAAGTTATGCCTTAGACGTTGGTTATAACCAACTTGCCTGGAAAATTCGGCAAGACGAGCGGGTTGTCGTGATGGAGCGTACGAATTTTCGCTATAGTAAACCAGAAGATTTTACCCAAGGTTTGCCAGAGATGGCTACGATTGATGTATCTTTTATTTCCTTAAGATTAATGTTACCGCCACTACACGCTATTTTAGTTGAAGAAGGCGAAGTGATGGCTTTGATTAAACCGCAATTTGAAGCTGGTCGCGAATTTGTGGGAAAAAACGGTATTGTTCGTGAGGCCAAAGTTCATCAAAAAGTTATTGAAGAAATTATGGCTTTTGCCTGTCGCGAGCAATATAATGTCAAAAATTTAAGTTTCTCGCCGATTACCGGTGGTGAAGGGAATATGGAGTTTTTAATTCATTTGCAAAAGACAAATGAATTTGGACAAGTTGATGCAAGCGTTGATCCACAAAAAACGGTCCAGGCCGCTCATGAAACTTTTCACGCATAAATGAAATGAAAAAGATAACAGCCTCTCGTTTAAAAAGGAGGCTGTTTTTTTAGCGTGCAAAAGCCGTTATTGGAAATGATTGTTTAGACGTGTTTAAAAACAAGCGCAAAATGAATGGGAAATTAGCTGACAAGTCTCGTTATTTGAGGAGAAACGAAAGAGAAAATGTATAAAAATAACTTTTAAACATCTTTGCATATTGCGCGAAATGAGCTATGATAAATAAGACTTTAACGAGGAGTGAAAACGATGAATAAAAAAGAACGGCAACGGATTTTGACGCGTTTACTAAATGATCAAGATATTCAAAAACAAGAAGAATTTGTCGCGTATTTACAAGAAAAAGGCGTGAAAGTGACACAAGCAACGATTTCACGTGATATTAAAGAATTAAAGCTTATTAAAGTCCCTTCCTCAACAGGAGGGTATCGCTATAGTTTACCGAATGAATCAAAAGAGGATATTGGTGAAAAATTAACGAAATTATTAAAAACAGCCTTTGTTTCTGCTGAACAAATGGAGAAATATGTTATTTTACGAACATTACCTGGCAATGCTTCAGCTGTGGCGAATTTAATGGATAAATACTACCAAACGACTTTATTTGCCATTTTAAATGATGACGACAAGGTTTTAATTATTACCCGAACACAAGAGCAAGCCGAAGAGTTGGTCCAAACACTTCAAACTTACCAAAGATAGGAGAGACTTGCGATGTTACTAGAATTAACAATCAAAAACTTGGCCATTATCCCTTACTTAAAACTAGATTTCCATGAAGGAATGACGGCGCTGACTGGTGAAACCGGTGCGGGGAAATCGATTATTATTGATGCGGTTGGTCTTTTGGCAGGCGGGCGTGGTTCAAGTGATTATATTCGTCATGGAGCCGACAAATGTGTGATTGAAGGGCTATTTGAATGGCCTGAGCAAGACTCTTTTCAAGAATTAGTGCAAGAAATAGGCATAGATGCTTCGGAACGCTTGTTAATTATTCAACGAGATATGTCGCGTTCAGGAAAAAACATTTGTCGAGTAAATAACCGGATTGTAACTCTCGCTAATTTGAGAAAAATCGGCAGCTATTTAGTTGATATTCAAGGACAAAACGAACATCAAGAGCTTTTACAACCAGAAAAGCACTTGGCACTCCTAGACTACTATGGATTTACGCCCTTTCAAAAAGAGCGTGCAAACTATCGCCAAGTGTATGGCGAATTCCGCCAACTAGAAAAGCGTGTGCATCAAATTCAACAAAATGAGCAATCATTTGTGCAAAGAATGGATATGTTGCGTTTCCAACAAGAAGAAATTGCCCAAGCAAATGTCGTGATTGGTGAAGAAGAAGCCTTATTAGAAGAACGAGAAAAGTTAATGAATTTCCAAAAAATTGTTGATGCTTTTAATAAAGTCTATGAACTTTTATTGTCTGATTCTGATAATTTAACAGATGGTGTGAGTCTCGCTTTGAGTGAAGTACAGGGGATTGAACAATTTGATGAACAATATCAACAAATTAGCGAGAACCTTCAAAGTGCCTATTATTTATTGCAAGATGTTGCCAGAGAGAGTTCACGACAATTAGACTATTTGGAGATGGATGAGGAACGTCTAGAAGAAGTTCAACAGCGCTTGGAATTGATTCGTCAGTTAAAACGAAAGTATGGAGAAAGTATCACACAAGTTTTGACTTATTATGAACAAATTGTACAAGAACTTGAAGAAGTAGGCGATTCTGAAAATGAATTAGAATTTTTAGAAAAAGAATTGGAAAGAAAAAAAGCGGAGTTGTTACAATTAGCAGAAGCAATTCACTGTGAACGAAAAAAAATCGCCAAGAAACTTGAAGCTGAAATTACACAGGAGTTGGCTGAATTATACATGGAACACGCTCAATTTGAAATTCGTTTTGTAACAGATTATCACCAGTTAAATGAAGACGGAGCCGATCAAGTTGAATTTTACTTAAGTACGAACTTAGGCGAAGCGTTAAAGCCACTGGTGAAAGTTGCTTCAGGTGGGGAAGTTTCTCGGATTTTACTGGCCTTAAAAACTATTTTTTCAAAAGCCCAAGGG
>MTBK01220975.1_pt1 | contig 12708 bp, 24 predicted proteins | sample 1535981 | NCBI WGS metagenome assembly MTBK01 (sample SAMN06109225, study PRJNA356200) | anaerobic digester metagenome | isolation source: biogas reactors fed with pig manure or primary and secondary sludge | place: Spain | collected 2016-06-30 | reverse complement strand
GACCAAGCTGGAAGAGCTCAACCCGGTCGCGGCTCAGGAAGTCGCCGACAACATCGACAACGAGACGCGCGCCAGCATCAAGAAGCGCCTCCAGAACGTCAAGCCCGTCAAGGCCACCACGGCCGGGACGCCGGAGGAGGACGACAACGAGCCGCTCTATCGGTGGATGCTGAAGGTCATCCAGGCCGCCAGCGTCAGCCGGAAGGATGCCCCCTTGCAAGAGGCGGCGGTGACGATGATCCAGGAGTGGCTCGGCGAGTCGGAGGAGCCCGCCAGCATGTAGTCTCGCAACCCGGCCGGAGGCCAGAAACCCCGGCCGGGTTTTTCCGCTTTTCTCATGCGAAACAAAGGAGCATGACATGGCACCCAAGCGCGTTCCCGCGCCAAAGCCCGCGACGACCACGTCGAAGGGCACCAAGCGCGTCTACATCGACCTGCCGACCGATCTGGCACGGCGGTTCAACATTCTCGCGGCCACGCGCAGCGTCGGCAAGCGCGCGCTGCTCGCGCAGATCGTTGAGAAGGAACTGAAGGAGGCCGGCATCTAGACACACCTTTTCGCATGCGAAAACCCGGCCGCGGGGACCGCCTCCCCGCACGTTTCAACCCTGGAGATACATCCATCATGGCAACCAAGAAGTCTGTTCCCGTCAAGGCCAAGCCCGCTGCCAAAAAGGCCGCGTCGTCGTTCGTCCAGGTGCAGCTGCCTGCCGGCTTCCGCACCATCACGTCCGGCGAGTACGGCGAGGAGTGGGAGTACGAGAAGCAGCCGCTGCTGCAAGGCACTGTCACCGGCGCCGTGCGCGAGGTCGAGGCCGGCAGCGGCCGCAACAAGCGCATCAACCGCGTGGTGTCGATCAAGTCGAACGACGACGGCCATACCTACACGGTCTGGGAGTCGGCCAGCCTCAAGGCGTTCTTCGACAACCTCCAGCCCGGCATGGAAGTCGCCATCGTCTTCCGCGGCTACAAGGACGTTGGCAAGCCGCAGCCGATGAAGCTGTTCGAGGGCGCGTATACCGAGGAAGACGCCGACGCCATCGGCCAGCTCGACGACGAGCAGCCCAAGCGCGCAGCCAAGAAGCCCGCTGCCAAGAAGACCAGCCGCCGCTGATCGTGAGCGGGGAGGGGCACCCCCTCCCCCTTTTCGCATGCGAAAACTGGAGGGTCTATGAACAAACGTGACGCAGCCAGACTCCGCAAAGAGCGGCTGGCGCAGATCGACCGGGCAGTAGAGACGCGCTACTACTCGGGCATGCCGCGTCGGGAGCGTGACGCGCTTTTCCGGGAACGCGACCGGCAGATTCGCCTGACGCAGCAGGAGTACGACCGCAACGTCGCCCAAGCCTCAGCCCGTAGGGGCGCTGTCCAGCGGACGAAGAGCACGTCTCGATTCTGGAAGCACTTCGGCCAGGATGGTCGGCCTGTCGCTCCGTGGCAAATCGAAGTCGGTCCGGGCTCCTACGACGGCGGCGCTGACGACGACGACGAGGACACCGGCCTATGGTCAGCAGGAGAGTACGGGTATGAGGACTTTGACGCTGATTGGGGGGGATACGACTATGAGGACACGGGGTACCCTGATGAAGACGCTTAAGCTCCGCGACAAGATGGCCGCGCTTCAGCGTACCTATCCCAAGATCGACCCCGCCACGCGCCTCATGTACGCCGGCAGGTTCGCCCGCAGCGCCCGCGCGGACCGCGTGGCCATCTACATTGTTGCATGGTCCGCCGACGGCCGCGTCACGCTTCACCGAACCGACTTCCACAAGGCTGGCATGCGTGTGTCGGAGTGGGCCACGTGGTTGCGAGAGCACGCTGCTCACATCGTCGAGAACCAGGTTCGCGCCTTCATGAACCGCACGTTTGGCTCGACGTGGTACATCGAGTCGATCTTCGGCTGGCACGTTGTGACGGACGATTCTGTCGGCCGCTCGCTGGAGGACTGAGGTGAAACTCACCCCTTGGTTTCCTGCCGACTCCAAGCCTACACGCGTCGGCTTTTACGACACTCGCGCCGCCGTAGCCTCGTTTGTCCGCGCCCGCAATAAGCTCGGCGGCACGTATCTCAAGCCGGTCAGCTCTATTGAGGTGCGGCTGTACTGGAACGGCCGATTCTGGCTGGCGTCAAAGCAGAGCCACGAATACACCCGTGGGCTGTTTCGCCAGCATCGGGAGTGGCGCGGCGTGCACCACAACAGCCGCTGACTTTTCGCATGCGAAAACATGATTTGTCGGTCGCTTAAAATTCCCCCGTGGCTGCGGCAAGGCGTCACGGTCAACCGAAGAGGGTCGGTAATGCGCAAGATGATTTACGGCGGCGATACGGAGACGATGGCAGGCCGCCCCATCACGTTTCAGTTCTACGGCGAGCATTGTGACGACATGATTTTCTTGTCTGATCCCGACAAGGCCACCGCGACTTTTCTGCGCTGGTGTAAGGCGCGCCCGTCACGCATGCTTCACGTTGTTTACGTGCACAACCTGGAGTTCGACATGGTGTCGTTCTTTTGGGATCGCCGCGTCGACCTGGTTGCCTCACGTTCTGGCGAGTTTGACTTCTACGTGCATGGCTGGCGCGTCACGGGGGCTTACGGCGCGCCCACCTTTGCACGCATCACTGACCCAGGCGAGAACCGTGTCATCATGCTGGTCGACTCGTTCTCCTACTATCGCGCCTCGCTGGCCAAGGCAGCGGACGTGTTCTGCCCGGACCTGCCAAAGCTCGAACGCCCCGAGGGACTCGGCGAGAAGAAGTTCAGCAAGAAGGACGACGCATTTATCGAGTACGCCATGCGCGATGCCGTGATCGCGTACCACATCGGCGTCTCGCTGGAGGATCTGCACAACGAGTTTGAAATCTCGCAAACCGTCAGCGTGGCCGATATGGCTGCGCGCATCTTCCGCCATCAGTTCATGGAGCGGGACATTCCACAGCCGCCGCGCCACGTGATTGAGATGTCAATGGCTTCCTACCACGGCGGCAAGAACCTGCTGCCGGTCGAGCCTGGATGGTACATGGGCGTGACCGCGCTTGACGTGAAGTCGGCCTATCCGCACGCGATGCATGGCTTTCCCTCGTTTTATCATGCGAAACTGTACAAGGAGTTTCGCGGCAGACGCCCACGCAGCGTGCCCGACCTGGGCGTCTACACGGTTTCCGGCCGTGTCGCGGGATGCACATGGCCGAGTCTGTTCACGCATGACTTCAAGCCCATCGGCGAGCGCCGGGTCTACCACTTGTGCGTGGCGGGGTACGAGCTGAACGAGGCAATGCGCATGGGCGAGTTTGTGCCCGACGGCGTGAGCGGTGTCTACTACGATGCCGAGAAGGACACCAGCACGCCTCCACTTCGCGCGTTTGTCGAGGACTTCTTCCAACGCAAAGAGTCCGAGAAAGACAAGCCCAAGCGCGCCATGTACAAGTTCATTCTGAACAGCATCAGCGGTAAGTTCATTCAGACCCGAAAGAACAACAAAGCCACGGTGGTCTACGTCGACTCCGACAAGGACTCCAATCTCAAGGTGGCCGAAGAAGCTGACATGGTGGCAGGCGGGATGTTCCACCCATTCATTGCGTCGCTGATCACGGCGCACACTCGCGCTCGCATCCATCAGGTCGAGCATACGTTCGAGGCAATACATACTGCCACCGACGGCATTTACACGCAGCAGGTTCCGTCGGCACGACAGCTTCGAGAAATCAATCGCGCTGCCGAGCCCAAGACGGGCCTGGGCGCGGTTGTTGAAGAGGGCAAGGGCGATCTGCTCCTCTTCCGCAACAAGACGTATGTGCTCTACGCCGACGCAGACTCAGGCGCCGACGGCACTCCGTCTCAAGCGTTCGCTGACAAGGTGATTGTCAAGTATGCGCTGCACGGTTTTGCCGGAACCGTGTTTGACATCGAGCGCCTTGCAGCGCACGGAAAGAGGCACTACACAACAAAGCGCGTCAATCGGCTGCGCGCGTCGGTTAAGTCAGGAGCGACACCCAACGAGTTCCGCACGCAGGCATACACCCTTCAAGTGTCGGCCCGGTTGCCGGTTCACCCACCCAAGTTTTCGCATGCGAAAAGGAGCAAGAAGTGAGCTTCAACGACCTGACCCCGCGCGAGCGTCATCACGTGCAACGCGCGTATTCGCAGGCTGTGTACTTTGCGCATCGGGGGTTGTATGACTCTCTGCGCATCAACACGCCTGAGCTTCCCCCTCACCTACGGGCCAAGATCACCGGCCTCGTGGGCGAGTTCCTCGCCGCGTATGTCATCCCGGAACTCGGCTACCTCATTGCGGGTGGCGAACAAGAACCGAGCGACGGCAACACGCGCATCACCCCTGTCGACATCACCGGAGAACGCCATCATGGATAAGCATCTCGTCGAAGCACTCGCGTTCAACCACGCGCGGCGCCAGCGCATTGCCACGCAGGCGGCAGCCCGCAGGCAAGTGGCGGTCGGAATGGTCGAACAAGCCCCGCCGCTCACGCCTGCGATGATCGACACCTACCGGCTTCGCACGCAAGCCCGGGAAGAGGCGCGGCGGAACAACGTACAAGCCTACCTTGCCCGCAAGCGCAAGAAGCTGCCGCTGCCCACCACCGGCATTTTCGCATGCGAAAACCCGGACGAGCAGGTGCGTCCGCGCGTCGTCAGAGACTCCGCGTGAACACCCCGGTCATCCATCAATTGAAGACGCCGACCGGCCGCGCGTTTCAGGTTTCCATCGCCAAAGACGGCACGCGCGTGATTGCGATTCACCTTCACAAGCGCGAACTGCTCTCGCTGGCAGTGTCGCTGGAAGCGTCGGTCGAACGCGCGCGCGACCTTGGACACTGCGGCGAGCAGCGCGAATACGAGATGTTGCGCGACGTGTTTCTCGGAGCACTGCATCATGACGCTTGACGACTTGCGACGCATCTTCGACGAGGAGCGCCCGCACCACCCCGAGTGGAGCGTGACTTCGTTCGGGCTGATGCTGTCGCCGCTCTGCTTTGCACTGCTTGAGTTCTACTACAAGCACCCGCAGGCGCGCCGCAGCGTGCGGTTTGCGCGTGCGCCGCCGTCCACCCGCAAAGTCGACTGGCGTCCGCCGCCCAAGCCATCAAAAATGCATGGTCTGGATCAGAAGAGACTGGCGAGCGGCGAGAAACCAGATGACGACTGACCCTTGAAGGCGCCTCACAAGCGCCTTTTTCGCATGCGAAAACTGCCTTGTAGACGGTTTTTCGCATGCGAAAACTCAAATGCAACAGTTGTAACGCCCTCTTGACACGTGCCACGCGCGTATGCTACAATGCAAGGGCTCGCGCAGCAACTGTCTCAACCAGTCTGTTTTCTCATGCGAAAACCTTTCGGAAGGAGCAATCCCATGATGGCACCCAAGATCGTTCTCAGCGGCCCGGCGCGCAAGGCGCTCGTAGCCGACCTGATCGCGTCGCTCACCCGCCTGCAAAACGATGGTGGCCTGTCCATCATGGCGCGCATCGGCCTGGGCATGTTCACCGGCTGGCTCGTCCAGGAGCACGCGCGGCTCGACCAGAAGTACCCCACCACTTTCCAGTGAGGCCACCATGCTTTTTTGCGCGCAACGCGGCTGCCCCGTGCCGTCCGACCACACCGCGCCGCTGTGCCCGGTGTGTAAAAACCCGCTTCAGGGCGTGACGCCGACGCCTGCCCCGACGCCCGCGCCGACGCCATCACCCACGCCGACCGACGAGTCGGCACGCGGCGACAACGCCTCGACGCCCGTGCCGACCGACGAATCGGCGCGCAGCGACGACACCCCGGCTCAGTAGTTCAAGCTCGTTCACGTGAGGAGACTCTTATGGCACGTCTACCATCCCCTCGCCCTCCCGGGCGCCCGCCGCGGTCGGCGTCCCCGCTGTCGGTGGTTCCGCCGGCGAAAGCCGACGACGACGACGCCTCCGACCCGCAAGCGGCTGCCGCCGACGATGTGCCCGCCGGCCCGCCCCCGACCGACTCGTTGTCGGAGATGATGGCGGGGCTGCAAGGCGCAGCTAACTCCCGCGTCTGCATCTACCGCATCGTCAAGAACGAGCCTCCTCGCTACGTCGCCGAATGCGCGCCCGAATCGTTTTCGCTCGACGATCTGCGAGACAAGTACCGCGGCGGCGAGTTCCGCCTGTACATCATGAAGGAGGGCAAGCTGTGGAAGAACATGCGTGTGGTGGTCGAGCCGCCGACGCATGAGCCTTCTGCGTCTGCGGCCTCTTCCGCGATGGGCGACGTGCTGGCCGTGATGCGCGACGGGTTCCAGGCGCAGGCTGCGGCAATGCGCGAACTGGCCGCGCGTCCGGCAGCGCCTTCTCCGTTCGGAAGCCTCGACCTGCCCGCGGTCATCACCGCAATCTCGGGCGCCATCGTGGCTCTGCGGCCGCCGCCGGCGCCTGTCCCGCCTCCGGCCGCCGACACGTCGACCGCCATCGACATGTTCATCCAAGGCATCACCCTGGCGCGCGAACTGCGCGAAGACAGCGGCGGTCCGGCCGACAACAGCATCGGCGGCATGCTGCGCGAAGTTTTGCGCTCGCCGCTGATGGCGCAAGCAGTGCAAGCGGCCGCGGCGCCTGCGGTGCCGGTTTCGCATGCGAAAACGCCGGGAACGCCCGCGCTTCCACAGCCTCAACCCCCTTCGCAACAACCGCCGGCGCCGCCGGCCTCGGGAGACGCACAGATGAGCGTGCTGCATCACTACTACGGCATGTTGTGCCAGAAGGCGGCGGGCGGGGCCGACCCGACGCTCTACGCCGACCTGGTGCTCGACAACGTCGACGACGACACGCTGAACGCGCTGCTCTCGCGTCAGCCGACGCCGCTCGACGCGCTGATCGCAGAGTACCCGCCGGCGGCGCAGCACCGCGACTGGTTCGCGGCGCTGATCGAGTCGCTGATGCAGGCAATGTCGGAGGAGCAGCCCGAGTCCGACGGTCAAGGTCAAGCGCCGATCATCAACGGCGCGGGAGCCCCCGATGCAGCTCACGCACAAGCGCCAGTCGTTCCTGGGCAGCCTTCCTAGCGGCGTCGCGGGAACGGAAGAGACGCTTCGGCTCATGCGTGATCTGGTGCATCGCTACAAGAGCGACACGCATGTGCGAGGCGTCGCCCTCGAAGTCGTTCGGGGGCTTCCGCCGCGCGACTGGACCGGCGAGGTTCGGCGGCTGTTCGAGTACGTGCGGGACCGCATCCGCTACGTGCATGACATCGCTGGAGTAGAGACGCTTCAGACGCCGCCGGTCACCATCGACTTGGAAGCGGGCGACTGTGACGACAAGTCGACGCTCCTGTCGACGCTGCTGGCCTCCATTGGGTACCGGTCGCGATTCGTCGCCGTCGGATACCGCGAACCCAATGCGTACCAGCACGTTTACGTCGAAGCGTTGCTGAACGACCGATGGATTCCGCTGGACGCGACCGTCCTGCGGCCGTTCGGCTGGAGCCCCCGGCCGCCCCTGGCCCGTCTGACTCTCGAAGTCTGACGTTTTTCGCATGCGAAAAGGAGCATGTCTATGTACTTGAACAACGACCCTGGGCTCGCTGGCCTCGGCAAGAAGCTGAAGAAGCTGATCAAGCCCGTGGCGCACGTTGCCGCAGCGGTGGCGACAGGCGGCGCCTCGCTGGCCGTGACTGCCGCGATGCTGGCTGCCAAGAAGCAGAAGGAGGCGCAGGCGGCAGCGGCTGCTGAAGCGGCGCGTCAGGAACAGGCGATGATCAAGCAGTTGCAAGCGACTGCCGTTGCGCCACCCACCATCGCGCCGACCGTGGTGCCGCCGTCCGGCTCCGTCCCGACGTTCTCGGTGGCGCCCGCCCCGTCTGCCACTCCAACGATGGCGCCCACCGGGTTCATCCAGCGCGAGGCCGTGCCGGCCCCGATGACCATGTCCACGGGCGGCCAGCAGCCCGCGTGGCTCATGCCGGCGCTGCTGGTCGGCGGCGGCCTGCTGGTGGCGACGATGATGCGCGGAGGGTCCAAACAATGACCTCACCCCGCGATGCCCTTCGAGCAATCGAGGCGCGAGCCTACGACCCGGTGGTGATCGACGCCGGCGCCGGCGACATGGACGCGCAAGATGCGTTCCGCCGGTTCGAGATCGAGCAGCAGAACGCCGCGGCAGTCGCCGAAGAGCGTAGCCGCTCCACCGCCGTGTTGGGAGTCGTCGCGCTCCTCGCATTGGTCTACTTCACTTCACGTGGGAGCAAGCGATGAGCAATCACCGATACGATTTCCGTGGTCTCGGCGAAGACGAGAGCGACGGCGCCTTTACGGTCGAGACGCGGCCGGCGGTTTCGACGACTCTGGTGGCGACGACCCCGTCCGGCGCGCCGACCCGGCAGTCGACCGACACCGATTGGGGGCAGATCATCAGCGGGGCCATCCCCGTTCTGCTGAGTGCCTACCAGCAGCAGCAGATGACGAAGATCAACGTCGCACGCATCAACAACGGCATGCCGCCGTTGTCGACCGCCGAATACGTGTCCGTCTACCGGCCGCCGGCTGCGGAAGTGCAGGTGGGCGCCACCCCGCGGACCGAGAAGCTGGTGATGTTCGGCGGTCTGGCGCTGCTGGCCATCATCGGCCTGCGCGCGGCGAAGATCATCTGACCTGCAAGGGGTTTTCGCATGCGAAACAACCCCTGGCCGTTTCCGGCGTCCGCCCCGTCGCCGGTCGTGACGGCTGCCAAGTACGCCGGCCTTGCCATCGGCGCCTTTCTGCTCTACAAGCTCGTGACGCGGGGCGTGAGCGGAGCAGCGGCTGACCTGACGCGGGGCGCGGTCGGCACGGTTGTCGATGCCGGGACGGGCGTCGTCATCGGCGCTGGCGAAGCAGTCGGCATCCCGCCGACGAACGTGGATCAATGCACCGAGGACATCTACGCCGGTCGAACCTGGGACGCCTCATTCTCGTGCCCGGCAGCCACGTTCCTGCGTTACGCCATCGGCGGCGTCAAGCCCCCTCGCCCCGGCGACGCCGACGCCGGCATGAACGGGTACAGCCTCAATCGCAATTGCTGAGGGACAGTCTATGGCAAAACTGACTCAGAAGCAGAAGCTGGACATGGCTGCGCGGCGCTTCGCCAGCTTCACCGGCATCAACGGCATCAACGTGGAGGCGCTCGAAGTGCCGGACCCTGACGACGTGCTCGTCATCATCGGTCCGTGCGAGGCGATTGCCTACAACGCCGTGCGTGACGGCGAGCTGAACTCGTACCAGCACGAGTTTCGGCCGGAATCGCGCCCCTTGCTGGCCGTGTCGTTCGACGGTAAGCGTCTCTACCTGATCGAAGGCAACTACGAGTTCACGTCTCACGGAATCGAGGATCGCTGACATGCCACAAGTTCTTCTTGTCAACCCGTCGCCCCGAAAGGGCGCCGCTTCGGCCCGTAAGGGCACAACCCGCGCGGCAACGCGCTCTTCCAGGAGTATGAAGGTCATGGCAAAGAAAGCCACTCGCAGCGCCGCGCAGAAGGCGGCCACCCGCAAGCTGATCGCGTTCAACCGCGCTCGTGCTCGCGGCAAGTCCCGGCCGGCCCGCGCGGCGGCTCGTCCGACTCCCAAGCGGCGCGCGGCCCGCTCGGCCCCTGCCACGGCAGCGCCGAAGCGGCGGCGCACGACAGCCCGTCGTGGTCCCGGCGGCTGGCCCATCACGAGCGCGGCGGCGGCGTCGCGTGCCGGCCGCGCCTTGCGCCATCGCCGTCCGAACCCGCTCGGCCTCGGCGGCTTCGTCAAGGGCACGCTGATGCCGTCCGTCGTCGGCGGGGCCGGCGCCTTGGCGCTCGACGTGGCGGTTGGGCTGCTGCCGCTGCCGCCGGCGATGAAGACCGGCCCGATGGCGCCGCTCGTCAAGGCCGCTGGCGCGGTCGGCATCGGCATGCTGGCCGGTCAGCTCATGGGCCGGCGTGTGGGCGAGCAGGTGGCCGCCGGCGGGCTGACCGTGATGGCGTACAACCTCGGTCGGCAGATGCTGGTCAAGGCCAGCGGCGGCAAGATTCCCGGCCTGTCCGAGTACGTTTCGATGTACCCGGAGATGGCCGAGTACGTCGACTACACTCCGCCGCAGCTCGGCTACGAATCGTCCGGCGGCCAGGTCGGCGAAGTGGAACTGGAGGGCTACGAAACCGGCGTCTACCGGTAGCCCTGATCGACATGCGCTTTTGACGGGTTTTCGCATGCGAAACTAGAAACCTGTTTGTTCAACTTGCAACGCAACCGGAGTTTTCCTATGGCAACGAATCAAGTCCCCACCCGTGCGCAACTGTCGAAGTACAGCGTCAACCGCCCCGGATGGGAAGCCATCCGCCAGTCGCTGTACGACTTCGCCGCGTATGCGGCCGCGGGCCAGTCGACCCTGTCGTTCTTCCAGCAGCCCGTCGGGCAAGCGGGCAAGACGAACAGCGACACCAACATGACGCTGGCCGGCCAACTGCCGAAGAACCAGGAGTTCCTGATCCAGTCCGTCGAGGTCTTCTTCTCGCCGACGACCCCCACGGTCGCGGCGCAGATGCCGGCCGCGTTCGGGGCGCAGGCGATCGCGCAGATCGTCAACGACTCGTACATCGTCGGGCGGTCGGGCAACCTGCTGCTGGTGATCGGCTCGAAGCCCTACTTGCAGGAGGCGCCGCTCGGCCGCTTCCCGCAGAAGGCGGCGTTCGGCCTGGATGCGGCCGCGGCCGACGTGACGACGGCGGGCGCCAGCCTCCAGACGCGCATCGCGTTCGGCCAGTGGCGCGGCCGCCCGTACCTGCTCGACCCGGCGCCGCTGCTGCTGCCCGAGAACCAGAACTTCTCGGTGTCGCTGAACTGGCCCGAGGGCGTGCAAGCGATCGCGAACCCGGGCCGCATCGGCGTGATCCTCGACGGCATCCTGTACCGTCGCAGCCAGTAATCGGCAGGCGTCTCCCCTGCTGATGCATGTCTTTTGCTGGTTTTCGCATGCGAAAAACTGAAAACCAGCACCTTCAATCTCTCACTTGCGCCATAGGAGTGATTCTCTCATGAAACCCGTTTCCCAAATCGCCATGCCCCGCGTGAACCAGACTCGCAAGTTTGCGGCCTACGCTGCGAACTTCGACTCGCTTGCGGCGGGTGCGGCGGCCGAACAGACCATCCAGATCCTGGCTGACTCGCACTTCGAGTGCCAGAAGCTGTCCTTCTTCGCCGACATCGCGGGTGCGGCGCAGACTGACTCGTCGCGCGTGCTGCCGCTCGTGACGATTCAGATCACCGACACCGGCACCGGCGAGCAGCTGTTCAACATCCCGGTGCCCATCCCGGCGATCATGGGTGACGGTCGCATCCCGTTCATCCTGCCCACGACCCGAGTGTTCGACCCGAGCGCGGCGGTGATCGTCAGTCTGGTGAACTACTCGGCGGCGACGGCGTACCTGACGCGCGTGCTGCTGATCGGCGCGAAGATCTACAAGTACGGCTGACCCTTCGGCGCTCCCCTACCACCCTTTTCAGGAGATTCGTGATGTTGCGTCCGTTTGATTTTGGAGTCATCAAGACTCCGCCCAATACCGTCGGCGCGTCCGAGTTTGCGGGCACGGTAGGGGAGACGCAGACTCGGGGAAGCCCGCGGCCGCCGACCCCCGAACTGTACTTTCCGCCGCCCGTCCCGCCGGCTCACCCCTACGCAAACCTCGCGCAGAGTGCCACCGCCGTCGGCACGGACAGCAAGCTGATCATCCCGCAGTCGGCGGCGCGTCGGAACTTTCTGGCGATTCGCAATTCGTCGCCGGGTACGGAGCTTCTCTACGTGTCGTTCAACGTGGAGGCGACGACCCTCTCGTGGCTGGTGCTGACGCCGAACCAGATCGCGCTGTTCGATACCGTGGTTCCGCAAGACAACGTGTACGTCATCTGCGACGCCTCGACCGGCATAGTTTCGTATGCCTTCTCGGTGCTGCCGACCTACATCTTCCACGACGAGGCCGCGAAGCTGGCGCGCATGCGGCGTCAGCTCGACCTGGCGACGCAGCAGCGGTTGCACAAGCCGCGCGTGGCGCGATAGCCCAGGAGGGTTTTCGCATGCGAAAAGTCAACCCAGGGCTGGTGGTGGGGCTGATCGGCGCCATCGGCTTCTGGCTGTTTTCTCGAAGCGAGCGTGGCGCGGCCGTCATCGACGAGGCGGTTGACTACGGCGCCGGCGCAGTCGACTACGGGGTGGACCTCATGCGGCTTGCTGACGACAACGTGCGCGCGTTCCTGACGCTGATCGCCTACAGCGAAGGGACGGAGCGCGCGTTCGACCCGTATAGTGTGGTGTACGGGTACAAGCACACCATCCAGAACTTCAGCGATCACCCGGCCGTCACGGGCGAATGGCGCGGCGAGCGCCTGTCGGATGCCATGTGCGCGGCGGCAGGCTTCGGGCCGGGGTGCATCAGCACGGCGGCCGGACGCTATCAGATCATCAGGCCGACGTGGCTCCAGGCAAAAGAGGCGCTCGGCTTGACCGACTTTGGCCCGGAGTCGCAGGACCGCGCGGCGCTTTGGTTGATCGAACGTGGCGGTGCGATGGACGACGTGCGGGCGGGGCGTGTCGGCGATGCAGTCATGAAGGTGCGTCGGACCTGGGCGTCGTTGCCCGGGTCGGGTTGGAGCCAGCCGGAGCGTTCGCTTCCGAGTCTGGTGGCGGCATACACGGCGGCGGGCGGCACGCTCGCCTAACAGGAGAACGCTATGTATCGG
>MTBK01289069.1_pt1 | contig 12718 bp, 3 predicted proteins | sample 1535981 | NCBI WGS metagenome assembly MTBK01 (sample SAMN06109225, study PRJNA356200) | anaerobic digester metagenome | isolation source: biogas reactors fed with pig manure or primary and secondary sludge | place: Spain | collected 2016-06-30 | reverse complement strand
TTCTGTCTTGTACCGGTTCTATTGTTAATCGAATATAGCCCATAAGATGTCATTAGCGATTGACTATTCTTTTTAGAAGAGTATACTTTTTCTGCTTAGCGTATAGACTTTTATCTAACACCCATACGCGATTTATGGAGTTATTTGTGGAAGCGAAAGCTGAGAAAAAGCGCGGCTTTGATAAAGAAAAAGTACTCAACAGCCCCAGGTTACTTGGTTTATGGCACCTGATGAAGGGTTATCATTTCAACTACCTGGTGGCGACGGTGTTCCTGGCGGTGGCGGCGTTCGCGCGCGCTGGCATTTACCTGCATCTGGGCAATTTCATTGATGCCTTGCGCAGTAGCGCCGGCATGCAAAGCAATGCCATCATCACATCCGCTTTGGCTTTCCTAGGGCTCATTATGCTGCAGGCACTGAGCACCTTCATGAGCAGTTGGATGGCAAGTTTCACCGCGGAAAACACTACGCGCCGCTTACGCGACCAGCTTTTTGACCACATCCAACGCCTCACCTACGCCTACCACGCCGAAGCCAAAACCGGCGACCTCCTCGAACGTGCCACATCTGATGTCGATACCTTGCGCAGATTCTTTGCTGACCAGGCGATTGGCATGGGGCGTATCGTGTTTATCTTTGTCATTAACTTTACGCTCATCTTCCGCATGCAGTCCCGTCTGGCATGGGTATCCGTTGTGATCGTGCCGGTCACATTGACCATATCAATGCTCTTCTTCCGCAAGCTGCGCAAAGCTTACGAGGAATACCAGGAACAGGAAGCCATCATCACCACCCATCTGCAGGAAACGCTCAGTGGGGTGCGTGTCGTCAAAGCTTTCGCGCGCCAGGACTACGAAACCGAGAAATTTGCCGAAAACAACAGCGAAAAACTTCGTCGTGGCAAGCGCATGATGTTCCTGCACTCCATCTTTTGGCCTATTTCGGACATCATCTGCGGTTTACAACGCGTGACCAGCACCTATGTCGCGGCGAGCGCGGTTATTAATCAAACCTTAAGCCTGGGTGAGTTCGTCACTTTTCAGGGTTTGTTAAGCTGGCTCATTTGGCCAATCCGCGGTTTGGGGCGCTTGATCATCGACACTTCGCGCGCTTTGGTCTCCCTTGGTCGTATTCTGATTGTTTTGAAAGCGGAAGAAGAAGATTTAGTCACCGCGCGCTATCAACCCGAAAGCGACACCAAGGGTGCCATCAAGTTTGAAAATGTATGTTTCGCCTATGAAGAAAACCAGCCCGTGCTAAAGGACGTCTCCTTTGAATGTAAGCCCGGCGATGTCATCGCGCTGCTGGGCTCAACGGGCAGTGGCAAGACTTCGCTGGTGAACCTTTTGCCACGCTTTTATGACGTAAACAGTGGACAAATTCTGCTGGATGGTGTCAATCTAAACGATTATTCGCGTGATTATTTGCGCTCGCAAATTGGCATCGTTGAACAGGAGCCATTCCTGTTTTCCTGCTCCATTCGCGATAATATCACCTATGGCATGCGTCGTGAGGTGAGCCAGGAAGAAGTCGAAGAAGCCGCCCGCGAAGCTGCCATGCATGATGTTATTCTGGAGTTCAAAGAGGGCTACGATACCATGGTGGGCGAGCGGGGTGTGACGCTCAGCGGTGGCCAAAAGCAACGTGTTGCCATCGCGCGCGCTTTGCTGCTCAATCCGCGCATACTTATTTTGGACGACTCAACCAGCTCGGTGGATATGGAAACCGAAGTGCAAATCCGCGCCGCGCTTGACAGACTGATGACCGACCGCACCACCTTTGTCATCGCCCATCGCATTCAGAGCATCATGAACGCCGACCAAATTCTGGTCTTTGACCGGGGTGAGGTGGTGCAACATGGCACGCATGATGAACTCCTCACCCAAGAGGGCATTTACAAAGAAATTTACGATATTCAAACGCGCATCGAAAGCGCGCTACAAGAGGAAATTGACAGTGTCACAAGCTTATGACGAAAACGAATTAGATGATGATGTCCACATCACCTCGGGTGTGATGAAGCGGCTTTTTTCCGTGATTAAGCCGCATTGGAAATCCCTGGCATTGGGCTTGTTTGGCATCGTTTTCGTCTCGTTTTTGGATGCCTACTTCAACATCATTGATAAAAACATCATCGACCAGGGCATTCTCATGGGCGATAAAAGCGCGCTCATCCGCCTTTTGGTGACCTACATGGTGGTTTTATTGCTTTCAAGCGCGGGCTTCTTTATGTTTGTCTATAACGCGAGCATGATGGGTGAAAAACTGCGCTTCGAATTGCGCATGAAGCTCTTCAAACATCTGCAAAAACTATCGCTCAGCTATTTCAGCAAGACACCCCTGGGCTGGATTATGTCGCGTGTTACGTCTGATACCGACCGCATGGGCGAGTTGCTCAGCTGGGGTATTATCGACGTTTCCTGGGCGATTACGAACATCATTTTTGCCGCGGTTTTCATGTTCTCGATTAATGCGCGTCTGGCGCTGATTGTGGTGCTTAGTTTGCCGATCATGATTTTCGTCGCCTTCAAATTCAGGGTGAAGATTTACCATCACTATCGCCTGTCGCGCAAAGCCAACTCCAAAATGACCGCCGCGCTGAACGAAAATATCACCGGCGTGCGCGTGGTCAAAGCCTTGCGTCGCGAAGACCGCAATCTGGCTGATTTCAAGCTGCTTTCGCACGATATGTACAGCAACAGCTATCGCGCGGCCTTTCTTTCGGCAATCTTTTTGCCCACCATCCAGACCATCTCAGCGCTTTCGCTGGCGGTTGTTATGTGGCGGGGCGGGGTGATGATTAACGACCCTGTGGTGGGCAGTCTCACCGTGGGTGGTTTGCAGGCCTTCATCTCTTATATCATGATGATTCTCTGGCCAGTCCAGGACCTGGCGCGCGTTTACGCCGAGATGCAAAACGCCGTGGCATCGTCTGAGCGGGTTTTTGGCTTGCTCGACAAACAGCCTGAGATTCAGGATAAAGCCGTTACTACACCGGTGGAGTCTTTGGTCGGTGAGGTGGTCTTTGATAATGTCTGCTTCCATTATGAAGATGACGAGCCGGTTATCCGCAATTTGAGCTTCAGCATTCCCGCCGGGCAAAATGTGGCGCTGGTTGGCCCCACCGGTGGCGGAAAAACGACGATTGTGAATCTTTTGTGTCGCTTCTATGAGCCCACGTCCGGCACGATTTCCATCGCGGGGCACAACTATCTTGATTACGCCCAGCAGGACATCCAATCGCGCGTTGGCGTGGTTTTGCAAACGCCACATCTCTTTTCCGGCACGGTGCGCGAAAACCTGCGCTATGGGCGTCTTTCAGCCACGGATGAAGAAATTGAAACGGTCGCCAAACTGGCCGGCGCGCATGATTTTATTGAAAAATTCGAGCATGGCTACGAGCAAAACGTCGGCGAGGGTGGTAACTTGCTCTCGGTAGGACAAAAGCAGCTCATTAGCATCGCCCGCGCCCTGCTGGCGGCCCCGGACTTTTTTGTGATGGACGAAGCCACCAGCTCGGTGGATACGATTACCGAGTCGCTGATTCAGCAGGGTATGCATCAGTTGATGGAAGGGCGCACGAGTTTTATTATCGCGCACAGGCTTTCGACGATTCGCAGCGCGGATCAGATTTTCGTGATTGATCGCGGGCAGATTGCCGAACGCGGCACGCACGAGCAACTGATGAAGCTCAAAGGGCAATATTACAACTTATACACCCAGCAATTCCGCCAGGACCTGGAAAACAAGTACGATGTCTTTGGCGAGCAAGCCGCATCTGCCGCGTCTGCGGCTTAGTTGTGTTTACTATATATATGTATATCTAGATGAAGCTTAGTTCTAACGTGGTCTCTTGGCCACGTTTTTTTGTCTCCCACTGCTGTCCCGCCGTGCGGATTAGATACGTTTATGACAACATTGTTCGCGGAGGCGTCTCGCCGACGCTACATTGTTCTAATATGATCTCCCGACCATGTTTTTATAATTCACTCAAACTTGTGTTCTGTGAAGATATTATTTGCTTCGGCGAAGATGCCTCAGAGAACGGGGTAAGGGTGCGCGTGGCGAGGGGATTGCCAAGCTCGGTTTCGTGCTCAATTGGACGCCACGCGCCAGTTGGGTTGGCTTCTGATTGGGTTAAATACTGGCGCATGGCATCCGTGCCATGCGCTTTAGCCCACGATGGGACACCGGGGCGGTTGTTTTTGTCTCGTGCCGGTGTCCTCACCGAGCACGTGACATGCTGTAACCCCGCATCTTTCCAGTAGCGTCCTACGGTGTGGACACCGAGGACATCAGGTTACTCTCCCACCGTGCGGATTCGCCAATTATTCCATCTGAACGGAAGAACAGCCAAGCGCCTGTTCCTACATGGTCTCCTGACCACGTTAAATCTCAGAAACCCCCAAACGCGGACACACACCCATTTTTTGCATGACGCTATCAGCTCTTGATGGGTGCATAGAAAGCAAAAATGCTAAATCAGCATTTTAAGAGCCAAAAACACCAAAAAAGTCCAAATATTAATAGATTTTACAATTTAGACACCTTTACAGAAATAGAGAATTGATTTATACTATTGAAGTATTAATAATCTGGTGGCGTTATATAGTTTTTAAGTTGATTTGCCTTTATTTTTTCCGACAAAACTCCCATTTTTATCCTGTAGTCGAAAAAAAACAGCTCAAAAACAATGATGATTTGTTGTTTGTCAAAGAAGGCTTATCGTGACTAAAAATATAAACGATAAATCAGAATTTGGGATTTAACAACTTTTTTATGGAAACGCCCTTGGCGCATCGCTATAATCTGTCAATAAATGGATAATAGACACAATAAAGCCCAACCAATGACCAGGAATTTGCAATCTTATTTGCCTTCCGCCTTGGGTCCAAAAATTAAAGAAGAAAACATGAGTTATTGGTTCATAAGAACTATTTCAAGAAGCCTTAAACCTTTCATTTTCCTATGTCATCAGACCGCCGATTCAAACGGCGGTTTTTGTATTAATTTAAATATCAAACAAAGATTTCAATCACCCAAGTTCGTTGTTCTATAGGAGAAGTAAAGCCATGAATACCAAGCAAAACCTTATTATGAAAATCACCTCTCTTTTATTAGTGATTTTTCTCACATTTGGCAATGTCGCTCAGGTTAGCGCCGCCTTTCGCGGCAGCGGAATGAGCGTCGATTTTGAGCGCGTCATTTCGGTCTCTGATGGGCCTGAACCGGCGGATGAGGAGCCGCCTGTTGAGGAGCCTGCCGAGCCTGGTGACGAGCTGGTGCCCATTGAGGTGCCAGCTGAGCCAATTGACGAAGTCGTCGAGCCGGAAGATGAGGCGCCGGATGCTGAAATCTTTGCGCCAGACACCGGCTGGTATGGCGATGGCTCTGCGACAGAATTCTATATCGGTACCGTTGATGAGCTGGAAGGGCTGGATCAACTGGTGACCGGTGGCACGACCTTCGCGGGCAAGACCATTTACCTGACGGCTGATATCAATTTGCAAGGCACAAGCTTTGCCCCGATTGGCACGAAGGATACCAACTTTAATGGCACTTTTAATGGTCAAAACCACACCATTTCAAATCTTAATAGAACGCTTGGTAGTTCAGGCTCGCATGCCGGTCTCTTTGCCCGTATTGGTGCTTCCGGAGCGGCAAACCGCGCGCACTTCCTTAATCTGAACTTAACTGGTTTTTATCTCAAGGCTTTCAACTACGTAGGTGGCTTGGCTGGGGAGAGTGTTAACGCGCTTATCGATAATGTCAATGTGGCTGATAGCGAGTTCTATGGAGAACAGTATGTTGGCGGGCTCATCGGTTATTTGAAAGCAACAGACATCAAAAATTCAAGCGCAACAAGCATAACAATTGATCACGCAAACTACTCATGGTTTTTGAACCCTCATTATGGGCATAAGATGGGTGGCTTGGGTGGTTATGTGAATAGCGGAACCTTGGCTGCGCCAATTATATTCGATAACAACACAGCCACAAACGTGAGCGTTAGTGGCGCGCGAGAATGTGGCGGTCTGTTTGGTTTGGTTGGCGCACATGTCTGGGTGACTAACAGCACGGTAACCGGAAGTTACATTGAAGCCAGAATGCCCAGCGAACTCGAAAATCGAAAGCCGTGGGCGGGAGGGTTGGTCGGTTGGGCGAATGGTAATTATTCGCTTTATGCTGGTCCGGAAGTCAGTAATAACACGGTCATCAGTCCCATGCCGGAATGTCAGGGTGATATTGTTGGTGGACCCCTTTCAAACACTCGTTTTTGGGATGTCTACAATACCAATAAATACGAAGGTAAACTGACTTTATCTGAAGCGGTCACCGCGGCTGACGCCGGAAACAACCTCAAGGTCATCTCCCGAAAGGTTAACGAGACCGCGCCGACCAATATCGACAAAGCACTAACGATTGTGGGTCCGAATGTGGGCATCAGCGCGATTGATGGCGAGCGGGTGAGTGAATATCGCGTTTATGGTGGCACAACAATCACCGTAAACGCCAGCCCGGTAGTGATCGATGGTTTGAGCTTTGAGGGCACGCGCTTTAATCTCTTAACACCGACAAATTTGCGGAATAATTTCTACAAGCCGGTAAGTGGCGATCAATATGTCATCGTGGTCGGCAGTGAAGCTGCTGGCGGCGCTGACCCGCTGACGGCAGACTACGATTTGAGTGGCAACGCGTTTATCAGCAATCCTGATAAACGCATGATTATCCACTTGCCGGCGGAAGCCACGGATCCGCAGAAGACACAGATGGACGGGATGTTCACCGCGTTGTATCCGCCAATTGCGGTGGCGATGCACCTTGAGGGCACAGCCGATCCCTATTCTTATATCGCGGGCATTCCCCCTGTTGCCAATAACGACAGCTACAGCACGATTGGCATGGCGCCCCTGGTGGTAGACGCGGCGGCTGGTGTTTTGAGCAATGACTCTTTTGAAAACCCAGCTCTGATGACGGCCAGTTTGGTGACAACGACGACAAACGGTACATTAAGTCTGGCTACAGATGGCGGTTTTACTTACACGCCTGATCCAGGTTTTAGTGGTGGCGACAGCTTTACTTACCAAGCGCTCGCTCAGGGTATGGAGAGCAATATTGCCACCGCAAGTATTATTGTGACGCAATATACGCCACCTGCGATGACTATGGAGGATATCGGTGGCCCTTATTTTGTTGGCGAGGAAAAAGAATTTCAGGTCACTTTCACGAATCCGACAGTTAACGCGACCACTTATGCGAATTTGAGTTTCAGCATTCTTGCTGACAATATGGTCCCGGCTGATATAGATAGTATTAAGGTAGAAAAATCTTCAAATCCTGGCGTATGGCATGATTTAACGCCTATTGTGGATGGAGACAAGCTTAAAATCAGCTTTGGACCAAATGAAGGGTTGGCGCTGGGTCTTGGCGATAGTCTCACGCTGACTTACCGGGTGGTCTTTAATACAAGCAAGGATTATCCGTTTAGCGCGACACTGTACAGCCATGAGGGCGAAGCGCAATATGCCATCACGGGCAGTAATGGCTTTATGAATGTCTATTTGCGACCGACCTTCAACTCAGAAGATATCGCTGGCCCGTATATGATCACACATCAAAAAGAATTCAATCTTCTTGTTGATAATCCCTACCGGGGCGTTGCCTACAACAGTCTGAGCGCGAGCATCCTGATTAATAACATCACCAGCGCTGATATCGCCAGCGTTGAACTGCGAAACCCCGCGAATGCTGAGGAATGGCTGGAAGTGACTCCGGTGCAGGACGGAAGCGGTCTGCGTCTTAACCTTGGTCCCATGACTGGTATGTCGGTTCAGCCAGGCGGAGCATTGACCCTGAAACTGAGGATCAAGTTTAATACTGCCGCTGTTTATCCGGTGGCTGTCAGTTTGTTCAGTCATGACCAAACGGAAGCCATCCAGATTGGCAGTTTCACCTCAGCGATGACAGTTTATCATCCGCCAAGCCTGGATACCTCCCAGTTTGAGGGTCCATATTTTAATGGCAAGGCGAAGGACGTTACATTAACTGTACACAACCCGGAAAACGGTATGCCCTTGAATGTGATGAGTGCCAACTTGTTGATTCAAAACATGGCAGCGAGTGACATCGTCATTAAAGTTTATATTGAAGGGATGGGTATAGAACTCGAACCGGAAGTGACACCTGAAGGTCTCTTGTTTAAGATACCTGCATCAGACTTACTGGCTGCCGCACCGGGGCAATCCAGCTCGATTACCATTAACGTCAAGGTCAGTAAGGCTGGCATCTTCCCAATCAGTGGTACGGTGTACCACCATGGCGTTGCGGATCCCATGCCGGTGGTCACTTTTGATAAATTCATGGGTGTTTATGATGCGCCAACAATGTATTTGAGCACCTTAAACGTGCAATATCTGACCGACATTGAACGGGAAGCCAGATTCCGCATTTGGAACCCATCAACCGGTGGCAATTTTGAAAATATTAGCCTGGAGTTCAAACTCGATAACACGACACTGGCTGATATCGAATCCTTAAAGGTGCAACGCGCCTCAGATGGTGAATGGGTGAACGTTACTCGGACGCAATCAGGCTCATCCATAAAATTCACCCTGGATTCAACGGTTTTACCCGTGTTTGTACCTGGTCAAAATTATTATGTAAACCTTAGGGTGGTTTTCAAGACCCCGGCAACGCGCAAAGCGACTGTTTACGGCAAGGTTATCGAGCCAGGTCAGGAAGTCAGCTTTCCTACGAATCCCACCGTGAATTTGAAAACGGTCAATGGACCGGTGCTGAGCTCCACAACGATCGCTGGTCCGTTCTATTTAGGTGAGCAAAGCAGCTTCGCGCTGAACGTGAACAATCCCGTTGGAGGCGCTACCTTTGCGACCTGGAACGCCGTGATTGAGATTGACGACATTATTCAAACTGGTTTCAGCAATGTGGAATTTAGATATCCAGGCGAGACCGAGTGGAACGCGTTGACGCCGGCTTTCACACCCCACGCGGGAGAAGGCAAACTGGTCTTTACGATTCCACAAACCAGCGCGCACCCGATTGGTTCGGGTACTGATTGGGCAATAGACATCCGCGGTACCTTTACCGAACGTGGAACTTATCCGGTAAAGGTTACTATGTATGGCCTCGATAATACTGAAACGGTGACGATTGCCAAATTGGCTGATGGCAGCTCAATAATCGTACAGAACAGCGCGCCAGTTGCCAATAACGATTCCTACACGACGCCTGAAGACAACACGCTTACTGTAGCCGCACCAGGTGTGTTGAGCAACGATACCGATGTGGATGGCGATCCCTTGACCGCTGTTCTGGTGACGAATGTGAGCGTTGGTAGCCTGACGCTCAACGCGGATGGCAGCTTTAGCTATACGCCTGTGGCAGACTGGAATGGCACTACCACCTTTACTTATAAAGCCAATGATGGCACGGTGGATAGCAATGTAGCCACGGTGAGTATTACGGTGACCCCGGTTAATGATGCCCCAGTTGCGCAAGACATTACAGTCACAACGGCAGAAGACACCGCGGTTAACATCACCCTGCTTGGCACGGATGTTGATGGCGATACGCTGACTTACGCCGTTGTTGCCGGTCCGACAAATGGCACCGTCACGATTGCGGGCAATGTCGCGACCTACACTCCGAATGCTGATTACAATGGATCAGACAGCTTTACTTATAAAGCGAATGATGGTGAGCTGGACAGTAATACTGCCACGGTGACGATTACGGTGACGCCGGTCAATGATGCACCTGAAGCTGAAGACATTGCAGTTACGACTGAAGAAGACACCGCGGTTAACATCACCCTGCTTGGCACGGATATTGATGGTGACACGCTGACCTACTCAATTGTTGGAACCCCGACACATGGCACTGTAACACTTGCGGGCAATGTGGCTACCTACACTCCGACTGCGAATTTCAACGGCACGGACAGCTTTACATACAAAGTCAATGATGGTGAGTTCGACAGCAATACTGCCACGGTGACGATTACGGTAACGCCGGTTAATGATGCCCCTGAAGCTGAAGACATTACAGTTACGACTTTAGAAGACACCGAGGTTGAGATTACCCTGCTTGGCACAGATATTGATGGTGACACGCTGACTTATTTCATTGTTGGGACCCCGACACATGGCACTGTAACACTTGCGGGCAATGTGGCTACCTACACTCCGACTGCCAATTTCAATGGCACGGACAGCTTTACATACAAAGCCAATGATGGTGAGTTCGACAGCAATACTGCCACGGTGACGATTACCGTGACGCCGGTCAATGATGCACCTGAAGCTGAAGACATTGCAGTTACGACTGAAGAAGACACCGCGGTTAACATTACGCTGCTTGGCACGGATGTTGATGGCGATGCGTTGACTTACGCCATTGTTACAGATCCAGGAAATGGCACCGTCACGATTGCGGGCAATGTTGCGACTTACACGCCTGATGAAGACTGGAATGGTGTTGACACCTTTACTTACAAGGTCAATGATGGTGAGTTTAACAGCAATGTTGCCACCGTAACCATTACGGTGACCGCTGTCAATGATGCCCCAGTTGCACAAGACATTTCAGCTACAACACTGGAAGGATATGCAGTTGACATTACTTTGATTGCTACGGATATTGAAGGCGATGCGCTGACCTACGCCGTTGTTGCAGATCCTGGAAATGGCACTGTCACGATTGCGGGCAACGTTGCGACCTACACTCCGACTGCCGGCTTCAGTGGCACAGACAGCTTTACTTACAAAGCGAATGATGGCCAAGCTGACAGCGACCCTGCCACGGTGACCATTACCGTGTATGCCTTGCCGATAATAACGGCAGAGGGTTTGGCTGGACCGTTCCATGTGGGCGCAATGGGTTCGTTCTCAGTGACGATGACGAATCCTGCTGGTGGTACCAGCTATACAAGCATGAGTGCCGCGATTGTAATTGAGAATATTAGTCTGGATGACTTTACATCTATAGAAGTGGAAAACCCGATTAGTGGGAACTGGATTACGCTCAATGCGGTTGAGCAGGGCGACAATGTGGTCATAAACATTCCAGCCACAAGCGCGTTTGCGACCGGACCTGGAGATAGCTGGACGCTTAACTTCCGCGGCGCGTTCAAGAGCGCTGGCAGCTATGATGCCAGTGGCACCTTGTATTGCCATGACAGCGGTGAAGCGGTTGCCATTGGCAGCTTGAGTGACACGATGGTGGTGCTTGGAGCCAGCCCGGTGATAGGATCAGCTGATTTGGCTGGACCGTATTTTGTTGGCGAACAGGGTTCGTTCACGGTGACGATGACGAATCCTGCTAATGGTGGCACATATACGAATTTGAGTGCTGCGATTGTGATTGAAAATATTAGCTTGCAAGACTTTACAAGCATTGAAGTAAGATATCCAGGAACAGAGAACTGGATTGTGCTTACACCGCAAGATGATGGAGCAGGCAACCTGGTTATTGCGATACCGCCAACGGCGGCGTTTGCGATAACGCCTGGCAGTACCTGGGAACTTGATTTCCGAGGCACTTTCCTGACGGCAGGACATTACGATGTGACGGGTACTTTGTATTGCCACGACGGTGGAGAGCCGATCGTTATTGGCAGTTTGAGTGACACAATGGACGTGTACGCCAGGCCAGTAATCAGTTCTGATGATGTGGCAGGTCCATACTTTGTTGGCGAACAGCGCGAGTTCCATGTGACTTTGGATAACACGAATGGCATGACTTACACGAGCCTGTCAGTGTCGATCTTTGTAGCTGATATTGACGAGGATGACTATGAGAACATAGAAGTCTTGAGACCTGGCACGACAGATGACTGGGTCACATTGGTACCCGTGGTAGAAGAGGATGGTCTGAGACTGGTGATTGGTCCGACGAGCAATTACCCGGTTGTGGCGGGTGGAAGTGTGACTTTGACCTTCCGCGGCACGTTCAGGACAGCGGGCAATTACCCAGGAACGGGCACCTTGTTCAGTCATGATGGAGCTGCTCCTGTAGCGATTGCGAGTTATAATGCGACGATGAATGTCTACCAGCGGCCGGTGATCAGTTCAGATGACGTACAGGGTCCATACTTTGTTGGCGAACAGCGTGAATTCCATGTGACCTTGGATAATACGGATGGTGTAGATTATACGAGCCTATCAGCGTCGATCTTTGTAGCTGATATCGGCGAGGATGACTATGAGAACATAGAAGTCTTGAGACCTGGCACGACAGATGACTGGGTCACATTGGTACCCGTGGTAGAAGAGGATGGTCTGAGACTGGTGATTGGTCCGACGAGCAATTACCCGGTTGTGGCGGGTGGAAGTGTGACTTTGACCTTCCGCGGCACGTTCAGGACAGCGGGCAATTACCCAGGAACGGGCACCTTGTTCAGTCATGATGGAGCTGCTCCTGTAGCGATTGCGAGTTATAATGCGACGATGAATGTCTACCAGCGGCCGGTGATCAGTTCAGATGACGTACAGGGTCCATACTTTGTTGGCGAACAGCGTGAATTCCATGTGACCTTGGATAATACGGATGGTGTAGATTATACGAGCCTATCAGCGTCGATCTTTGTAGCTGATATCGGCGAGGATGACTATGAGAACATAGAAGTCTTGAGACCTGGCACGACAGATGACTGGGTCACATTGGTACCCGTGGTAGAAGAGGATGGTCTGAGACTGGT
>MTBK01048947.1_pt1 | contig 12755 bp, 13 predicted proteins | sample 1535981 | NCBI WGS metagenome assembly MTBK01 (sample SAMN06109225, study PRJNA356200) | anaerobic digester metagenome | isolation source: biogas reactors fed with pig manure or primary and secondary sludge | place: Spain | collected 2016-06-30 | reverse complement strand
GCAATACTACAGGTACTTGGTATTGTACTGATCATCGATTCACTTACCCTGATTCAGCGTACCATTCTCACCAAAAGAATCGATTTCAAGCTGCAGGCAAGAATATCTGTGATAGCTTCAATCGGTTCGGGTATTGTTGCCATAGCAATGGCATTTTATGGATTTGGGGTATGGGCACTTGTCGCACAGAGAATTGTAAAACAAGGACTCAACTCCCTTTTTCTCTGGATATGGAATCGTTGGAAACCGTTGCTGGTTTTCAGCAAGGAGTCATTTAAAGAACTATTTGGTTTCGGAAGCAAGCTGCTTTTAAGCGGATTGATTGATACGATTTACAGAAACGTTTATTATCTGATTATTGGTAAATTTTTCTCCGCACAGGAGTTGGGTTTTTATACCAAAGCAGACGAATTTAAAAGACTTCCTTCACAAAATTTGAATTCGATTATCGGCAGAGTGTCTTATCCTGTTTTATCCACATTACAAGATGATATCCCCAGATTAAGAAATAACTACCAAAAGCTGATCCGTTCAGTGATGTTTATCACTTTTATCCTGATGTTAGGAATGGCTGCGGTTGCTGAACCTATGATTCATACGTTGATAGGTGCCAAATGGGAGCCGGCAATTATCTATTTGCAGATGCTCTGTTTTGTGGGGATGATGTATCCGCTGCATGCCTTAAATTTGAATATGCTGCAGGTGCAAGGTAGATCAGATCTATTTTTGAAATTAGAAGTGATCAAAAAAATTATTGCCATTCCAACCATTGTGATCGGCATATTTTTCGGAATAAAAATTATGATTGGCGGGATGATGGTCAATACGCTTATCGCATATTACCTAAATAGTTATTGGAGTGGAAAGAAAATTGGATACTCATTTACACAGCAGGTGAAAGATATTTTGCCCTCTTTTTTCCTTGCTTTATCAATGGGAGTTCTTGTCTACTTATTGGGAGAACTGTTGCCATTTTCATATCCGGTAAAACTAATCATCCAGATTGTATTCGGAGGTCTGTTTGTACTTGTGATTAGTGAAGTCACTAAATTCAGGGATTATATATTCGCAAAGCAACTGGTATTGGAAAAGATTCATTCAATCAAAAAAAAATAAATATGGAAAAGCCCATATATGTAACGCAACCCACATTGCCCGATTTAGAGGAATTTATTCCTTACCTAAGAGAAATTTGGGACAATAAAATCCTTACTAATAACGGTCCAATGCACAAAGAGTTAGAGAAAGAGTTGGCATCATTTCTGGGTGTGCCATATATCTCACTCTTTGCCAACGGAACTTTGGCCTTAGTTACAGCTCTTCAGGCGTTAAGAATCACAGGAGAGGTGATCACCACTCCATACAGCTTTGTAGCCACAACCCATAGTCTGTGGTGGAATAACATTAAACCTGTATTTGTAGACATTGAACCTGAGTTTGGCAACCTTGATCCGGATAAAATAGAAGCAGCCATCACTCCTAAAACAACTGCCATCATGCCTGTGCATGTTTATGGCAATCCATGCCATGTAGAGAAAATTCAGAGAATAGCCGATATCTATGGATTAAGGTTGATATACGATGCTGCACATGCTTTTGGAGTAAAATATAAAGGTGGTAGTATTCTTAATTATGGAGACCTGTCCATTTTGAGTTTCCATGCCACCAAGGTGTTCAACACCTTTGAAGGTGGTGCAATTATCAGTCATGACAGTGCAACCAAACAACGGATTGATTATTTGAAGAACTTTGGCTTTGCCGGGGAAACGACTATTATGGCGCCCGGCATCAATTCAAAGATGAATGAAGTACAGGCTGCGATGGGATTACTTCAATTGAAAACGATTGATGAAAGTATAGTGAAACGTAAGGTTGTAGCAGATACTTATAGGGAGTTATTGAAAGATATAAAAGGAATTTCAATGCTACCTGAACCAGCAGATACTATCTCTAATTATGCCTATTTTCCCATATTTGTTAATGAAAAAGAGTATGGAATGAGCAGAGATGCACTTTATGAAAAAATGAAGCAAAATAACATCTTCGGAAGACGTTATTTTTACCCACTCATTAGTGAGTTTTCTATGTATAGAGGATTAGACTCTTCAGCTCCTGAGAATTTACGAATAGCCCACAAAATGGCAAATGAAGTTATTTGTTTGCCGGTATATTCGGAGTTGACAATCGAGGTTGTCAATAGAATTGCAAAGAATATAAAAAAATAATTGTAAGTACAAAATTTCAAGGTTGTTGTTAGTAATGTAATACCTAAATTCCAGCATGACCTTTTTGTAGTGAGCAAAAAGCTAAAAAGTTGATTTATTAATAAATAATTAGTTACTTTTATGGATAAAAATGAGGTATTAATATTTGGTGGAATAGGTGCAGCATCAACTATTGCAATGGCTATTGTTGATGCCAATAGAAATGGTTATAATGATGTAGTGTTTAAAGGTTTCATTAATGATAAAGATGGTTTAAATGATATTGACGGATTTCCTATTGTCGGTGGATATAGAGATGTTTCAGACCTAGTAAGTCAGGGATACTTGTTCATAAATACAGTTTACAAGATAGATGGTCAAGTGGATAGAGTAAAACTGTTTGAAGATCTGAATATTCCAGATAATCAGTTAGCTACGTTTATACATCCACGATCTTATGTGGCTCCTAACGTTGAAGTAGGTCCAGGTTGTGTTGTATTACCTAATGCAAATGTTTTAAGTAATGTTAAAATGGGGAAATGTGTTCGAATAATGAACGGAGCTATGATTGGACATGATTGTGTTATAAATGCTCATGCTTTTTTTGCTGCAAATGCATGTGCCGGTTCACATATAAGTTTTGGAAAAGCAACATACGCAGGATTAAATTCTACTATAGGTGGAAAGTTAAATATTGGTGATTTCAGCGTAGTTGGTATGGGCTCAGTTGTTACAAAGAATGTTGAACCTTATTCGATCATTGCTGGAAATCCCGGTAAGCATTTAAGGTTTACTGATGATAAAAATAATAATATATGAATATCCTACTTACCTCTACAGGTCGTCGTACGTATATGGTTAATTATTTCAAAGATGTCTTATTAGGACAAGGTGAGATTCATGCTGCTAATAGTGCTCAAACTTATTCGTTGAGTATAGCTGATAAATATGTAATAACACCTTTGATATATGATGATAATTATATCGATTTCCTGTTAAATTACTGTATCAATGAAAATATTAATGCAGTAATTCCGTTATTTGACATTGATTTACCTATTTTGTCAAAAAGCAAAAGTAAATTTTCAGAACATAATATTGAAATAGTAGTAAGTGATTCCCAAATAATTGAGGTATGTAATGATAAGTGGTTAACTCATAATTTTCTCAATAAAAATGCTTTTAAGACACCAATATCATTTATTGATATTAATGACACTTTGAATGCAATTAAGCACGGATTGATTCGATATCCCCTGATAATTAAACCACGGTGGGGTATGGGATCTATTGGTATATATGAAGCAGAAAATGAAGAGGAACTTAAGATTCTTTACCGAAAAACGTTTAGAAGTATTCAAAATAGTTATTTGCAGTATGAATCTAATCAAGAGTTAGATAAAAGTATAATTATTCAGGAAAAATTATCTGGCGAAGAATATGGCATTGATATTTTTAATAATTTGTCGGGTGAATTATTAGCTTGTGTTCCAAAGAAAAAAATAGCAATGAGAGCGGGAGAAACTGATAGTGCAGAGATAATCTTTAATGAAAAATTGATAGATATCGGAGGAAAGTTGAGTTCAATTATGAAACATGTTGGAAATTTAGATGTTGATTGTTTTTTTCATAATAATGAGTTTTATATTCTTGAAATGAACTGTCGTTTTGGTGGACAATATCCATTTTCTCATTTGGCAGGCGTCAATTTTCCTAAAGCTGTAGTTGAAATGTTAAACAACAACAAGGTTGATTCAACGCTTTTGACTCCAAATTATAATACAATAGGGTTCAAAGATTTGGTCCCAGTTACTATAAAATTATGACCAAAAAATAAACTTTTAAAAATGAAACATTCTGTTTTAGGACTTTACTATGAAGATTTCATTGAAGGTGAATTAATTGAGCATGCACTTTCAAAATCTATCTTCGAAAGTGACAATAATCTTTTTTCACTTTTAACAATGAATCATCATCCAGTACATACAAATTTGGATTATGCCCAAAAGAATCAGCACGGTAAAATTCTTGTTGTAGGTACATTAGTCTTTTCAATAGTAGTGGGTATGACTGTGCCTGATATTAGTGGTAAGGCCATTGCTAATTTGGGATACGAAGATATTAAGCATTTAGCGCCTGTATTCCTGAATGATACTATTTATGCTAAAACAAAAATCCTCAGTAAAAGAGAATCGAATAGTAAGAATGATAGAGGCATTGTTTATGTTGAAACTATTGGCCTAATGTATTAAACTGGGCGGAGATGGTCTTGCAAACTTAATTGAGACAAAAAGTTAAGCGACATTTTTAATTGATTCTTTTTTAAGATTATACTGATTCCAAAATTCATCAATGGTTAAGTTACCCAATGCTGAGAATCTCCTTTTATGATTATACCAGGATTCAATATATTCAAATACCTGCAAGCGCATTTGCTCTCTTGTTTTGAGTTTGGTACCATAGACCAATTCAGATTTGAAAGTTTTGAAAAAACTTTCAGCCACAGCATTATCCCAACAATTTCCCTTTCCACTCATACTTTGTTCCAGCTTCAAGGATTTCAAAAGGTTGACAGTCTGTTTGCAGGCATACTGGATACCCCGGTCAGAATGGAATATCATTCCTTCTGCAAAAGGTCTGTTCCTATTGGCCATCCTTATGGCCGGGACTACGGTATGGGAGGCATTCATATGATCGCTTATGGACCACCCGATCAGTTTGCGATCAAAAAGATCCAGCACACAGGTCAGATAAAGAAACCCATCCTTACACGGAATATAGGTCAGGTCAGAGACACATGCTTTCACAGGCTCATTCTGATTAAACCTGCGATTCAGCAGATTTGGTGCAACCTTATAGTTGTGAGAGGCATCCGTCGTCACTTTGAATCGTCTCGAGAGTTTGCTGCGCAAGCCCATTTCCCTCATATGGCATGCTACGGTGGTTCTCGAGACGGGAGTTCCGGATACCTGCAAATCCTTCGCCAGCCGGGGGCTTCCATTGCGTCCCTTGGCAGCAAAATAGGCATCCCTGATCTTTTCGTCCAGCTCCATATACTTACGCTTACGCGCGCCCTCCGGATCTTTAAGCCAGCGGTAATAACTGCTCCTGGGCACTTTCAGTACTTTACACATCACCTCGATCGTCCATTGTTTCGAGTTGTATTCCTTTATAAAGAGATAGATCAACGATCTCTCTTGGAGATGATGCTCAAAGCTTTTTTTAATATGTCCCGCTCCGTTTCAGCTTCACCCAGACGTTTTTCCAGTTCAGCAATCCTTTTGGTGTCCTCACTTAATGACTGGACTCCGTGTCCGGGAAAACTGGCTTCACCTTTCTGCTGGTATTCTTTCCGCCAACGATATAGAAGAAAGGGGGCAATACCCAATTCCTGTGCAAGCTCGGAAACATTCTTGCGTTCTAAACTGAGTTTGACCGCATTCTCTTTGAATGCCTTGTCAAAATGTGTTCTTTGTTTTCTCATATTACACAAAAATAAGCGTTTATGCTTAACTCTGTGTCCCGGCTAAGTTAGTAATTCCAAGAAGGATAGCTTCGAATATAACATAACTAACAATCTTCTCGCTTTACCTATAGACCAGAGATTTAGTGAAGATGATATGTATAGAATCATAGAAATAATAAAGAAAATAATTTAATAATGAGAGATTTAACTGGTAGAAAATTATTAATATTGGGTGGTGTCCCTTTGTCTAATGAGATAATCAAATACGCAAAACGTCTAAACCTTGATGTTTATGTTACCGATTACCTCATAGATTCTCCTGCAAAAAAAAATGCAGATAAAAGTTTTATGACAAGTACAACAGATGTTGATGCAGTTGTTGAACTAATAAAACAAGAGAAAGTGGATGGCACTATTACTGGTTTCGTTGATCTTCTCTTACCCTATTATCATGATATATGCATAAAAAGTGGATTGCCTTGCTATGCAACTAAAGGACAATTTGAAAAATTAATTGATAAAGTATCTTTTAAACAACTATGTAGAGATTTTGGTATACCTGTAGTTGAAGAGTACAAAATTGATGATGTGAGTGATATAAACACTATTAATAATCTTCCCTACCCCATTTTACTTAAACCAGCCGACAATAGCGGTGGTAGAGGTATCACAATATGTAAAACAGCAGATGAGTTCATAGACAACTACAACAAAACCATCTCATTTTCAAAGAGTAAACAGGTTGTGGTTGAAAAGTATATGAAAACGAAAGAGGTTTCAATCTTTTATGTGCTTCAAAATGGTGATATAAAACTGACTGCAATGGGTGATAGGCATATACAGCACTTTAAAGAGGGTGTAATACCACTACCAGTTGCTTATACTTTTCCTTCAGTTTATTTAAAAGAATATGAAAAAACTATACATCCAAAAGTGGTTGATATGTTTACTTCATTAGGAATGAAGAATGGCATGGTGTTTATTCAATCTTTTGTGGAAGATGGTAAGTGTATATTTTATGAGATGGGGTACCGATTAACCGGTTCGTTAGAGTATAAAATAATTGAACATGCAAGTGGATACAACCCACTTAGTATGATGATTGAACACGCTGTTACCGGAGAAACAAATGTTGATTTAAATAGGTTAGCAAATCCTCATTTTGAAAATAAATATTGTAATATTACATTCCTGGTAGAGCCTGGGAAAATAAAAGCTATTGAAGGTATTGAATCAATTAAGAAAATGCCTAATGTTCTGGATATTTTCACATCATATAACAATGGTGATGAAATTCCTGAATCAGCAATTGGCACTTTAAAACAAGTTGTAGCACGTGTCTTTGCATACGGATCTAATAACGAAGAGCTATCGAAAATAATGGATGATGTTCATGCAAAATTAAAAGTAACCTCGATCGAGGGACGAAACATGTTACTTCCTCATTTTGATACAAATAAAATTGAAGTCATATGAAAAATATACTTTTAACTGGTGCAGGTGGTTTTCTAGGCCGACAATTTCTATGGCATATAAAAGATTCGAAAGAATATTTTGTATATGCTGTAACATCCAATACAAAAAAACTAAATGAAATTATTACAGCACCAAATGTTCAAGTAGTAGAAAAAGGTGCAGAAATAAATTGGAGTAATATAGATATTGTGTTGCACAGCGCATTCTCTCGCGCTGGTGAAACCTCTGGATATATAACTAGCTTGGAATATGCAAAAGAGATATTTTATGATGCCATTTCAAATAATGTTCCTGCAATAATAAATATATCATCGCAAAGCGTATATGGTAAGAACCCTAATATACCGTGGAGTGAGGATGCTGATCTAATGCCAAACGACAGTTATGGAATGGCAAAAGCTTCTGCAGAAATCTTATTAGACGGTATTGCTAAGGGTAGTGCAACAATAGTAACTAATTTGAGACTGTCGTCCATTATGCTAAATGCAAGGTTTGTGAATGTGTTTGTTCAAAATGCAATTGATGGCAAACCAATCACTATTATAGGTGGTACTCAGAAAGTATCTTTTATGGATATAAGAGATGCAGTAGATGGTATAATAGCATTGGTTAATGTACCTATATCAAATTGGGATAAAGTATATAATTTGGGTACTGGTAAACAAAATTCAATTGTTGAGATTGCAGAGTTAGTTAAAGATGTTGCAAAATTATATTTAAAACATAATGTTACAATTAATATAGAGAAAAAAGAAATACCTATTAACTCTTGCATGGATATTAATAAGATTTTCAGCCTTACCAATTGGAAAGCGCATTATGACATAAAAGATATGATAAAATCACAGTTTGAGTTTTTGTTGGATAACAAACAAGAGGCAAACAACTCATTTTCTACGCGTTATCCTTTTACATATAAATTGCAATAGAAAATGAATATTAGAAGATTTAGACAAGTATGGCATTATGCTAATAGAGATTCACTAGAGTTGAAAAGGCAAAATGGGAAAGGGAATTTCTATCGCCTTAATATTTTTATTGATATGATTAATTCATATTTAAAGTACAATATGTGGGCTAATCAATATCTAAAAGAGGAATTCTACAATAAATCTTCGGATGAAAAAGAAAAGATAGGCTTAGACTATAAGATAAAAGGAAAAGTAAGAGATAAATGGCAGAAAGAATTTATTAAGGATAGAAAGTTTTTCCTTAAATATTCTCAGAAAAAAATATGAGCTTCCTCATTTACGGCAAAAAAGGAGCAATGCCTATATTAAGAAATACAATATGGGTACTGACTGTTTTATTGAACATGATGTGGAAATTTCCCGTCAACATTATTTACCAGGGACAATAAAGATTGGAAATAATGTACTATTTGCTAAGCATGTTTTTATTGACTATTCTGGATTTGTAGAGATAAAGGATAACGTACAGTTAACAAATGGTGTAATTATTGAGACGCACCATCATTCATTCCACTCTGATCATACTATTGAAAGAAGTGTGATTAATCAAACAAAATTAAAAATAGAAGAAGGGGCAATAATTGGTTCAAAGGCGATTATACTTAGCTCATGCAATTATATAGGAAAAAAAGCAAGAATTGGAGCTGGAGCTGTTGTTACAAAAGATATTCCAGATTATGCAACTGCTGTTGGAGTTCCCGCCAAAGTAATAAGAATAAACAAAAAAACAGAAGTCTAAGTTAAATGTATCTCAAACAACTATATACCAATATCATAAAGAAAAGTGAGTACTGGGATTATTACGGTTTAAAAAATGCTGATTAAGATATAAGCAACTCAGAATCGTGCCGGAACTTTATAAAAGAATATATTCAGCTATCAGGAAAGTCTGAACATACTTTATATGGTGAAATTGATGAGCTGTTTGAAAAAGATCCAAAAAAGAATAACACATATAGTATCCACATTCTTTTTTGGGATGGCACTTTTAAACAATAAGAGACTTGGGATAAATCAGACTATAATTTCTGAAATTGAAAAGTTGAAAGTTTTTGATAGCGAGGATATAATCAAAAGTGAACTACCTTACATATGGTTTTTAGCGACATTGTTTCACGATTTAGGGTATAGTGTAGAGAAAAGTGAATTGGGAAAAGAGCTGCCGAATTACACGCCAGAGTCTAACATTGTTTCTGTTCCTGATTTTTATACGAAAGTATATAAGAAGTATTATGAGTATAGGAAGAATAAAGAGCATGGTATCTATGGCGGAATAAGATTTATACAGGACATGCTTAATATACGGAAAAATAAAGAGCATAAATTTATGTCCAATAGATATTGGGGCAAGGAATTAGAGCTGCTATATAGCCATATTGGTTGGATAATCATCGCTCATAATATATGGTTTAAAAGAAAAGATGAATTATATAATGGTGATTATACTGAGATGCAGGAGTTAGTTTTGGAAGACGATAAGGATTATAGAATAAAGTTTGAAGGGTATCCTCTGTTTTTCTTTTTCTGCCTTGTGGATGTGTTGGAACCTACAAAGAATACTACCCTTTTCTCGAAAGTTAATATCACCTCTGAAAATCGTAAAATTATTATATCAACTAATGATAAATCCTATTCCAAAGCCATAATGGGATTAAATAAATGGCTTACTCCTGTAGAGAAGGATGGTGAGAAGTTGATAATTGATTTTAATTGTAAAGAAATAGACACTTATAAATGATAGACAATAATTATATATACACACCTCTTGCAGAACCCACTCCAATCTCGGAGCAAGTGTGGGCAGAGGGTACTATTCCATTAGTTGCAACAAGTACGCTTACGTATAACCACGCTCCTTATATTCGTGATTGCATAGAAGGTATTTTAATGCAAAAAACAACATTCCCTGTAAGGATTGTGATTTTTGATGACTGTTCAATAGATGGCACAAGGGAAATTGTACAAGAATATGAGTCAAAATATCCGCATTTAATAAAAGGTATTTACCCCAAAAAAAATACATGGGGAAAACCTGAAAGAAAAGAAGCATTCAAACCAAGAAACGAAGCCCGCGACGTAGCTAAATACATAGCACTTTGTGAAGGTGATGATTACTGGACTGATCCGTTGAAACTGCAAAAGCAGGTGGATTTTTTGGAGGAGAATCCTGAGTATGGGTTTATTCATACAAATTTTTCAACTTCAGATGGGAAAAGAATTTCTATTGATAATTTTCCCAAAAATAATTTATATTTAAGTGGTTTCCTTTCAGGCAATTTTACAATAGGAACACTTACTGTTCTATTCAGGAGAGATTTGTATGATAGTCTACCAAAATTTTATCAAGAGAGGAAATTTAAGATGGGGGATTTACCTTTATGGATTGAATTTGCAAGTATTTCAAAGATAAAATATATTCCTGATAAAACAGCTATGTATAGAGTTTTAGAGAATAGTGCTTCACATTCCCCAAATATTGAAAATGCTATTGATTTTAGAAAAAGTAGTCTTGAAGTTAAACTATTTTATATTGAAAAATTCGATCTTTATGAATTAAAAAAACAAGCATTAAAGTCATTTTATTCTGGAGTAGTTAAACTATCATATGAAAAACAAAACAAAGAATATGCAGAAAAATATTATAATATCTTAAGAAGGATAGATAGACCAAGCTTGAAAACAATTATATTTCTCTATGGCTCAAAATATAAAATTGTAAGATACGCCATAAATTTAATATATAAAATTGGTAAATAATTTACAATGTTTAAATTCATTCTGGCCTTCTTTGTCATCATGATTTGGATGACAACAGTTTACAGAAGAAAAAAATCATTTATTTTACCTTCTGTATTTGTATTAGGATTATATTTTATTTCTGTATTACTTTCATACCCGCATGTAATAGTAAATGAAGAGTTATTATCATTAGACCCTAAATATTTTGAAGCTTCAATTGTATTTCTGTCATTATTATTATTATATCTTTTACCTTTCACAAATATAAGAGAAGATAAGGTTAAATCGATTGTTCTTCCAAATGCCAAAACATTATATGTTTTTTCTGTTGCAATAATCTTTCTCTCGCTTTTCTCGATTATATTCTTTACACCTACAGTAATTGATGTGTTTTCGGTTGAAAATCTTGGAGATGCTAGAATTTTAATGACACAAGAAGGTCCTTTTGTTGAAGTTTCAATATGGAATACCATTGCTTCTGTTTCTGCATCACTGTATACTATTGCATTAATCCTATTTTTTATATATAGGGCAAAAGGGACTAATAAAAAGATGTCAATCTTATTATTAGTTTCATCATTTTCCTATGTATTTAATGTCTTTGCATATGTTGGTAGGGACGGTGTCGTATTTTGGATTTTTTCTTTTATAGGTACATATTGGTTGTTCAGAAATTATATTTCATCTAAAGACAAGAAGACTATTCGAAAATATTTCAATATTTTCTTAATTATAGCAATCCCATTATTTATGGCTATAACATTTGACAGATTTAGTGATAATCCATTGGCAGGAATTATTTCCTATATGGGACAATCATTCCCTAATTTTACTCTTGCATATCATGCAGATTACCCAGTATCTGGCGGAAATTCATTTCCGCTTTTTAAAGAGATCCTTGGACTTCCAATGACTGAATCATATAGTGGGGAGTATGGAGGGACTGTGACTTGGGTATTTGGAACATTTCTAAAATCATTTTTATTAAATTTTGATATAATTGGAACTATTATTTTGGGATTAGGAATGGGATTAATTCTTAAACTGACTTTCAGGAAGAACTCAAGTGTTTTTTATTTCCATCAATTATTTATTTATTTTCTATATTTCCAGATATTTTCTCAAGGTGTTTTTTATTTTAGACAATATGGAAGAGGAGGTAATTTGTTCATAGTATTATCATTTTTCTTTTATTTTGTTTTTTTATTTTTGAAAAGACATGAAAATAATCCTGTTGTCTTGAAGATCAACAATGATTAGGTGATTTTAATAAATAGAAATATTAACTATTCGGAGTAATTTTACCTTAACAAAAGATGATCAACGAATTCTGCCTCTGGATTATTAACAAAGAGCGTAAGTTAATTGGGGTCTGCTGAATAATAGATATCTATGCTGTAAATCAGTAAATTAAACGATATAAAATTTGCATAACTGCAAGAGATTGAGTATTTTTACTTCATAAACCTTGCATTTTATGATACGATACAAGAGCTCCAGACAGCTTTCAATATCCGAGTTCAAGATGCCTTTTGAGGCAAAACTGGATGAGAATAACCGGTGGGTTGTTCTTTCAAAAATAGTTCCCTGGGAAGAGTTCGCCCGGCTTTACTACAAGAACTTCAAGAGCAACCGTGGTGCCCCCACCAAGGATGCCCGGCTTGTGCTGGGAGTGATCATCATCAAGCACATCATGAAGACGGACGACCGCAGCGTGATAGAGATTATACAGGAGTATTAGCAGTTTTTGAAAGAGAAATGAGTCCGTTTCACCGGGGAGCCACTGGGACGAAAACCGGCAAAAGAGATCAAGAGCAGATACCAAAAACGTAAAGAGCGACGAGAGGCGGCGGAACGCAATCAGGTTGAAGGAAAGTTTGGTCAGGGGAAACGTGGATA
>MTBK01097932.1_pt1 | contig 12758 bp, 10 predicted proteins | sample 1535981 | NCBI WGS metagenome assembly MTBK01 (sample SAMN06109225, study PRJNA356200) | anaerobic digester metagenome | isolation source: biogas reactors fed with pig manure or primary and secondary sludge | place: Spain | collected 2016-06-30 | reverse complement strand
TTGACCAGCTCGGGCAGCTCTGTCTGCAGGTACTGCTCCGGCAAGCCCATCAGGAAGTCGATCTCAGCGGCGGGGCGGCTCCAGTTTTCCGTGGAGAAGGCAAACAGGGTGAGCGCCTTCAGTCCGAGGTAATCGCAGAAGCGCACGGTCTGGCGCACGGTCTCCACCCCCTGGCGGTGGCCGGCGGAGCGGGGCAGCCCTCGTTCCCGGGCCCAGCGCCCGTTGCCGTCCATGATGATCGCCAGATGCGCCGGAATGCGGCGGCGGTCGAGCTGCTCTAGAATTTCCTCTTCCTGCGGCTTTAACTGCATTGCTCTGGATTTCACCCTTTTCCGTAGTAACAGCGGCTCCCCGTAAAGGAAGAGCCGCTTCCTGGAATCCTCTGTCCCCCGGGTTCAAGAAGCACTCCCCGCAAGACTTATACTTCTAAAATTTCTTTTTCTTTCGCCTCGAGAAGCCGATCGATCTCGGCTATTTTATCATCGGTCAGCTCCTGGACCTCATCCTGGGAGCGTCTCCATTCATCCTCGGAGATATCGCCGGCCTTTTCAAATTGTTTCAAACTGTCGTTGGCCTCACGGCGCAGATTGCGAATGCCCACCCGGCTCTCCTCCGCTTTTTTGCGGATCTGTTTAACCAGATCGCGGCGCCTTTCTTCAGTCAACTGCGGGATGGCCAGCCTGATCACATTGCCGTCATTGATCGGAGTCAGCCCCAGGTCCGATTTCAAGATTGCTTTCTCGATGTTTCCCGCAGCGCTTTTGTCCCAAGGCTGGATCACAAGCAGCCGCGGTTCCGGGGCGGTTACCCCGGCCAGCTGGTTCAGTGGAGTGGGCGTATCGTAGTAGCTAACCTCGATCCGGTCGAGCAGGGCCGGCGTGGCCCGCCCGGCACGCAATGTGGCCAGCTCGCGCTGAAAGGCGGCGACCACCTTATCCATACGCTCGCCAGTATCTAAATAGATCTCTTCAACCATAGATTACCCACCTTTGATCAGAGTTCCTATCTTTTCCCCCATCACCGCTCTTCTGATATTTCCCGGATAGAGGCCGAAGACGACGAGGCGGATCTGGTTGTCCATACAGAGCGATGCCGCCGTGGCATCCATCACCCCGAGACCGCGTTTGATTACCTCCAGGTAACTCAGCTCGGTAAAGCGGTTGGCATTGGGAAAGCGCAGCGGATCGGCGTCATAGACCGCATCGACCTTGCCCTTTGCCAGCAGGATCACTTCAGCTTCAATCTCCGCCGCCCGCAAGGCCGCAGTCGTATCGGTGGAGAAATACGGATTACCGGTACCTCCGGCAAAGATAACCACCCGGCCTTTTTCCAGATGCCTCAGCGCGCGGCGGCGGATATAGAGCTCGGCCACCTGCCGCATCTCCAGGGCCGTCTGAACACGCGTATCCACTCCGTTTCGCTCCAGCGCATCCTGCAGGGCCAGGGCATTGATCACCGTGGCCAGCATCCCCATATAATCGGCCGTCGCCCGCTCCATCCCCGACTGTGCCGCCGCCGCTCCCCGCCAGATGTTGCCTCCGCCGACCACGATGGCGATCTGCACTCCTGTGGGGAGCAGTTCCTGAAGCTCCAGAGCGATCTCTTCGACCACCTTGCGGTCGATTCCAAAGCCCTGATCTCCCGCCAGAGCTTCGCCGCTCAACTTCAAAACAACCCGCTTATAGGCAGGCATTTCCAATCTTCAACCCTCCAAATCTATTCGACAGCTTTTAAGAGCAATCCTTTATTTTGGATAAAAAAAGAACACGCTGGCGTGTTCTTTAGTCCTCACTGTCACCGTCTGCCGCTTCGCCGACGGCAAAGCGGGCAAAACGGCGAATGACGATATTTTCGCCTATTTTCGCGATGAGCTCAGAGAGCAGATCGCGGACGGAAAGATCCGGATCCCGGACATAGGGCTGCTCGAGCAAACAGTTTTCCTGATAGAACTTGGCAATGCGTCCTTCGACGATCCGCTCGATGACCTTCTCCGGCTTCCCTTCGCGGAGAGCCTGACCGCGCAAAATCTCCCTCTCTTTTTCCACCTCGTCCGCGGAAACGTCTTCCCGGTCAATGTAGCGCGGATTGGAGGCGGCCACCTGCAGGCAGATGTTGCGCACAAACTCACGGAACTCATCATTGCGCGCCACAAAATCGGTTTCGCAGTTTACCTCCACCAAGACGCCGATCTTGCCGCCCAAGTGAATATAGGAATCGATGATCCCCTGCGCGGCGACGCGACCGGAGCGGCGGGCGGCGGCAGCCAGCCCTTTTTCCCGCAGGATCACGACCGCTTTCGCTTCGTCTCCCCCGGCCTCCTGGAGCGCCTTTTTACAGTCCATCATCCCGGCGCCGGTCTTTTCGCGCAGGGCCTTAACCGCTTTTGCCTCAATTTGCATCATGATCTCCTCCTGCTTACCTGTCGCTTGCTGTATCTGCAGCGGCCTGCTGCGGTGGCGCAGCCGCGCCCTTGTCCTCTTTTTCCGGTGTCGGCACCGCGGCTCCGGCATCAGCGGCGGCCTGAGCGGCGCTCTCTTCCGCTTCCGCCTCGGCGAGCTCTTCAGCATGCCTGGCTTCCTGAATATGCCTTCCTTCAACGGCGGCATCGGCCAATAGCGAAGTGATCAGCTTGATCGCCCTGATGGCATCATCGTTACCCGGGATGATGTAGTCGATCTCATCGGGATCACAGTTTGTGTCGACGATGGCGATGATGGGAATACCGAGCTTGCGCGCCTCGGCGACGGCGATCCGCTCCTTGCGCGGATCGACCACGTAGACGGCGTCGGGCAGCTTTTTCAGATTCCTGATCCCGCCTAAAAACTTGAGCAGCTTGGCGTGCTCATGCCTCAGCATGAGGACCTCTTTTTTGGGCAGCAGCTCAAAGGTGCCGTCCTCCTCCATCTTTTCGAGGTCGTGAAGCCGCTTGATCCGCTTGCTGATCGTCTGGAAGTTGGTCAACATCCCTCCGAGCCAGCGCTGGTTGACATAATGCATCCCGCACCGTTCCGTCTCCAGCCGGATCGATTCCTGCGCCTGTTTTTTCGTGCCCACAAAGATAACATTGCCGCCCCGGGCGGCAATATCACGAACAAAAGCGTAGGCGACATCCATGAGCTTAACCGTTTGCTGCAGGTCGATGATATAGATTCCGTTGCGCTCGGTGAAGATGTAGCTTTTCATCTTTGGGTTCCACCGGCGGGTCTGGTGCCCGAAGTGAACCCCTGCCTCGAGCAGCTGCTTCATTGTAACAGTGGCCAAGATAACTCCTCCTTTTGGTTGAACCACCGCTCCCTCTCATCGCTTTATCCGCAGCCGTACGGCTGACCCGGTCCAGCTCCGGGAGCGTGCGTATTTAAATTGTCCGTCGGTAGTATAGCATAGTTAACCCGGGAAGGCAATTCCGGGAAAAGACCCCTTGGAGAGCTGAAGAGCAGCTCCTGAAGAAGTGCCGTTTGGGGGTAAAAAAGAGAGGATAATTCAGCCCGGGGAAGAACTAGAGAGCAGAGCCCGGGGCGCTGCCGCTGCCGGGTCGCTGTTCAAAAATGAGGAGGCATATAATATGGAACCGGAATGGGCCGATCAGAAAACAAATTTCCCCATAATCGATGTGCGGGATTTAACCGGCAACTTCTTGCCGATGATCCTGCACCGGGCACAGCAGGTCAACCTGCACAACGGGATCTGCGTTGTGCAGAGCTTTGAACCGAAGCCGCTCTACTCGGCGCTGCAGGATCTCGGCTTTGACCATGACGTGGAAAAAGTTTCTGCACACGAATATAGAGCCTATTTTTTCAGAACTGAGCTGAAAAACGCCACTTACAAAAGCGGAGCCGATATGCCCTTTAAGCCGACGGCGATCCTTAATTACAAAGTGATCGACGATCTGCTGGCAGGGACGGTGGTCGATCTCTGGGGCTATATCTGGGAGAAAGAGGATGCAGCGATCGATTTAAAGACCAAGCTGCTTCTTTCCATGAGCAACGCCATCGGCGCTTCCCGGTTCAGGCAGGCCACCAGAGAGCTGATCAAAGCGTACTCCTTGGGGGTTACGGTCAAAGAGTTGGATGAGCTGTTCTCCCTGTTTGCCTGGAACCAGGGTATCGGCCACTTCTCATCGGAGATCGGGCCCTCCCCCACCTTTGGCGTTTACCGGCAGATCAAAAAGAGAGAGCAGGAGGGCCTGGCCCGTGATAAAATTGTCGAAGAGATCATGAAGACCTTCGGCGATGGCAATCCGGATGTCAATGTGCTCTACCGGAAGAAAGTCAAATGTTGCGAAAGAGAGCCGGAGTAGCGCTGTAGAGCAACCCGGGTGCAGCGAAGGAGTCAGTCTCCCCCTGTCATTCGGCAGGCTTCTCCTCTCACGCGGCCCCCTCCCCCCTGTCATTGTGAGCGCAGCGCTTGGTGACAGAAAAATAGTACAGGCTGATCAGAGGAGCCGTCTCTGAAGATGGCGAAAGGATCACTGCGCCGGCGGTTTCGCCTTGCTGAGGCTGAATAGCAGCAACTCATTGGCAGAAACTGCGCCGACGCCATTATTTTCACCAAAAGAAGGAGGAGAACCACACATGGGTATGTTTTGCTATCAGTGTCAGGAGACAGCCAGGGGAACCGGCTGTACCACCCGCGGTGTTTGTGGCAAAAAAGAGGAGCTGGCCAAACTGCAGGACCTGCTCATCTACACGCTCAAAGGTATCGCCGAAATTGTGATCAAGGGCGCCCTCGAGATCGACCAGCTGGATGAGATCAACGAGCAGGTGCTGAGCAGCCTTTTCATGACCATTACCAATGCCAATTTTGATGAAGCTTCCTTCGAAAAACAGATCGAGAAAATGCTCGCCTTCAGAGACAGGCTCAGGGAAGCCGCTCCTGCGGTGGAGCTGCACGATGCCGCCACTTTCACGGCAGATTCAAGAGAGGCGCTGCTGGAGAAAGCCGCCGCCGTGGGCGTGCTGGCAACGGAGAACGAGGATGTGCGCTCCCTTCGCGAAACGATCATCTACGGACTGAAGGGGATGGCCGCCTATGCCGAGCACGCCAAAAATATCGGCAAAGAAGAGCTGCCGATTAACCAATTCATCTACGAAGCGCTCGCCGCAACGCTGAACGAGACCCTTTCAGCGGATGAGCTGGTGGCGCTGACCCTGAAAACCGGAGAGTACGGTGTGCGGGTGATGGCGCTTCTCGATGAGGCCCACCGTTCCAGATTCGGCGATCCGGAGATCACCAAGGTCGGCATCGGAGTTCGCCAAAACCCGGCGATCCTCATCACCGGCCACGATCTCACCGATCTGGAGCAGCTGCTGAAGCAGAGCGAAGGAAGCGGTGTCGATATCTACACCCACGGCGAGATGCTTCCGGCTCACTACTATCCGGCATTTAAAAAATACGACCACTTCGCCGGCAACTACGGCAATGCCTGGTGGAAACAGCTGGAGGAATTCGTCTCCTTCAACGGCCCCATCCTCTTCACAACCAACTGCATCGTGCCCCCCAGGAGCGAGGAAGTGAGGGCCAGAATCTTTACGACAGGCTCCACCGGCTACCCCGGCTGTCCCCATATTGAAGCTGATGCCGGGGGCGCCAAGGATTTTTCAGAGATTATCGCCCTGGCCAAAACCCTGCCCCCGCCCGAGGAGATTGAAAGTGGCCATATTGTCGGCGGCTTCGCCTACACTCAGGTCCTGGCCCTTGCCGACCAGATTGTCGAGGCGGTCAAAACGGGAGCGATTAAAAAGTTCTTTGTCCTGGCCGGCTGCGACGGGCGCATGAAATCGAGGGCCTACTATACCGAATTTGCCAAAAGACTGCCCCGTGATACCGTTATCCTCACTGCGGGCTGTGCCAAATACCGCTACAACAAGCTGGATCTGGGCGAGATCGGCGGCATTCCCCGCCTCCTTGACGCCGGGCAGTGCAACGACTGCTATTCGCTTGCAGTCATCGCGCTCAAGCTCAAGGAGCTCTGCGAAATCGATGATATCAACGAGCTGCCCATCGCTTACAATATCGCCTGGTATGAGCAGAAAGCGGTGATCGTGCTGCTGGCGCTGCTCTATCTGGGGGTGAAGGATATCCACCTCGGCCCTACCCTTCCCGGATTCCTTTCTCCTGCGGTGGCCGGGGTCCTGGCGGATAAATTCGGCCTCACCGGCATCGGCACCATCGACGAAGATATCGCCCTGTTCATGGGAAGGTAACGGTAAAAAGAAACAGCAGCGTGTTTGATTGAAAATAATTCGGCTATAAGGTGTTATTAAAAAACCCACCAATGAGGCGGGGTTTGAGATCCTGCGTGTGGTCATTGCCGGACATGTTTATTCTTTAAGGTACTGTACAATGATCTCCTTGAGAATACTTTTGAGCATTTCTTGATACTTATTTTTTTTGTGATCCTGCTCTGCATAGCCGGCATTGCATCGTGCAACACAGGCAAAGCGTATTTGAGAAGACTTCCCTTTAACCGGTATTGACGTAAGATTATACAGCTCATTGTCTTCATCAAAGAATTTGGGGGCCGCTGCATACGCGTCGGTCAATGACAATGTTCGCAACAGCGTATGGCGATCGCGCACATAGAGCAACCTGGTGGGTTTGTCTATACCCAGCACATTGCTCTCTATTTCAATATTCAAAACAGAATCCATAAAATCACTGTACGTCACGCAGGGGTAAGGTTCCAGCTCGAAACCGTGGATCAGTTTAACAGATGCTAATTTATGTTTTTGGGAAATAGTGATGTGGATTCCTGCACGATCGATCTCGAATAAATCCAGGCCTTTATCCTTGATATAATTCTTGATAAATTTTTCTTCTTCGGCGAGGTAGAGCACAATGCCGATATCTGCAGAGTTATAGTAAACTTGATCGATTACTTCAATGATGCCGGTCTCATAAAATGATATTTCAAAATGCTCATCATCTGCTATTCTCTGATAAAATTTTTCAAACACTTTCATGGCCACAGAAGTTCTCGTGCTGCAGATCGCATATCTGCTTTTTTGTATTTTTTTGCTGTACCTTTCTTTTATATATTCTGAATGTCTGAGCAGCGGTCCGGCCAGTTCTATAAATTCTTTTCCCTCATCTGTTATTACCGAGCCCAGCGTTGTACGGTGAAATAACCTTATCCCAAAGTTGTGTTCCAATTCTTTTATGCAATAGCTCAGGTAGGGCTGAGTAATATAGAGCTCTTTGGCTGCTTTATTGATCGAACCATGTTTCATCACCGCTTGAGCGTACTTGATATGCTGCAAATTCATTTAGTGTCACTCCCAAAAGGTGATTGGCTTTATTCCAGAATATCATTTATAACGACCTGTTGGATCACTGCCAGTTTGAATTGGCCTTATCCAGATGATCGATCTTGCCAGCGGCGTTTCACCGGTAATTGCTCTGTCAAAGAATTTGTTTGAAAGATTGTGCTCTACTGTAGCACCTGTTCCGGCACGGCCAGCTCACCGAAGATTCTTGGTTGTCCGATGCGTCTCTTAATTCAAACCATATCACAATCCGGCGGTCAAGTCTATTTTGAGAAAGCCCTTGATCGTGTCAAGGTACTGCAGGTTTAAAAACTGTTTTCCAGGCAACCGAATCAGGATACGCTCAGCAAGTGGGTACAAGAGCCCGGAAGAGTAAGCAACGAAAAGAAAAGCAGCTTAACTCGGTGTCTATTTTATTGGGGGAAGCTCAGCGCCTCTCATCAGTTATCTTAAAAAGCGACCGAAAAGGTAGCCGTCCCTGACAACACTTTACTTGCACCAGCCTTTTCCTTGCTCGATTATTGATCGCCGATCTGTTTTCCGATTAGATCGTCTGCTCGGGTTAGCCAGGGGCATTCTTCAGATCTCAGCTTGCCCGGCTGTCTGCTGTCCCGAGCAAATCCGCATTCAGGTTTTCGCTTGCCAAAGCATATCCGTAACGAGCACACCGCCGAAATGAAAACCCACCATGAGAGGTGGGTTTTCATTATTTGCTATTTTCTGTTCGGAGTACGTTTAAAAAGATATTTCAGTAGTAAATTATTTACTGAGCAACCTATGTCGAATCTCATCTACGCTTAACTTGTCTTTGCGATTTCGGTATATCAGGACAGAAGCGACTATCAGAATAGTGATAACAATAAACGATATCGATTCACCGACGTTCAAGCCTCCGCTCGGGCTAAAAGGTGTATAGAGAAACAGATATCCGATGCTGAACAGCAAAGAAAGCGCCCCAAAAAGCTTGTAGCCGGGCACTTTATAAGGCCTTTCAACAAGCGGCTGGTCTCTTCTTAAACGCAAGAAAGAAATTGTCACCAAGATCCATGAAATAATCAGGAAACAGGAGAGGACATTTGTAACCCCTACGAAAAGAGGTTGACTGGTTCCTAAAAAGGTCCATAAGGTGCTGGCCAAAAATATTATCCAGATTACCTTGGAAGGAGTTCTATGTGTCGGATGCAACTCGTCAAGATTTCCGGGGATATACTTGGCCCGGGCTAAACTGTATAAAAGTCGGCTACCCGCAGCGTAAGCCGCATTCAAGCTCGTCAGAAGGCCGAGCAGCGAAGCAAAGGTGACGAAACTTCTAGCTGCAACTGAGCCCCTATATAGAAGATTGAGCCCGTCAATCACGACCAAGCCCTGACCGCTACGAACGCTCTCGGGAGCGGCAAAAGAAAGTCCCAGAATGATTAAAATATAAAACAAAACCGATCCCCATACTGTCAACACAACAGCCCGGCCAGTTGATTTGGCCGGCATATTTGCTTCTTCGGCTACTTGTGGGATGGCGGCAAAACCGCTTAAAAACCCGGGTACCATTAACATGATCAAAGTTAACCCCGAGATGCCGGTAAAGAATGGCTTGGCATTCTCCACGTTACCAAGAGAAATACCGCTCACGAAAAAGAAAACAGCTGCGCCAAATAAGATAAAAACGGCTGCCGTTTGCACTCTGCCGGATAGTTCAGCTCCCCGGTGATTGATATAAGCAAAAATAAAGTTGATGACCAACGATATTAGAATATAGGAAACAAATATCTGGTTTCCGGCAAAGGTCCATAAGGGACCCCACTGTGGAACAAAGATACCCAGTCCATCCAGAATAACCGGTATCATCATGACTTCAACGAAAATCAAACCTATCCAGAGCACTGTAGTGCACCAACCGGCGACAACTGACCAGAGCTCTCCCATGCCTTCAAACACAAAAACAGCGTCTCCGCCTGCTCGCGGATAGATGGAAGTCAGTTCTGCATAAACGACACCAACAAAACTGCACAGAATGCCGGCAATGGCAAATGCCAGCACTCCCCCCATCGTTCCGGGGGTAGTCCCCCAAAGTCCGGCATATATAATCCAGGACCATCCGACAACACAGCCAAGCCCTATTGATAAAACACTGAGACCGGATAAAGATTTTTTCAAAGTAACATTCTCTTTATTTTCCAACTGGCTGACCTCCTTAAAGGTTAAATATTATCTTCGTGCATGGTTCGCTCGATGAAAATAGTACATCAGCCACAGAAACAGCGAGATCGCTTTTACAACAAAAACCCTATCCGCATCTACAATTACCAGAGCATGACTTATCCACACCTTTCCGCGATTGCATTGGCCCTATATCCAGATTACATTGTCTTTTTTAAATTTCTTGATCTCTTCTTCTGAGTAGCCGAGTTTCTCCAATGTGGCAGCAGTATGCTCACCGATTTGGGGATCAAGGGGATTTTCTCCAGGCTGTACTTGCGCCTTGATATCGGAGAACTTGATCGGATTATTGAAAGTTTTCACTGAACCCAACTGCGGATGTTCAATATCAACTATCATATTGCGGGCCTGCAATTGCGGATCGGAAAGTAGTTCAACGACACTTTTGACCACACCGCATGGGATAACCATCTCTTCGCAGAAATCCATCAATTCATCCACAGTTTTTGTTTTGGTCCACTTGGCAAACTCTGCGTTGAGGTAAGGGAGATCGGCTGAACGACGTTCCATCGCCTCTTCGTCGTCTCCCTTGTATTCCTCGGCCAGATCCTTGCGGCCAATACTTTCATAGACTCTGCTAAAGGTTTCTCCACCCATAGCGCAAGCCATAACCCACTTTCCTTCAACCGTTGGAAATGCATCCCAGGGCGCCCCCAGCGGATCGGTGTTGCCACGAGCGGGTAACGGATCGCCGGTCATACTGGTCCGGATCACCGACTCCTCCAGGACAGCAAAGACACCGTCCATCATCGATATATCAATTCGCTGACCCAGGTTTGTCTTTTCACGCAACAGCAAGGACGATACAATACCGATAACCATGTTCATTCCCGCCAGACTGTCGGCTAATGCGGGTCCCGTCTTCAACGGGGGTTGGCCTGGATATCCGGTCAGGCTCATCAATCCACCCATAGCTTGCGCCACGGGATCAACACTGCGTTTATTGGCATAGGGCCCGTTAGTTCCAAAACCGCTGATTGAAGCATAGATGATCCGCGGATTTACCTCTTTTAATTGGTCGTAGCCAAGGCCCATCCTTTCCATTGTGCCCGGGGTGAAATTCTCTGTAACCACATCGGCTTCTTTTACCAGTTCCAGGAATAGTTCCCGTCCCTGTTCGCTTTTTAAGTTCAGCGCCATTGATTGTTTACCCCGGTTAAGCATGTAAAAGTAGCCGCTCCAACCGTTTTTAAGGGGTGGGAGAATTCTGGTCCAGTCACCGAACGGGGGTCCCTCGATTTTTATTACTTCCGCTCCCATATCCGACAGGAGCAAGGTTCCAAAAGGACCGGCGTAAACCCAGGTTAGGTCCAAAACTCTGATGCCGTCGAGAGGTTTCAGTTGTTTCATCTGTTTATCTCCTATCTATTGTTCGTTGTCGGTTAATATAAATTCCCAGCGGCACATCACATTCTCGATACGGGGGTCCGGATGAGCATGCAGGCAGGTTGTCTTGAAAGCAGGGTTGATTGCTTTCGCCAGCGCATCATAGAGATTTACAGCACCAAGTTTGCACGGTATCAAAGGAAGGTTTTGAGCATCCCGGTATGTTCCCATGGGACACTGGTTGACCTGCATGATCAGCTTGTCATCAGTGACTTCAAGAAATTCCCAAGTAAATCCGGAGGGAGCCCACTGCGCTGCGCAGAATTTCAAAACAACAGCCAGTGCTTGAACGTCGTCACCCAGGTTTAATAGTTTTTTCAATCTGTGTGATTGCGCCTTGGCAGTATTTTCCCAGACCTCTCCATCAAGGCGAGCAGTGTCGTCAAAACCAAAATCTCTTTCTACGGAGATCATCCAGTAGTTTTGGTTTGTCCAGTAGTTCTTTACCCACATGTTGACCATTTCAACGAGAGTTTCTTTCGGCAGCTCCATTAACTCATTTTTCAAACTATCCCAGGTTACCTGTCCCGGCGCAGTTGGTTTAAAATTTGTCATTTCGATCAACCTTTCCGTATTTTTTTAAAAACAGATAGCCAACTATGTTCATTACTACCATTACATCAAGGATAAAGCTTTAAAATTTATTCCTTACTGTGTTACGACCCAAAGTCATCTGTTTTCCTTGAGCAAACATCGATTGATTTATATATTTTTAAGCTATCGCCTCCCGGATGGTTGTATTTTGACAATCCACAACTTCCTCTTCCAGCCGACACCGGAGCGGTTCGCTATATTCAATATTAGTCTAACATTTAGAAAATTTTAATTGAATTTGTTTTTCTTTATAACGCTATAACTACTCCTTATTAGTACTTCTTGCTTATCGATGAATCATTCGAGAATTGCACCGTTTTAGCACTCATGTGCCGTCCAGCGCTTACCGCAAACGGTGATTCAGGATCTGCTTCCGTTAACAGACCGTTAAACTGCAAGAAACTACCATTTATGCGGTTTCCTTTATTTTTGCCCGACTTTGCGATAAGATTATAAATCATCCCGCAGCAGGGTTTAAACCAGAGGATGCAAAACAACTGAAAAGAGGTCGTAAAAATATTTAGCCCCTATTTATGGCTTTTGAGCATCGGTCATCTCACCGTTGATTTATGCCAGGGCGCTCTGCCCATCCTGACGCCGCTGCTGGCAAAGAGTTTAGCGCTTAGCTATTCCCAGGTGGGCCTGGTGGCGCTGGCATTTACCTTCAGTTCAGCCATTATTCAACCCCTTTTCGGGGTGTTAAGCGATCGCCGCGGCATGCCCTGGCTAATGCCCCTGGGGCTGCTCCTGTCCGGGGTCGGGCTGGCCCTGGTGGGAGCGGTGCCCTCTTTCGGGCTTTTACTGGTTGCTGTGCTTTTTAGCGGAATCGGGGTGGCGGCATACCATCCTGAAGGTTCGAAGATGGCCCACTACGTCAGTGAAGAAGAAAAGGCCGGCGCCTCCATGGCCATATTTTCGGTCGGAGGTAATCTCGGCAACGGCCTCGGGCCCATTCTGGCCATTTTTGTTCTCGGATTTGCCGGCCTCAAATCAGTTCATTACATCATGATTCCGGGGATAGCGGTGGGGTTGCTGTTCCTTTATTTCCTGCCCCGGTTCCGGCAAATTCTGATGGAAAACAGGACTGTCGAGAGAGAAGCCCCGCGGCAAAGCTCCGGTAACGGTACCAAAATCGGCAGCCTCATCTTTCTCATGCTCTACGTAACCGTGAGATCGTGGATCCAGGCCGGCCTGGTCTATTTTATCCCCTTTTATTACCAGGGTCTGACCGGTTTCTCCACACCGGAATATCTGGTCAGTATCTTTTTGATTGCCGGCGCTGCGGGGACGGTCTTGGGC
>MTBK01007404.1_pt1 | contig 12769 bp, 10 predicted proteins | sample 1535981 | NCBI WGS metagenome assembly MTBK01 (sample SAMN06109225, study PRJNA356200) | anaerobic digester metagenome | isolation source: biogas reactors fed with pig manure or primary and secondary sludge | place: Spain | collected 2016-06-30 | reverse complement strand
CTCTACCATCATAACCAAATCGACCCATTGTATGGTGATGGAGTTGTGCTGAGCAACCCGGGAAGGAACACGAAAACGACCTTCTTCCAGAAGTTTTGAGTATATGACCAGGCCTCCGGGTTCCATGTGAAGCAATTTTAACCGATTCCTGGCTTTATTGACAAATAGGAAGACATCTCCGTCACGAACATTACGACCCATGTTGTTTGTTACAAGACCGCTGAGGGTATGAAAACTTTTACGCATATCGGTAGGTTCGCTGTAAAGATGGTACCGCATGCTGTCGTTCAGACTAAACATGACGGCCCCCTTCTGAAGATGTTATTATGGTATTTACCATAATGGGATCCAGAAAACCACGAATACGCAGTTCAGCACCGGCCGGAGTACGAAGTTCTATCTCTATCTCTCCCTGGGGAACGTAAGTGTGAGGAATGTTTTTGTTTTTACTACGACCACCTTTACATGTAAGACCGCTGCCCTGAATATGGATGGGAAGGAATGAACCTCCCGGAGAGAAAATACCTGCTGCTTGTTGTTCTCTGGCTTTACGTTTCCAGTAATAGTATGTATAAAGATTAATACCCTTTGAAGTCAAATACTCTTTGTTGCTCTGTCCGGAGGCCTGAAGGTCCTGTTCTAGTTGATAAAATTCTTCGAGTGTCATGGCTTTTACTTTGGAAACAAAAGTAAAAAGCTCTTACTACCCCTGCAATATGTGTTTTATCGGATGCTTACAAGTAATCGCTATCCCAGAACCTGTTCTAAGTAAATTGTTCTCTTTCGTTATTATGTAAATCCCATCTCCATACGCTGTACCTTCAACTAGAAAGCTTTCTCCAACCCTTGTAATATTCATCTCAGTAGTACTATACCTTGTATGATACACCCATGTGCCTAAATATTCTGAACCATCTGGCCCGTTAGAGCAAGCATTTATTAATGAGAGAAATGCAATGATTGATAATAGTTTAAATGTTTTCATTTTGATTGATTTTTTAATGTTCAGAATTGTTTTCCGGTGCCACCTCATTTAACATGAAGTGTCTGATGTCTAGTATAATAGAAAATAATCATCTGCAATCAGTTGGGGCGTCAAATGGAACGTTTATAGGAACTCAAATTGGAACTAATTCAAATATAAGTAATTATTCCTTAGACACATCGGCAACTTTGATTTTTCACTGCGAATTGCGTTGCCTTTCCGCAGGTTCTCCTGAGGGATAGTGAATAGTGGCTTGCTACACTTTTTCTAACATGCTTAATTTCTGTAAAGTGCAGCGATGCACTTTTTTTTACACTCCCTACCCTTAATCATGTTGACTTTCTATACTAGAATTTTGTACATGAATTATCTTGCCGAACTATTGCTTGTTTATGTCAATTGAAATGAGATTCTTTTTCAAGAAATTCTGATGGTAATAATCCGGTATGATTGCTTTATGCTCTGAAAACCTACGATCTGGTTCACAAAGCAAGACCTTAAGGTTCTAGGGGAATATCCGAGGCATGTACCAAGTGCATGTTGGACCAAGCCTGCTCGTAGGCATAATGATTCCCAGATAAACTAGATAAGATCAACTCTTTCTCATCCACTCTCAACCTAACCTCTGAATTATTAATAACAATGGTATTTTCATCTTTGATGTACCATTTCTGGTACCCTGCATAGCCAGTAACAGTATAGCGGCCGTCTCTATGGAAAGAAAAAACGTCCTTTTCTAATTCTTCAGGATACCGTGTCCATGAAATTAAATTACCATCTAAATCCTCCCAGCTGTGTCTAAGTGATTTCCAAGGATAGTAAGAGACCAGTCCAAAAAGAGATGTGGTCCAATCACCCACCTTGATGGTAACTTCTTTAATGATTTCTTTTTCCTTATTGACAGCCTTGAAGACTAAGAGGGTGTCAGCAAAGACCCTATCATAGATTGTTTTAGAGCCGTATGCAGCACTCAACTGCTCCTCATCATTAATAAACAATACGTTAGTGTTTGTGGCTGCCCACGTAAGAGTCACGTTTTTTTCCCCGTAAGGAATAGTTTTTTTTGGAAAAACAACCTCTAGACTGGGCTCTTTCTCTTCCTCTTTAGGCTTCTGTTCTTTAAATATAGGGGGTATGACTACTTTCTCACAGCTGTGCAGAAGCAAGACTCCTGAAAGCAATGTGAGTCCAGACAGTAGTATTAGAAAGTGTTGTCTCTTTTTCATCTGACAAGAAAAGGCGAACGATTTGACTATAAAGGTATAACAAGTTTCTCATACTCACAAAAAGGTATGAATGCATTGTGACTTTTGGCCGGATTACATTTGATTGGATACGCAGAAAAGTCTCAACTTAACAATCGGTTGGTGTTGTAACTATTGTTGTTAAAATACAGGGATTAATAATCCCTGACACACCGAACTGAAAATCCATAATCTTTTAAGAGGGTTTGTCTGAATACGTTGTTGAAAAAATAGTACAAACCTCGGCCCCAAGCGGCAATGGGATTTGTATCGTACTCTGTAGAACTCCACCAGTAGCCGTCGAAACCAACAAAGAGGAAAATTCCATCGTATTGACGGTAGCCTCCTGGAAGAGCTGAGAAACCCGACTTATTCCTGTATGCAGGATAATCGGTATTGCCCACGGTTCCTGTTCCGGTATAAGAGCCCCAGCCATCTTCATTTGCTAATGATTTGGCAATTTTTTCTCTTGGACCATTAGGTTCGTTAAGGTCATACCCAATAGAACCATCATAATTATAACCATTGTTCGCCAAATATTCTTCCAGTAGTGTATACTCTTCATCGCTGGGCAGGTGCCAGCCAGCAGGACAGGCAGTTAGGGCTGCAGGCCAGTTGTAGAGAACACCAAGGGTTATGTAGTTTGTTGTAGCCTTGGCTCCTGCTACATCTGTACCGTCATAGTCGTAAACGTAATAATAAAGCTCTGTATAAGAGCCTGTTAATGGGCCTGCAACACTGGGTAAATAAGCAAGATTCTCTGCCATCCAGGTTTGGTCGCCTATGGTAGTCGTTTTGTAAACATTGCCATCCCTGCTATCGGTGAAGGTGTCAACTGCTACATTTTGGTTTGTTTTGAATGAACTTTGCTCTCCATAAGCTGTGCCTATTGAATTTGTTGCATAAGCTCGTACATAATATATGGTATTTGGGTCAAAACCTGACAGATTGCTTGTAAAGACACCTAATCCTGTTCCGTCTGTGGTTTTTGAATTTTCTATTGTAGGGTTTTGTGTTGTACTCCAGCAAACACCACGGGCTATCACTGCATCATTTCCATCAGCCTCAACATAACTATCAGAACAAGTGGCTGTTGTAGTTGTAATAGAAGTAATTTCTCCTGTGATAACAGAAGGGATGGTTTTTTCCTGTTCTGTAACGAACGTTTTCAGTTTTCCATAAGCGGTACCTATTGAATTTGTTGCATAAGCTCGTACAAAATATATGGTATTTGGGTTAAGACCTGACAGATTGCTTGTAAAAGTACCTAATCCTGTTCCGTCTGTGGTTTTTGAGTTTTCTGTGGTGGGGTTTTCAGATGTACTCCAGCAAACACCACGGACTATCACTGCATCATTTCCATCAGCCTCAACATAACTATCAGAACAAGTGGCTGTTGTAGTTGTAATATATGTAACTTTTCCTGTGCTAACAGAAGGAATAGTAACAACAGTTCTAATTGGAACACATTGAAAAAACAGCCCTAGAAAGGTTAAAAGAAAGACGTTCTTCTTCATAATTAGAAGTTTTTTATTTCCACGAATCGACATCTAGCGCATCGAAAGTTAGTAAAAAAACCACAACTATATCATATGTCTTTGAGTTTAAGCTCTGTCCCCCTAGATTTGCTTTCAGTAAAAAGAAAAGAAGTATAGTTTAATACTCCCCTTTTTGTGATCCCTTCCTTTGTGCCTTAACAGCACAATATCCTATTACGTCACAATTTGACGTACTCATTGCCGTTCTTTATACGTCCTGTTATCTCCCTTTTTATTTGTAATTTTACACATACCTAAATAAACTCACAAACAACCATGACAAACGTACAGGAACGCGAGGAGCTCCATCGCACCATATGGCAGATAGCTAATGATTTACGAGGCAGTGTGGACGGGTGGGATTTCAAGGCTTATGTATTGGGAATGCTCTTCTACCGGTTCATCTCTGAGAACCTTACTTCTTACATCAACAAGGAAGAACAGAAGACCGGAAACCCCACTTTTGATTACACAACCCTATCCGATGAACAGGCAGAATACGGCCGGGCAGATACCGTAAAGGAGAAAGGATTCTATATCCTGCCCTCCGAACTCTTTGTCAATGTCAGGAAACGGGCTGCCGCTGATTCCAATCTGAACGAAACCCTGGCCCGGGTATTCAAAAACATAGAAGCCTCGGCAAGGGGCACAGAGAGTGAAAATGCGTTTAAGGGCTTGTTTGACGACATTGACGTGAACAGCAACAAACTGGGGCACTCGGTTATTGAGAGGAACAAACAGCTGGTCAAGATTCTGGACAACATTGGCGGGCTGCGTCTGGGGGATTTTCAGGATAATTCCATTGATGCCTTTGGTGATGCCTATGAGTTTTTGATGACCATGTACGCCAGCAGCGCAGGAAAGTCCGGAGGCGAGTTTTTTACCCCGCAGGAGGTGTCGGAATTACTGGCAGAGATTACGGTCGTGGGTAAGCAGGAAGTTAATAAAGTCTACGACCCTTGTTGCGGCTCGGGCTCGCTGCTGTTGAAGTTTGCCAAGGTGTTGGGAAAGGAAAAGGTCCGTATCGGCTTTTTTGGCCAAGAAATCAACCTTACCACATACAACCTGTGCCGCATCAACATGTTCCTCCATAACATCAACTTTGAAAAGTTTGATATTGCCTTGGGCAACACCTTAACGGAACCCAAACACTGGGACGATGAGCCTTTCGATGCCATCGTCTCTAATCCACCCTATTCCATCCGCTGGGAAGGCAACGACAATCCGTTGCTCATTAACGACCCCCGCTTTTCCCCCGCAGGAGTGCTGGCCCCCAAGAGCAAAGCAGACCTGGCCTTTACCATGCACATGCTCTCTTGGCTATCCACTTCCGGAACGGCAGCCATTGTCGAGTTTCCAGGAGTTTTATACCGAGGTGGAGCCGAGAAGAAGATCCGCAAGTACCTTGTAGATAACAACTACATTGATACGGTCATCCAGCTCCCTCCTGACCTTTTCTTTGGCACCACCATTGCCACCTGTATCATAGTGCTAAAAAAGAGCAAGAAGGACAACAACATCCTGTTTATTGACGCCTCGGCCGAGTTTGTCAGAAGCGGCAACAAAAACAAAATATCCCAGGTAAACAGAAAACGTATTTTAGATACATATATAGCCAGAAAGGATATAGATTACTTTGCAAAAGTGGCATCCAACAGTCAGGTGGCAGAAAACGACTACAACATTGCGGTTACTAGCTTTGTAGAACCCGAAGACACAACCGAGGTTATAGACATCAAAGAACTGAACACCTACATAGCCCAGGTGGTAAAGCGCCAACAACAGCTACGGGTAGAGATTGATGCCATTGTGGCCGAGTTGGAAGGAGGAGCACAATGAATAAGATAGAGCAGTTAATAGCAGAACTTTGTCCAGATGGAGTTGGATTTAAAACATTAGGCGAAGTTGCAAAAATTGAAAGGGGAAAAAGGGTCACAAAGGCTGAACTTAGTCCTGAAAAGCAATATCCAGTCTATAGTGGCGGGGTGACCCCAATGGGTTACTTCGATAAAAGCAATCAACCTGCAGACACATTAACTGTAGTCAAGTATGGAACGGCAGGGTTTGTTAACTTTATTAAAGAAGCATTTTGGGCAAATGATGTTTGCTATTGTATTAAACCAATAAAAGCACTGAATAATAAATTTCTTTTTTATTTTCTAAAAAACCAACAAAATTTTATTCAATCCCAAGCTACAAATGCCATTCCTGCACACCTGCCTACCAATACTATTAAAGGTTTTGAAATCCCCACCCCCCCACTGGAAGTACAGAGAGAAATTGTGGCAATTTTAGATCGGTTTACGGAACTGGAGGCGGAACTGGAGGCGGAACTGGAGGCACGTAGAAAACAGTATGAGTACTACCGCAATCAACAGCTAACACCCATAGAACAGAACGGCAAATGGCTCTTAAATGGAGAGGAAATAGAATGGAGTACTATTGAAAGTGTTAGTAAAAATATAGTCTCTGGAGGAACACCTCTTACTTCCAAAGCGGATTATTATGGAGGGGACATCCCTTGGTTGCGAACTCAAGAAGTAGATTGGGGTAACATATATGATACATCTATTAAGATTACACAGGAAGGTTATGATAACTCTTCAGTAAAATGGATTCCCAAAAACTGTGTTATTGTTGCCATGTATGGAGCTACGGCTGCAAAAGTGGCTGTAAATAAAATAGCCTTAACAACGAATCAAGCGTGTTGTAATTTAGAAATCGACAACCTAAAAGCTCATTATCAATTTGTTTTTCATTGGTTAAATAAGGAATATTTAAAACTTAAGAGCTTAGGTGAAGGTTCTCAGTCCAATATTAATGCTAAAAAGATACGGAACTACAAAATCCCCATCCCCCCTTTACACGAGCAGGAGCGGATTGTGGGTATACTTGATAAATTTGACGCCCTTGTTAATGATATTTCCATTGGGCTTCCAGCAGAAATAGAAGCACGTCGTAAGCAATATGAATACTACAGAGACAAACTGTTAACTTTTACCCCGTATGAGTAAAATTTTCATCCGCTTCTTTAAAGTAGGACTGTAAAGGCATTGATTACTCATACTATTACGAAGAACCTTAAAAGATGACATTATGAACCGATACTCCATAGTGGCCGAGAATCCCGAAAGTACGGTAGTGGCGGAATACAAGCCTCCCATGCGAAAAGAAACAGCCTACCAGAGCGAGGCGCAGCTGGAGCAAGCGTTCATCCGTCTGTTGCAAGATCAGGCATACGAGTACCTGCCCATCACGGAAGAAAAAGACCTGATTGCCAACCTGCGTAACAGGTTAGAAGCATTGAACGATTATCGGTTTACAGACGCTGAGTGGGACCGATTCTTTTCTTCTAAGGTGGCCAATATGAATATGGGACCGGAGGAAAAGACGCATATTATTCAAGAGAGCCATATACAACTATTGAAAAGAGATAATGGTATTGTTAAGAATATCAGGCTTATAGACAAAGACAACATACACAATAACAGCCTGCAGGTCATCAACCAATATGAAACCAATCAGGGGCAGCGGGCCAATAGATATGACGTAACCATCCTGGTAAACGGGCTTCCACTGGTCCATGTGGAATTAAAGAGAAGGGGTGTATACATTAAAGAAGCCTTTAATCAGATCAATCGTTACAGCCGGGAATCGTTCTGGGCTGGGAGCGGGCTTTTTGAATACGTGCAGCTCTTTGTCATCTCCAACGGCACCTATACTAAGTATTACAGCAACACTACGCGCTCCACACATATCCGAGAAGCGGCAGAAGGGAGCATTAAGAAGGGAAAACGTACCAGCAACAGCTTTGAGTTTACCTCGTGGTGGGCAGATGCGAACAACCGTTCCATTCCGGATCTGATGGATTTTGGCCGCACGTTCTTTGCCAAGCATACGCTCCTGAACATACTCACCAAATACTGTGTCTTTACCACGGAAAAGGTCCTGTTGGCCATGCGTCCCTACCAGATAGTAGCTACAGAACGTATACTCAACAGGATTAATGTATCACATAATTACAAGACATATGGGAGCATTAAGGGCGGAGGGTATATCTGGCATACAACAGGCAGCGGAAAGACGCTTACATCGTTTAAAACGGCACAAATAGCCAGCAAGCTGCCCTACATAGACAAGGTGTTGTTTGTGGTGGACAGAAAGGATCTGGACTATCAGACTATGAAAGAGTATGACAAGTTTCAGAGGGGAGCCGCCAACAGTAATACCAGCACCTCCATCCTGAAACGACAGTTAGAAAATCCCGAGGAAAGAATCATCATCACCACCATTCAAAAGCTGAGTATCCTGGTTGGAAGGCACAAGAACCATCCCTCTTACACCCAACGTGTTGTCATTATTTTTGACGAGTGCCACCGTTCTCAATTTGGGGAAATGCACCAGGCCATAACAAAGACATTTAAAAAGTACAACCTCTTTGGCTTTACAGGCACCCCTATCTTTGCCGCCAATGCCGGCAGTTATGGGGCTGCTACATTACGCACTACAGACCAGGCCTTTGGAGACCGTCTGCATACCTATACCATTGTCGATGCCATAAACGACAAGAATGTGCTTCCTTTCAGGGTGGACTACATACGCACCATGCGGGAAGCGGACGAGATAGCCGATACTAAAGTACGGGATATTGACCGGGAGAAGGCCCTGGCAGCTCCGGAGCGCATCAGCAACATTGTCAGCTATATTCTTGAGAACTTTGACCGAAAAACCAAGCGGAATTCTTTCTACAAGCTCAAGGACCGTCGTCTGGCCGGGTTTAATTCCATCTTTGCCGTATCGTCCATCAATGTGGCCATGCAGTATTATGCCGAGTTCAAAAAGCAGATGGCTACCCTACCCGGAGACAAACAGCTGAAAGTAGCTACCATTTACAGTTTTGGAGTCAATGACCCGGGAGATGAAGATTTGGGCATGTTTGAAGACGAAAACCCGGAAAACACAGAGGCTCTGGACCCAAGCTCCCGCGATTTTCTGGATGCAGCCATAGCAGATTATAACGCCCTATTCAAGACAAATTATGACACTTCTAGTCAGCATTTTCAAAATTACTACAAGGATATTTCGCAGCGGGTAAAAGACCGGGAAGTGGATCTGTTGCTTGTGGTTAATATGTTCCTTACCGGCTTTGATGCCACAACGCTCAATACCTTGTGGGTGGATAAGAATCTGCGTTTGCATGGATTGCTACAGGCGTATTCCCGCACGAACCGTATTCTGAATACCATCAAAACTTTCGGCAACATTGTCTGCTTCCGGAACCTGGAAAAGGCCACCAATGAAAGCATTGCCCTGTTTGGCGATAAAGAGGCAGCCGGAATTGTGCTGCTCAAAAGCTACAAGGACTACTACAATGGCTACATAGACGGAGAGAAAGAGGTGGTCGGTTATGTTGAATTTATAGAGCGCCTGCAGAAAGAGTATCCCTTGGATGAGCAAATTGAAGGGGAGGGAAAAGAAAAGGAATTTATCAGGCTTTACGGGGTCATCTTACGGCTAAAGAACATCTTGTCCACCTTTGATGAATTTGACGGAAACGAAATTTTGAGTGAAAGAGATGTGCAGGACTACCACAGCAAATATATTGACCTGTATAACAAGTACCGCAATGGAGATAAAAAGGAAAGTGAAGACATTACCGATGACATTGTCTTTGAAATGGAGCTTATTAAGCAGGTGTCCATCAATATAGATTACATTCTGGCGCTTGTTAAAAAGTACCACGAGGGTCATCTCAAAGACAAGGAGATTGTAGTGACCATTAATAAGACCATAGATGCAAGCGTTGACCTGCGCAATAAGAAGGACCTCATAATCCAATTTATTGAATCCTTAACTCCTTCTTCGCATGTGGACGATGACTGGAAGGCCTATGTAGACGCAAAGAAGATGGAAGAGTTGGACCGCATAATAACAGAAGAGCAATTGAACCGTCAGGCAACATACCGCTTCATGGACAATGCCTTCCGGGACGGCTATATCCCGGCAACAGGAACAGCACTAACTAAAATTTTGCCACCTGTTTCCCGTTTTTCACCCACAGGAGAACGCAGCAAAAAGAGAGAGACCGTTCTGGACAAACTACGGGAATTCTTCACCCGGTTTTGGGACATAGCCGGCGGGGTTTTTTCCTCCGTCTAACGCATCCTCCATACCGACCCAAACTGTCACGCCCTTACTGCCAGGTCCAATCAAGTGCTTTGCTTCATACCCGTCGGCCGATACAGCCAGCCGACGGCATATTCCGTTGCAGTTCCGCCGATTCTTTTGAGGGGTAGTGAGCAGTTGTTTTGAAAAAGGTGCGCTAACGCGCAGGTATTTAACTAGTTGTGGAGATAGGAAATATAGCAGCACTCACTACCCTTAATCTTGGGCTAGCGAATACAGTCACTACTCGAAGAATCTAATCAAAGTAATTACTAATCCCTGACACAGCGGACAGAACGACCAGGAGCCTTGCTGCCGTGGCCCCTGTAGACGAGCCAGCTATTGTAGGACAGGCGCCGGGTCCAGGCGTTATTCGTATTGAACTCGTTCTCTGTAGAACTCCACCAGTAGCCGTTGTTACCAATATCGTAGAATGATCCATAGTAGCTACGGCTGCCCCCCGGAAGACCTGAGAAGCCATAATCATCTGTACCATTACCGTTGTAGTTCCATCCTGACCTGGATTTCAATTTTTTTCCGGCTATGGTTATTCCACCTAGGTAATTTTCCAGTTGTGTCCACTCAGCATCGCTTGGCAGGTGCCAGCCTTCAGGGCAAGCAGTGAGGGCTGCTGCCCAATTGTAAAGAACACCGTAAGTTTTGTACTTATTTTCCTTTAAGGCATCATCTATAGATCCACCACTGAAGTCATAAACATAATGGTAGGGAGTTGAGTTATCACCATTTACTGGACCAGAAACTTCAGATCCATCAGGCAAATACTTCAGGTTCTCAGCCATCCACGTTTGCTCACCAATGGTTACTGTTTTGTATACTTTCTTATCGCGGTTGTCTTTAAAAGTATTAAGATTAAAAGTATTAGTAGCCTCTTGCGGGGTACAGGAATACAACAGTACGCCTGTTAATAGGAAAAGAATCAATTTTTTCATTTTACTTAATTTTTTTTCAGTCTTCTAGGTCGTCGTTGTTCAGGGGTAGATGTCTTGTATCGTAAACGCTGATGCCTTCCAGGGTAGGGGCGAGGGAGTGTAGAACAGAAAGCAGCTCTTCGCTTTCTCGAGGAAAATATTCAGAAATATAATCTTTGAGCAAAGCCCGCATATAGGGGGTAGAGTACACTACTTGCAATGTAGTGCCGTCTGCTTGGCAGGGAACGGTGTATTGCCGTCCGCTGTTGTCGTAAAAATGCAGAAATAATACGTTGCGTACTAAGCGATACGACCCGGTATAGACATATCCGGTCGAGAATTGCAAGGAGTAGCTGCCGCTTGAAGGATCTTCAGCTGAAGTGCGAGTAACTATAATTTTCTCCGGCTCTTTTAGTAAATCTCTGAATGACAGGTAGTTGTTGCTAATAAAGTCCATCAATAAAGACAAATCCCCCGATGCGCCAGGTGGAATGGAGATAGAAACGTGTATACGTGAAGTATCTATATGCCACGTACCTAGAAAAACGTTTTCCACCACCTTCTTTGGGTTTCCGTAACACCCGCTCAGCAGTACGATGGCAGAGAAGAGAGAGAGTAGTGACAAGAGAGTGACTTTATGTGTGTTACGACGCATAGTACCCCAAAAATAAGGAAAAATCCAATAGTGCAATGAGTTTACCACAAAAAAGTACCAAACGGATAGCGTCCGGCTTGTATTTCAGCAGCCATACCGTATAAATCCTTACGCAACTTATCTATGTTTGTTTTTTCCCGAGCCGAGATAAAGACAGAAGGAGAATGAATTTTAGACATCCAGCTTTTTTGTAAATCTTCCAAACTAACGCTCCCTTCCTCTGTTTGTGCAGGATAGGCGTCAATTTTATTGAAAACCAGGTACACAGGTTTGTCTGCGCAGCCCATATCCTTAAGGGTATTGTTCACCACGTGCATCATTTCTTCAAATTGTGGATGGGAAATGTCCACCACATGGATAAGAACGTCGCTTTCACGTACTTCGTCCAACGTACTTTTAAAAGATTCAATAAGCTGTGTAGGTAATTTTCTGATAAACCCTACGGTATCGCTTAGGAGAAACGGTATGTTTTCTACCACTACCTTTCGCACAGTAGTGTCCAGCGTTGCAAAAAGTTTATTTTCTGCCAGAACGTCGGTTTTTGCCAACAAATTGAGTATAGTACTCTTGCCCACATTGGTATACCCTACCAGAGACATTCTCACCAAAGATCCGCGGTTGCTCCGCTGGGACATCATTTGGCGGTCAATTTTAGACAAACGGGTTTTTAGAAGAGAAATTTTAGTTAGAATAAGACGGCGGTCTGTTTCCAGCTGCGTTTCTCCCGGGCCGCGCATACCAATCCCGCCTCGTTGACGTTCCAGGTGTGTCCACATACGCACCAGACGAGGTAATAAGTATTGGTACTGAGCCAATTCCACCTGTGTTTTAGCATATGCCGTTTTCGCTCGTTGCGCAAAAATATCCAAAATCAGGTTTGTTCTGTCTAAAATGTTGCAATCCAGTGCTCTATCCAAGTTTCTTAATTGCGTGGGCGTGAGCTCATCGTCAAAGATTACCGTTTCTATTTCCTCGGCTTTTATGTAAGCGCCCAGTTCTTCTAGTTTCCCTTTCCCTAGGTACGTAGCGGTGTGCGGATGCGATAACCGTTGCACAAACCTGCCGCCAGACACAAGACCCGCAGTATAAGCCAAAAACTCCAACTCGTCCAGATGGTCATTGAAAACAGACATTTCCATACCGGGCAGAAGAACTCCAACAAAAACGGCTTTGTTGTTTGGCAGGGTTTTATTCATACAATGTAAAAAAAGCGCTCATATAAGAAGAGCGCTTAGTAATAGTAAACCTAAATT
>MTBK01218343.1_pt1 | contig 12772 bp, 12 predicted proteins | sample 1535981 | NCBI WGS metagenome assembly MTBK01 (sample SAMN06109225, study PRJNA356200) | anaerobic digester metagenome | isolation source: biogas reactors fed with pig manure or primary and secondary sludge | place: Spain | collected 2016-06-30 | reverse complement strand
ATTCGGTTGTAGTATCTCTTTCTCTGGTGCCATAGCCTATAACATTATATCATATATTTCCTTTTTTCTACAAGTAACTCTCTCTCTAAATCTCTCTCCCTTTCTTTAGCTTTCTTCTCATACTTTTTCTTACCTCTCGCTAAAGCAATCTCTATTTTAAAAATACTTCCTTTACTATACACCTTAAGAGGAATTAATGTTAGATTCCCCTGCTTTAATTTACTCTCTAAATATATCAATTCTTTATGATTAACTAATAATTTTCTTAATCTAGTAGAATCATATTCAGATGAACCATCATACTTATACTTGGGAATATCAGTGTTTACTAACCATAACTCTCCAGACATAATTTTTACAAAGGAATCTCCTAAATTACATCTACCACTCCTGAGAGATTTTACTTCAGAGCCTTTTAATACAAGACCTGCTTCTAATGTCTCAAGTATTTCATAATTATGAAAAGCTTTCTTATTTACTATAATCATGTGCTCATTATACCATTACAACCTTACTTTCCATATTGTAGTACCATCTAAAAGATAGAGATACTCTTCATCAAAATCTACAACAAAATCCTTAACATTATTCCATGCACCGCTATCTTCTTCAAATACGTACTGCCTTAACAGATGATACTCATTAGGATGTCTTAAGTCTCCTGACTCTAAAGGCTTCTCAAAACGTAAAATACGTTTATGCTCACTATCAAATATATAGAGGGATTTGTTCATATCTTCTCTTGTAAAACCGTACCTTGCATTACCTAGAGGCTTATCTAAGCCTACAATAGTAATTGGAGATTCAACCATTTTACCCTGTGCGGAGCTATGTACATAACGATGAAGACCAAACTCCCCAGGTGTGAGAATGTAGACACTAAGATCTGCTAAAACATCATTCGCATTGTCATATTCTTCTTTTGTTAGATATTGAGAAGCTAAACCATACCCTGAACCATATTTCGTTGCCCTAAGCAGTGACTTCTGCTTTCTGTCTAACACATAGACATTCTCATTTGCTGTTAATACTGCAAACTCTGTAATATCCTGTGCAGATATATTCTGTATACTCAAACCACTTAATGTAGTAAAAGATTTAAACCAATTACCTTCAAATTCTGCTTTTACTACGCCACTAGATGTATCCATTACATAGATTCCACTCTCTTTGGAATACACATATTTAGGATCTTGGAGTACTTTGTTTTCATCAGGTATTGCCATATATTTTTTATCATAGAGAGAGATACTAAATACTGCCTTAGTACCTGTATCTACTACTAAGAGGGATTCTTTTGCATTCTGATCCCTGTATATCCCTATATCCGTAGGCTTAGAATCTTTCCCAAATTCAACTACAGTTTCAAAATACGGTTGTATTGAACCATCACTTCTAAATAGTCTTGTCCTTTTGAACAGAGTATCATTTATTTTTGACACTGTATCCATTAATTCATCATATTTCTCCTTATCTTTTACACTCAATTCCTCTGGTAACTGAGCAAGTTGTTCAGACGCTTTGTATACTAAAACTTGAGCACTATCACTATCTCTAGTTAGAACATCTTGAGCCTGAGATAGCAACTCATCCACTTGAATAAATACCTCGTTTGCCTCTCTACTCCTTATCCTTGCATCTCTCTTATCCATAGTAAATTTAATACCACTTAAGAGTAATACAATACCTAACAAAACAGCTAAGAGTATTTTTATCCTCTGAAATCTTCTACTTCTATCTTTGTATCCATCTATCTTTATCGCTTTAAAACCTCTCTCTTTCTTCCTCCCAATAGAGGATTGAGATATCTTTGCCAACATCTTTTTAAACCATCTCTCTCTCCCTACCTTCTCTGTAACAGATTCTTTCATCCTAATGTATCCTCTCTTAACAGAGGAGCCTGCTTTAGCACATATATTCTTAAAGTACTCCTTAACTGGTAACAGTTTTGTTTTCAAAGTTTTCAAAAAAGGAGATATTTTTAACCACATTGTTGAGAGATAGGATTTTAAATCTCTTCCCTCATCAGGAGATTTAAACACCTTCTTTACCTCTTTTGATGTCGGAATATAGTCTGAATCTGTAGGTTCAACAGGTACACTCTTTCTTCTCCTTCTCTCTCTCTTCTGAACCTTTTTTACCGCCTCTACCGACTTCTCTCTCTCTTCTGTTTGATTAAGAAACACAATTAGTGCCTCATTATCACCTATCTCTTTACCTAGATCATCCAGTGTCGAAATTAATTGTTCATTAGTTTTAGATAGAGCGATTTTTGTAAGATTAGTTTTTAAAAAATCCTTGGTAGAGAGAAATACAATATCTCCTTCTCCAAGAAGAACCCCTGCTGTTTTAGCACTCTTTTTAGAGAGCATCTCAGAGATATCTACTACCTTACCCTCTTTGTATACAAAGATATCACTCTCTCCAAACAATCCAATATATCCACCTGAATGATTAGCAACAAACAGAGAAAAATCAACATTTACTCCATGCTCCCCTATCTCTTTGTCATTAGTAATTAGCTGCTTTATTCTCCTTGCTGCTTCCGTTAGAGAAAGTTTTACAGATTCATTTATAGAGTCTGTTTTAGAATACTCAAACCCATCTACCATACCATCCCATGCAAATTTTGTTATCTTGTTTCCAGGTATCTTAATATCACTAGATACTGAGAGTAATCCATACATCTGTGTAGCACTCTCGGTACCTCTAGCATAAGAAGTATAGTGATAAAAACCAATATACTTAGTTCCTTCTTTTGAATTTTTAATATACTTAGAGACAGTAATAGCCATTTATTAGATAAATACAATAATTATTGTACCCAATACCGATATTACTATTGATATGAGCAGATTCGCATATGCAAGAGCTTTCATTGTAGGATTAGCATCAGATTGTACAGTATCAATTACAATCTTTACTCTTAAAACAAGAAGGAAAGCATAAAAAAGAGCAGCAAGCAGAATTAGAATAGAGGCAAATTTAAATACAGATTCCAAATTAAACATTGGATCTATCTTTATTACATTCATTTGTCCTAGAATATCCATTATATCTCCCTCCTTTTTCTCATCTGAATTAAATCCATTAACACGTTCTGTATCTCACGAGGTTTAGGAATATATTTTAATTCAAAATCTATCTCATGTCCTGCAGTATCGATATCTACTTCTCCTACATCAAAAAGAGTCCCAATTATTCCAATATTCCTATGTGTTACATCCTGTATCTTGTTTAAAGGAGCCTCTGCATATGAATGGAAAAAAGCATTCTCCATTCTTACTAACACAAATCGTCTGTCTGTAACAATATGGAGAGTGTAATACCATTTGAGTATGATTGTAAGAATAATGTTTACTCCAATTCCAACACTTAAAATAAATGCTCCAATATATATTTTGTAAGAACCTAAGAATTCATATCTAAATGATAGAGAGAGTAAAAGTGCAGGTAATACAAGAAGAAGTATTGTAAAAAGAACACTAGGTACTAGTACTATCCAGTGTTTTCTAACCATCAAGACTACATCCTCATCAGGTCCTTTACTGTAAAAACCAAATCTTTTAGGAAATACCAATAAGTCCTTAAAAAAACTCTCTCTCTCGTCTCTCTGTAATTCGGATATATGAGTCTCATTAATTTTCTGAAACTTTTTAGGAATAGTGTCTTTCCTTTTATTCATACTGCATAAGAATATCACAGAAATAGCTATTAAACAACAGACTATTTCCTATGTATATTAATATGTACAAACCCACTTTGAGGTATTCTTAAGTGTCCTGGAGCTCGGAGGTTAAAAATTGTTTTGAAATCATTACCACTCATACTAATTACACCCTGATTAGTATTAAAAAGTATTGTAGTTGTAGTACCGTTACTACTAGTTGCAACAACAGAAGATATTGATGTAACAGGTTTAGCAGCAAGATTTAACAAATCTGCATGAGTATACTGCCCTGTATTTGTATGACATGCATCTTTAACAGGAAGTATTCTTGGATCACTCTTTTTATGTGCCTTCCATACCTGATATGCATTTAATATATCTGACATCTCTGCTTGCGAAAGCCATGGAGATCTACTACATGTTGAACCGCTATCTGAATAACCTTGCCTATACCAATTCCTGTAAAACCATGTTACACCAGATATCCTGTCCCACGCTCTACTCATCCAATCACCATCACCTGTACCATCTGTAGTATCCCATTTAACATGATTACCCCAGCCACCGTGTACTGCTGCATACTGTGTAGAGAACGGATTCCCACCTCCATCAGTAAGTATTACCCCTCTTGTAGCCTCTACTGCTGTCTTCCAAGCTCCTCCTTTTTTAGTAGTACCAACTACTTGGCAACTCTCTGTTGTACATATAGCTTTTCTTCCATTCTGAGTATAATTTATTGCATAAGTCCTAGCAGCAATTGCCTGAGCTTTTAATACCTCCATAGGCCAAGACTCCGGTACTTCATTTAATCTTAAGAGATAATCATCCTCTAGATTCAACTTCCCATACGTTGTGGTTGGCATTTTAACAGTGATATTTTCCACTACCCCATTAATTACAACAGTATCTGCTCTAAATATCTTACCTGGATAGTATGCATTGAGTATCTGTTGATATGTCTGACCAGCATTCGCCCTAGCTCTTGCTCCCCACTGGCTCATCCCATTCCTATGAGTATATGCTCCAATTGAAAACACCCCGAATGATCCTGCAGGTGCATTCGAATTAAATCCTGCCAAAGAGAGATTAGGATCACTACTACTAGTAGGTACAGAAGCTGGATTAACATATGTACCTCCTTGTCTTGCAATAATTAACTGGTATTGTAAATCAGAGAGTTGTGTAGACAATCCATTTATTGTTCTGTTTACCATACTCTTTGTTGTTAACTGAACATTTAATTCTGCTTGAACCCTCTGTTTCTCTTTAGCAAGCAGATCGTACGATGCATCTAAATCTTTCTTCTGTGTATCTAACTTCAGTTTCTCTTCCTCTAAGCTACTCCTCACATCCAGTAATGTCATATATTGCCCATTTACCTCCTCAATATCTTCTCTTAGTATAGAGATTGCTGTTCTTCTTACAAACATACTCTGAAGTACCTGATTAAGATTACTAAGAGAGAAAAACAGGTGACTACTACTGTATCTACTCTTCATATACAACTCTCCAGACACCTCATTTAGAAACTCTCTCTTCTGCTCAAGTACTTTCTCTTTCTCCTCTATCTCATTTAATTTCTGTTCTATCTCTGCATTACTCTGCTCTATCTCCTCCTTCAAATTATCAATCTCCTCATTTAGAAGAGATAATTGTTGAGAGAGAGAGTAATTACTACCACCTATCTCTTTAATTTTCTCTTCAATCTGATTAAGAAAAGTCTTCTGTTTCTCTATCTCTTCTTTAGTTTTATCTACTTTACCTTCTAGATAGTCAACCGTATTTGAATACACTGGAAGGTTGAAATGAAAAAAAAGAACAGAACAAAAAAGGAAGGAGAGAAAAAACAGTATATATTTTTGGACAGTATTCTTTTGGGACATTAAATAATTATACCATCTATTTGATCTGATACTCGGATAAGAGAGAAAGAGAAATATTCAGAGAGTAAAAAAGAGATAACAAGTATTAAGTTAGTACTTAGGGGCCAGTAAAACCTGGGGAGAGGAAACGGGAGATGAAAATTATCAGCCCTCTCACAAGGAAAAGGAAGACTAAACCAGCTATACCCCATGTTAACACTCCTTGGGCCTGCTGTTTTCTATTTGGATCACCTCCAGATGTCATCCACATGTAGCCCCCTAGAATTAATATTGCAGAAGCAATCACTACCCCTATAGGGTGAATCCATTGAATAATATTATCCAGCGAATTAAATAATTCTCCTAATTGTGGAGGCTCTTGGGTATCTGCCGCATATACTTTAGTAACAAAATAGCTCATTACACTATTTATCATTATTCTACTCTGTATTAAATTATAAAAGAAAGGTATCTAATACAAACTGTATTATCGTTGGTGCTATAAATGCTATTACTATCCCTAGCAGTGCAAAAAGAAGAGATGAAGTTGCCTTCTTAATTTTTTCTTCCTCACCTAAGGAGAATATGTATTGGAATCCAGCCACTATTATCATCAATACACAGAGTACTACGGTAAAATTAAGTAGCCACTCAATAGCAGTCATAACAAGCACTGGCAAGGTTGTGTCAGGAAGTCCCTGTATTTCCGAGAAAGATATAAACATACTGTATTCCATCTAATTGTATAAACTACTGCTTGATTTATTATTGACCTAAATTCTTCTCTACAGACAAGAAGTTCTTAAGCACAAAGTTTACTAACATAACAGCAATAAAACAGACTACTAACCCTATTATTGCAAATGTCAATGTCTTAGTAGCTTTACCAATCTTTGCCTCATCACCTGAAGCAGTAATATACATAATACCTGCAACAATTAGTACTACAACGGCTGCCAATGCACCTAAAGCTAAGAACCAGTTAAGAGCATCCAGAACTATTTGTTCTACTGGTTTCGTTGAACCTCCTACAGGAATCCAACTTAGTGGATCGTCCGCAGTTTGTGCTTGTGCTAAAGAGTATGTGTTCATCAGAAACATCCCTGTCCCTAGTATTTTTAGAAAAGGCTTCTTCATTTTAAATATATTAAAAATTAAATATAGGTTTAAGTGTAAAATTATAATACACTAATTCTATCAAAGCAAGAAAGTATTAAGTATAAATAATAGAAAAACACGAATAACAAACACAACTACTAACCCAACTATAGCAGCAGTTAGTGCACCTCCTGCTTTTCTAATTTTCTCTTCATCTCCCGAAGAAGTAATATATGTAATACCTGAGTAGATTAACATGGCAACAGCAACCACTATAGAGAGAATAATCATATAGCCAAGGATATCTATAATCCATTGAAGGAAATCAGGCATCGAGCTAATATTACGCAAGGAGAAAGGAATCCTAATATTATACCCCCCTATATTAAATCCCATTTAAAAATAAATAACAATTTATTTTAACACTATCTCTCCAACTGAATACCAAATAAGCTACTAAGTAAAACAAGAATCAAAACAGATAACAGAATAAATACAAAACCCATAACAGCACTACCTATCTGCTCCCTTGCTTCTTTAAGTGATTCTGGGTTTCCTCTACTTGTTATTAATTTGTATGCAGAGAACGAGAGAAGAAGAAACAGACATACTACACTCAATGGGAAGGCAAAGTTAATAAAAGCATTCACAAAACCTTCAATCTCTCCATCTGTAGAACTTGTTAACTCATTGAGTCTGTCCTTTAGGCTATCTGCATAAATTATAGTGCTGTTTATCATAAGCATCAAGAATTATACTAAACTTTTGTTCTTTTTAAAACCTAATTTAATATAGCATCTTTACATATAGAATTATAATCACAATATTTACACTTAAACAAACTAGGATCTGCTTTAAACTCTTTCCTCTTTATGCTCTCTATTACATCTAAAACATTCTCCTTTGCAATTTCCTTTCTCTCTTGGGAGATATCTATCTCCATCTCAATACCCTCTTCTACAAACATATATTTAGCCTTAACAACCTTAACACCTAAACTCTGCTCTGCAAATAGACAGTACAGAGGTAGCTGTAAATCTTTCTTAGCCTCAAGCTTACTCTTTAACTTACCTGTCTTGTAATCAATTATCTCAACATAGGGAACATCATCTACAGTATCTACTAAATCCATTCTATCTATTATTCCTACAAAACTACTATCTGGAAGATTCACTTTAAACATCTTCTCTATAGCATAAGGGACATCTTCTGTATTAAAGAACTCATCATAGTATCTCTCTAGTATTTTTACTCCATCTTCCTTCCTACTATCCTCATGCTTTTTACTCTCATACCCTCTCTTTATCCAATTCTTTCTGAACAATTCTACCAAATCCTCTTTTGTAGGTAGGTCCGTTATACCTAACCCTTCTCTGTATCTCTTAAATATATTGTAGAAATCTTTCAAAGTATTATGAACAGTGCTACCAAATGAAAGAGACGCATGAGCTTTAGAAGGTACCTTTAGTACATATGCATACTCATACTTTTTAGGACACACCTCATACATATTTACTTGAGAATAACTAACCTTCCTACCAACCTCTATATCTATCTCCTTTGCATTAAAGTCCTCTTCAGGTACTGGAGAGAAGATCTCTCTATCCCCTTCTAGTTTTACTATCTTAGGATTATCAAACTCCTCTGTAACATCTCTATCCATAATTTCATTTAAGAATATACTCTGTCTTTTTTTTCTTTTAGCTGTACCGTAATAATTAGCAGCAGATAAATAGAGTTTCTCTTTAGCTCTCGTTGCACCCACATAGAACAACCTTCTCTCTTCTGCTAAGTGTTCTTCTCTGTCATCTAAGCCTGATAAGGACTCCTTTATCAATTCATCAGGGATAGGAATAGTATCTCTCCTGTTCTGAGAAGGGAATCTGTCAGACACTAAATTGACAAGAAATACTACCGGAAATTCTAAACCTTTAGCACCGTGTACAGTAAGAATATTTACTGCATCGTACTCTGTTAAATCCATCTGATCTACAAGAGGAGATTCTCCTACTTCAATACTGTAGTTAAGAAAATCAATATATTCATATATATTCGATTCTGGATTATCTGTTTCATACTCCTTTATTGTATTAAAGAATCTATTCAAATTATTCACTTTAAACTGTGCGATACCATCCTTCTCTTCAAGTAAGCTCTCAATATATCCACTCTCTTGTACAAAATGATAGAGAATTTGACCAATAGATACACTCTCTTTCACCATTTTAATACAATCATTAAATACTACTAGAAGTTTCTGGACCCCTTCAATAGCTTCCTTACTAAGAACTTTCTCTCCCATATTACTAATTACAAATGTCATATCCTTTCCTACTCTTACACCGAACATACTCTCTAACTGCTCTAGTAGAGATATGTGTTGCTCTCTAGCTAATCTGTTTATCTCAATAAATTCTCTAGAGGTGAGATTCCACTCATTCATATTCAATACTCTGTACATTGATATTTCATCTTTGTAATCAGTTAATAATCTCAAAAATGCCACCAACACCTTAATCTCATCTCTAAAATACAACCCTCTTGAACCACCTAATTTGTAAGGTATACCGAAATATCTTAAATTCTGTATTACTAATTCAGCGTGTGCATGTGCCCTTACCAATATTGCTACATCACTAAACTTGTATTTTCTATCTGGTATTAACTCTACAAAAGCAGACTGTCCACTCTGGTCATACTTCTGTGTTTTCTCCACTACTGTATCTTGACTATGCCCAGTTAATGCAAGAATCTCTCTAGCCACCCACTCTGCTTCTCCATCACCATCTTGAGATACTACTAAATTAACAATGTCATCGTCCTGCGGAAATGACATCTTAGAAATTAATCTTTTGTCTACCTTCTCAGTAATTTCTAATCTGTATGGATTATTGTTTTTTATCAATGTATAGGAACCATCTAGTATCTCTTGCCTGGACCTGTAATTCTCTGTTAAGACTATCTCCTTAGCCTTAGGATAATACTGCTTAAATTGTAGAATATTAGAGATAGCAGCACCTCTAAATTTATATATAGCTTGATCATCATCACCTACCACAGTTAAGTTAGGATTAACCTTACCTATCTTACTTAGATCTGATTTAGGATCGATACCAGCAAGAATATTTACCAGTACACTCTGTGAATAGTTAGTATCTTGATACTCATCTACTAATATATATTTAAACTTCTCTTGATATCTCTTTAATACATTAGGTTTCTCTCTAAAAAGTTTAATAGTAAGAAGTATTAAATCTCCAAAATCTACCTTAGAGTTTGCAATCTTTAATTTAGTATACTCTTCATATACTAGTGCTAGCTCTAGAGTATCTTCATACTCTTCCTTCTGTATTTTACCTCTCTTGGATAGAGATTTAGCATACTCAATATACTCTGCAGGAGTAACGTCTTCATCTTGTAGTCTTGAGAAGTGAGAGAGTATATCTTTAATAAATTTAGTAGGATTACCGTAAGGTCTAAATTTCTTAAGAGGCAAATCAAAGAGATACTTTCTAAAGAACATGTAGCTCTGTGCATCATTCATCAATCTGTAATTAGAATCAAGGCCCATGTAGTATGCTTCCTGTTTAAGTATCCTGTCACAGAAAGAGTGAAAAGTAGATACCCATATATCACCATACCCTAAAGGTAGTTCATCCTCCACTCTCTCAAGCATCTCTCCTGCTGCTTTCTCTGTAAAAGTTAGAGCTAGTACCTCATCTGACTTAGCCCATTTACTGTTAAGTATATGAATAATTCTCTGTGTTATTACTGCTGTCTTACCTGTACCCGCACCCGCTATTATTAACAGAGGGCCCTTTTTCCACTCTACTGCCTTTTTCTGATTTTCATTAAGATTAATCATTAATAGCTATCTTTTTTAATTTTTCTATCTCATCACCCATACTCTCAGGACTTTTTAGAGCAGGAGTCTCTAGTATGAAAGGAATATTCTTAAATTCCTCTCTATGCAATATATTATACACTGTATCCAGACCTAATTTACCCTCACCAATATTTGCATGCCTATCCTTGTTACTTCCCAACTCCACAGCAGAGTCATTAACATGAATTGCTTTTACTCGATTGTATCCCAGAGTTTCTCCTACATCATCTACTACTCCATCAAGATTATTAACCCAATCGTATCCAGCAGCGTATGTATGTTGTGTATCCAGTACGTAGCCTACCCTATTCTTACCTTTACACTTATCTCTAATGCTCTTTAACTCTGTAAAACTCCTTCCTAAATGAGTGCCTGTTCCTGCAGTACTCTCTATCAACAACCACTGACTACCTCCTACTTCATCCAGAACCCAATCTATTCCTTCTGCAACCCTCTCTATACTCTCATCATAGCCCAACTCCTTCTGAGAACCTGGATGGAAACATATACCTAAAACTTCTGTATCTAGACTGTTCTTTTTAATTAACTCTTCTACCCTGTTAGCAAAGTCTAGATATATTACTAAGCCCATTTTCCCTAAATGAAAAAGTTGTTTGTCTGCTCTTGCCAAGTTAGTTAGATATATACCGTGTATTAAGATCTTCTTTACTACAGAATTTTTCAATTCTTCTACAAACCTCTCTATATTCTCATCTGGTATTTTTTTAGTCGCCCATCTCATAGGAGTAGTAGGCATTATCTGAATAGAATTAATACCGTATTTATTCCCTTCTTTCACTGAATTTTCTATCCCTCCTGATGAAGAGACATGAGCCCCTATATACATACTGTATTCTATATTTGAAATGCCTAAAAAACAAATATTAAGAATCTTACTCTTCTTCTGGTAAAAATCTTGATTTAAACTTCTTTACATCGGAACCAAGATATTCTTCTATCCTTAAAACATTAATTCAAATTGGATATTTACCATACTATTGGTATAATTATGCCTGTATAAAGGAGAGGTGCCTGAGTGGTCGAAAGGAACTCACTGCTAACGAGTCGTAGATCTAAAAGTCTACCGAGGGTTCGAATCCCTCCCTCTCCGCCATATTTTATCCCTTTTTTACAAATTCTTTTTCCAATTCAGGAATAACTCTTTGACAATCACCCTTTAATACAAAATCTTCGTTTCCAAGATAAGAAGGTTGGTTTAAATTAATCGCAATGATTTTTCCATTTGGATTATTTTCTTTATACCAACCAAGGAAACCTCTATCATCATAGCTTAAGCCAACCGTAACCACCGCATCAATATCTCTTAACCATTCCGGCTGGATATTTTCTTTTAGCCACGGACCGGTCAAATGTACTGGTTTTACACCCACTTTTTCCTGTAAATAATCAACATTTTCAGTAAAGATTTGCGACCTTAACTTTTTGGCAAGCTCACCGAGCGAATGATGAGCGGGTGTTGCTGGTTTTTCAAAAGCAGCTTTTGTAAATCCTTCCCATGAATCAGTTACTTCCTGAGGATTAGCAACCGCCTTTTTAAGGAAGCCATCTACTCTCTCAGACATCCTAATTCCTAGTGTCTCATGTAATTGATCCATACTATGAACTCCACTCGCTATTGAAATACCTGCACCAGTGTAAAACAAAACTTTCTTGTTTTTCAAAATTTCAACTAACTGTACTTTTCCTATCTCTTCTGGCTTACACAACATTTGTTCTCTAATTTCAACTTGAATTTTTTCTGCAACCTCTTCTGAAAAACAACCTGAAAGAGTGCGAACCGCTTCGGGATTCTGTTTACGAGAAGCCTCAAAAGTTTGCTCAACTAATTGAGAAATCTCTTCGGATTTTAATTCTGAATGTTTTGCCAAAATCTCACTCATAACTTGTTTGTTCTTATCATAAGCAACAAAATTATCAATCACACCTCTTTCAAAATCTCTAGGTTGGGCAACACAATATTTTTTACTTTGACTTGAGCCAGGTCTTCCATTCTCCTTTTTTGGCTCTGGTACTTCACCATATTTTAAAGTATAAACCGTTTTTTCAACTTCTCCTTGCTTTCTTGTTTCTTTTACAAACTTCTGTTTTTCTTCTTTACTCAATTCATCTGGCAACGAATCAAAGTACTCAACCGTAAAAAATGTCTTACCATTTTTATGTCCAAGATAATATCGTCTTGTGTTAGAGGAAAAGGAAAAGCTCATTTCTTCCTCCTGCTTTCTCTCTGTCCCAGGT
>MTBK01053912.1_pt1 | contig 12776 bp, 12 predicted proteins | sample 1535981 | NCBI WGS metagenome assembly MTBK01 (sample SAMN06109225, study PRJNA356200) | anaerobic digester metagenome | isolation source: biogas reactors fed with pig manure or primary and secondary sludge | place: Spain | collected 2016-06-30 | reverse complement strand
GGCTGGCCCGGCCGGAGGATCTCTTCGCCCGCATCGGCTTCGGCAAGCTCATGATCCGGCAGGTGCTCGCGGGGCTGCTCACCCCGGAGCAGCTCGCGGCCGAGCCGGAGCGCCCCGGGATGCTCCGGGAGGCGGTGGGCCGCCTCCTGCCCCGCAGCGACGGCCCGATCTCGGTGCGCGGCCACGGCGACCTGATGGCGGTGCTCGCCAAATGCTGCAACCCGCTGCCCGGCGAGGAGATCGTCGGCTACGTGACCCGCGGCCGCGGGGTCTCCGTGCACGCGGCCGACTGCCCGAACGTCCGCAACCTCCTCTACAACCCGGAGCGGGAGATCGAGGTCGAGTGGGCGCGGCAGAAGGATTCGGTCTACGCCGTTTCGCTCACCATCGAGACCGAGGACCGGCCGGGGATCCTCGCGCGGCTGACCGAGGTCATCGCCAAGGCGGGGAGCAACATCCGGGAGATCGAAGCCGACACCGCGCGCCCCGGGCGCGGGCGCATCGAGGTCCTCGTCGAGGTCCGCGACCGGCGCCACCTCGACGAGATCCGGCGCAACCTCAGGAGTATCGCGGGGGTGCTGGCGGTGAACCGGCAGATGACCGGCCCGGCGACGCGAGGAGAGGGGCTCTGAACGGGAGCCGCGGGCGCGGCCCGCTCACCACCTCTTCTTCAGAGGCCGGTCTGCTCGCCTTCGGGCGGCTGCCGGCGGGGCGGCTTGACCACCCGGCCGGAGCGCAGGCAGCGGGCGCAGACGTCGATGCGCTGCGGCGTGCCGTCGATGAGCGCCCGGACCCGGCGCAGGTTCGGCTGGAAGGTACGGGAGCTCACGTTGTGAGCGTGGCTGATCTGGCGTCCGATCACGGTCTGCTTGCCGCAGAAATGACACTGCCTCGGCATGAGTCCTCCGGTTCCGCGAACCGCGGAAGAGGCGGTAGTGTAGCCGAGCGTTCGCGGGGGAGCAAGCCGGGCCGGTGGCCGCTGCACAGTGCGTTGGGCAGCCGGCGCCGGCCCCGGCTGTGGCAGATTCCGCACAACCCCTTGACAGTGTGGGGCTTGGTTGCTAGCGTGCCCCCATCGTTCGGGCAGGTGAGGTGCTCTTTTCGCAATAGCGTTCGACGGGGAAGGGGGTTGACACGACCGTGCTCTTCGCGCGCTCCAAGGGCCTCGTAGGACTCGACATCGGCAGTTCGACCCTGAAGCTGGTCGAGCTGAAGGAACGCAAGGGGGAGTTCTCCCTGGTGCGGCTGGGGGTCGAGTCGCTATCGCCGGAGGCCATCGTCGACGGCTCGATCATGGACTCGTCGCTGGTGGTGGACGCGATCCGCCGCCTCAACGAAGCCACCGGGGTCAAGGCGGAGCGGTTCGCCACATCGCTCTCCGGCCACTCGGTGATCATCAAGAAGATTTCGATGCCCGCGATGCCCGAGGAGGATCTCGCCGAGCAGATCCAGTGGGAGGCGGAGCAGTACATCCCCTTCGACATCAACGACGTCCGTCTCGACTACGTGGTCCTCTCCGAAGGGGAGCCCGGCCGGGACAACATGGACGTCCTGCTCGTGGCGGTGAAGCGGGACAAGGTCAACGACTACGTCTCGGTCATCAGCCAGACCGGCAAGGTGCCGGCGCTGGTGGATGTCGACGTCTTTGCCATCCAGAACGCCTACGAGGCGAACTACGACCTCGATCCCCGGCGGGTGGTGGCGCTCGTCAACATCGGGGCCGGGGTGACCAACATCAACATCCTCTCGCGCGGAAGCACCGTCTTCTGGCGCGACATCGGCGTCGGGGGCAACCAGTTCTCCGAGGCCCTGCAGCGGGAGTACAACCTCTCGTTCGATCAGGCCGAGCGGCTCAAGCGGGGCGAGACGGTGGACCGGTACGGGCCGGTCGAGGCGCGCCGGGTGCTCGACGCGATCTCGGGCGATCTCGCCACCGAGCTGCAGAAGACGTTCGACTTCTTCGCCGCCACCTCCAGCGAGGGCCCGGTCGACGAGCTGGTGCTCTCCGGAGGGGGCGCGCTGACCCCCAACCTCCAGCAGGTCCTGCGGGATCGCTTCGGCCTCCCGGTCGAGATGATGGATCCGCTGCGGCGCGTCACCTACCGCGAGTCGGAGTTCGACCGCGCCTGGCTGAGCTCGATCTCGCCGATGCTGGCGGTGGCGGTCGGTCTGGCCGTCCGCAAGGTGGGAGGGTAGGCGGCATGATCAAGATCAACCTGATCGCCGAGACCAGGAGGGCGGTCGCCACCCGCAAGGCGGCGCCGAAGCTCAGCACCGGGATCGCGGATCTCGGCCAGGCGCTGCTCGTCGGCCTGCTCGTGCTCGGGCTGCTCGTGGCGGCCGGGTGGTGGTACCTCCTGCAGCGCGACGTGAAGCGGATGCAGGAGGAGGTCCGGGTCGCCCAGCAGGAGGTCGACCGGCTCGCGCCGGTGCTCAAGGAGGTCGAGGAGTACAAGGCCAAGAAGGCGGAGCTGGAGCGGAAGATCGGGGTCATCACCGACCTCCGGGCCAACCAGAAGGGGCCGGTCCAGATCATGGACCAGGTCTCGCGCAGCGTTCCGGAGCTGCTCTGGCTCACCTCGCTCGAAGTCACCGCCTCGAACGTGGCCGTCAAGGGGCAGGCGTACAACACCAACGCGGTCGCCAACTTCCTCGAGAACCTCGACCGGGTGCCGGAGTTCCAGGAGCCGATTCTGATCGAGACCCAGCTGCGCGGTCAGGCCTACGATTTCTCGATCCGGTTCGGCTATCAGCCGAAACCGATCCGGGCCGAGGGCGAGGCGACGCCGGCCGGGGCGCGCTGAGGGGGGAGGGACGACATGGCGATCGAAACGGGCCTGCAGGGCAAGCCGTGGTACGTCGGCGGCATCGTCGGCCTGATTCTCGCGGGGGCCATCGTCTTCGTGGCCAACTGGCAGCTGTTCACGCCGAAGCGCAACGAGATCGCCGGCCTGCAGAAGCGGCGGGCGGATCTGGAGTTGAAGATCCACGAGGGGCGGGCGGCGGCCCAGAGCCTCGAGAAGTTCCGCGAGGAGGTGCGGGGGCTCGAGCTGGAGCTCGACAAGCTGCTGCGCATCCTGCCGGCGCGGCGCAACACCCAGGACCTGCTCCGGCGCATCCGCCAGCTCACCGAGGCCGGGAACTTCGACCTGCTGCGGTTCACCCCGGGGAACTTCAGCGACGCGGAGTTCTACAGCGAGTGGCCGATCACGGTGGTGCTCGACGGCACCTACCACAGCCTCGCGCTCTTCTTCGAACGGGTGAGCCGGTTCCCGCGGATCATCAACATCGAGAACCTCAGGATCGTGCCGTACCGTGGCACGCGGCCTCATACCATCAACGCCAGCTTCGTCGCCAAGACGTTCATCTACCGGGAGGTCCTCCCGGAGGCGCCGTCGCCGACGCCGCAGGGCGGTGGACCTCTCGGAGGCATGAGGTGAGGAGGGCGTGGTGAACAGACGCTCGTTCTGGATTCCGATCCTCGCCGCTCTGCTCCTGCTTGGGGCGGCGCCGCTCGCCGCGCAGCAGGAGCCCGCGGCGCCGCCTGCCGGCGACGAGGGAGTCGTGGCCGCGGCGACGGTGATCGACGAGATTCTCGAAGGCGAGGAGCTGCTGCTCTCCGAGGCCGGCTACACCTACGACCCCGGCAACCGCCGGGATCCGTTCCGCTCGCTGATCGCGGGGACCCGCCGGGTGCCCACCGGGCCGCGTCCGGAAGGGGTCGCGGGGATGCTCATCGACGAGGTGATCCTCTCGGGGATCTTCCAGACGTCGCAGGGGTTCGTCGCGCAGGTGCAGTCGTCGGAGAGAGGCAAGTCATATCTGATCCGGGAAGGCGACCAGCTGCTCGACGGCGACGTGATCGCCATCGTTCGCGGCGAGGTGGTCTTCAAGCAGATCGTCAGCGACCCGACGGTCATCAAGCCGTTCCGCGAGGTCGTCAAGAAGCTCAACCCGTGACCTCCAGGCAATCGGTTGCGGAGGGAGGCGAGCGCCATGGGAGATGAAGGGATGAAGGGCAACGGGTCGTGGAGGTGGCGAGCGGCCGGGCTGGCCGTGGCCTGTGGCCTGCTGTTGCTGGCCGGCTGCGCGGCTTCTCCGGCGCCGCAGACGGTGGCGTCGGAGTCGGCGGTGGCGGTCGTGGCACCCGTGCCGGCCGTCGCACAGCTCGACAGCGTCGCGGTGCGGGAGATGGCTCCGGGCACGCGGGTCGAGCTCGCGGCAACCGGGCCACTCGTCTGGACGAGCTACCGTGACGAGGCCGGGCGCCTCGTCGTCGAGCTGCCGAACGTGCGGCCGGCTCCGGGGGTGACCGACTGGAGCTCGCCGGACGGGCTGCTCGCCAGCCTGCGGGTGGAGCTCGACGAGCGCGGGGAGCGGCCGCTCACCCGCCTGGTCGTCGAAAGCCGCGGCGAGAGCGAGCATGCGCTCGTCGGAGAAGACGGGCGGCTCCAGCTCGATCTGGTGCCGGCGGGCGGCGGCGTGGTGGCGGCGGTCGAGCCGCTGCCGGCCGAGACCCCGTTCGCCGAACCGGAGGAGGCGCCCGCGGCGGCAGCGCCGGCGGTCGCAGCGATGGCGATGGGAACCCCGGAGGCGCCGCTGAGCGGGCCGCCGCCGGCGGGGCCGGTGGCCACGCGGCTCGCGGCGGTCGAGATCGTGCCGGATCCGGATGCGAGCCTGCTGCGGCTCGTCGGAGACGGCGAGTTCTCCTACTCCACTTTCCGCCTCGCGGGACCCGACCGGCTGGTGATCGACCTCGCCGGGGTCTTCAACGGCAGCCGGCAGGGGACGCTCCCGGTCGGTGACGCCCGGGTCGAGCGGGTGCGGGTTTCGCAGTTCCGCAGCCAGCCCGAGCCGGTCTCGCGGGTCGTGGTCGATCTCCGGGCCGACGTCGTGGCCTCGATCGAGCGTGCGGCCGACGCGCTCCTCGTTCGCCTGATGGCGCCGGGTACCGCGCTCCCGCCGACGCTCGCCGACGACCTGCGGGCCCCGGCGATCACTGCCACCGAGCCGCTGCCCCCGATCGGCGAGCTGCCGCCGACGCCGGCGGCGATCGAAGCCGCCGCGCCGGCCGAGGTGGCCGAGGTGGCACCCGTTCCGGAGTGGTCGCCGGCGGAAGAGAACGAAGCGCCGGCCGTCGCGCCAGTGCCGGAGGTGAAGGTCGCCGCGACGGCGCCGCCGCCGGCCCCGATCCCGCCGCCGCCGGTGCTCGCTCCGGTCGAGCTCTACGAGACCGCGAACCCCGCCGCCGATGCCGAGGAGCCGGTGAGCGGGCGGACCGAGATCGCGCCGTCCGCTTTCCGGGCGCAGACGATCGGCAGCCATCGCAAGCAGTACGTGGGCGAGCCGATCAGCCTCGAGCTGAAGGATGGCGACATCCTCGACGTGCTCCGGTCGTTCGCCAAGATCAGCGGCCTGAACATCGTGGTGCAGCCGGGCGTGCGCGGTACGGTGACCGTCCAGCTCGAGAACGTGCCCTGGGATCAGGCGCTCGACCAGATCCTCAAGATCAATGGCCTCGGCTACGAGCTCGACGGCAACATCATGCGGATCGCGCCGGTGAGCGTGCTGCGCAACGAGGCCGCCGAGGCGGCGCAGCTCGCGATCGAGCAGCAGAAGGCGATCCCCCTGCGGACGGTGCTCAAGCGTCTGAGCTACGCCAACGTCGATGCTGTCTCCCAAATCCTGCGCTCCGGCGCGGGCCTGATGAGTCAGCGCGGCGCGATCCAGACCGACGGTCGCACGAACACGCTGATCATCAAGGAGCTCCCTTCTTACATGGACACCGTGCTGGCGGTGATCGAGTCGCTCGACATCCCCGAGCCGCTGGTCATGATCGAGGCCCGGATCATCGAGACGACGAAGAACTTCAGCCGCTCGCTCGGCGTGGAGTGGGAGTTTGCGGGAGTCGCGGACGCGGCCCATGGCAACACCACCGGCCTCGTCTTCCCGAACAATGTCGCGGTCGGGGGCGGCACGGCCCTGCAGACCGGCGCCCGCAACGGCTTCCTCGGCCTCACGCTCGGCAACGTGCTCAACACCTTCCAGCTCAACGCCCGCCTGACCGCGGCCGAGAGCGAAGGGCTGATCAACGTGCTTTCGGCGCCGCGCATCGCGACGCTGAACAACGAGAAGGCCGAGATCCAGAGCGGTCTGCAGATCCCGATCCAGACCGTCGCCAACAACACCGTGAGCGTGCAGTTCGTCAACGCCACGCTCCGCCTCGAGGTGACGCCGCATGTCACCGCCGAGGGGACGGTAGTGCTCGAGATCAATGTCCAGAAGCGCGAACCGCAGCTCGCCTTCGCGGTCGTCGGCGCCCAGAACGCCCCGATCGCCACCAAGGAGGCGCGCACCCGGGTGATCGTCCGGGACGGCGGGACGACGGTGATCGGCGGCATCTACCAGGTGACCACCGACCAGGGGCAGGACCGGGTGCCGGCCCTGGCCGACATCCCGATCCTCGGTCACCTGTTCAAGAACAAGCGGCGCTCCGACAAGAACGAGGAGCTGCTGATCTTCATCACCCCGAGGGTCGTGAGACTGTGAGCCGACGGGAGGAGAGCCCCATGCGCACCCTGCTCAAGATCGTCAGCCTCGCCGTGGTGGCCCTGCTCGCCACCGTCGGTTGCCAGAGCCGCACCGACCGGACCGACGGCGGCGGCGTGCTCCTGTCGATCGCCGATTTCGACGGGCTCCCGGTCGTGGTCAGCGCGTCGAACGGTCCGTTCGACATCGAAGAGATCCAGGTCCAGAGCGTCGCGAAGGACCCGGAGAGCGCGACGAGCAGCCTGATGAACGTCGAGCTCGAGAGCTATCAGGTCACATACGCCCGCGCCGACACCGGCTCGCAGGTGCCGCCGACGCTGGTCGAGCACATCTTCGGGGTGGTGCCGGTCAACGGCCGGACCACCATCAAGAACCCGCCCTTCCTGCGTTTCGACCAGCTCAACAACCTGCCGCTCAAGGACCTGGTCGATTTCGGTTACGAGCGCGCGACGGGCAGCCAGGTGATCCGGCTCACGGTCGGCATCCGCTTCTTCGGCCGCACGCTGTCGGGCAAGAAGGTCGATTCGGCGCCGGCTTACTTCACCATCGACGTGGTGCCCTGAGAGGAGAGAGGCCATGCGATCTTCCCATCGCCTCGCCCTGCTGTTGACCATCCTGACGGCGGTTGCGCTCGTCGCGGGCTGCAGCAGTGACAAGCCCAAGACCCCGACCCAGCCGCCGGCGACTCCGGTCACACCGGCGCCGCCCCAGCCCGGGGCCGCGCTCGCGATCACCACGAGCGCCGGTGCGATTCCGATCGGCAGCACCGACCCGGTCCAGGTCACCGTCAGCGGCCGGCGCACCGACAACGGGACGGCGCTGCCCGACGGCACCGCGGTCACCCTGCGGACGACGCTGGGTGGTTTCAACTCGCCCGGCGGCGCCGCCGAGGTGAACCTCACGCTCGTCGGCGGTCGCGCCACCGCCGCGCTCTTCCCCGCCAACACCATCGGCATCGCGATGCTGCGCGCCGAGAAGCCGGCCGACGGACGGTACGGCTTCGCGTTCGCCGAGGCGCAGGTACGCTTCGTCGAGCGGGAGGTGACCTACATCCAGGCGGTCAGCCCGAACGTGGGCAGCCCGAACGGCGGCGAGATCGTCGAGGTCCTGGGCGGCGGCTTCGAGAGCCCGGTCCGGGTGGTGTTCGGCAGCGCCCCGGCGGTCGTGCGCGCCGTGTCGGAGTCGCGGATCACCGTCGAGACGCCGCAGCTGGCGGGCTTCTCCGGCACTCCGACGCCGGTGGCCGTCCAGGTCACCGCGCGGTACGGGGCGCCGGACCAGCGTTCCGACTCGCTCGCCAACGGCTTCACCTACGCGGCGAGCGGCGGCACCCTCCAGCCGCTGGTGCTCTCCGTCACCCCGGCCTCCGGCCCGAACGAGGGCGGGACGAACGTCGTCATCAACGGCGACGGCTTCGAAGCCCCGGTGCAGGTCTTCTTCGGCGACCGGGAAGCGATGGTGCGCAACGTCACCCGGACCCGGATCGAGGCGGTCTCCCCGCCGCGGGCGAACCCGAACTCGGGCCCGACCCCGGTCGACATCCGGGTGGTGAACCTCAACAGCGGTCTCTCCCACACCCTGAAGGATGCCTTCCGCTACGGCACGGCGATGTTCATCAGCTCGTTCGGTCCCGGCGAGAGCCCGTTCAGCGGCGGCGTCCTGGTGACGATCTACGGCCAGGGCTTCGCCGAGCCGGTGGCGGCCTCGCTCGCGAGATACGCGCAGCAGGTCGTCTCGGTGAGCGGCACCCAGGTCGTGGTGCGCACGGTGGCGATCCCGGTCACGAGCTGTCCGTCCGACAACGTGGTCGCGCGCGGGCCGGCGGCCGTCACCAACATCGAGACCGGTGAGGGCGCCACGACCCAGGGGCTCGAGTTCATGTACACGATCCAGAAGCCCCTGCTCTTCGGGCTCGCGCCGACGAGCGGCCCGCAGGCCGGGAACACCACGGTGACCCTCACCGGCGCGAACTTCCGTGCCCCGGTGGCGGTCGATTTCACGGTCGGCAGTGGCACCTACACCGGCATTGTGCAGGCGGTGAGCGGCTGCGACGCGAACGGCTACTGCACCACGATCACCGTGCGTACCCCCGCCCTTCCCAACAGCGCCTTCGGCGGCGCCTTCGGCGACGGCGAGGATTGCGACGACAACGGCGACGGCTACAAGGGCAAGAAGTGGGTGCCGGTCAACGCCTCGGTCCTGGTGCGGAGCCTGGAGACCGGCTGCGACACGAAGCCGCTCTCCAACGCCTTCCTGTTCACCCCGACCGACGGCTCCTGCCGGAACGACGTCGATCCGAATCCTTGAGACGGCCATCCATCAGCTGGTGATTCCGGCGGCGGCTGCCTCAACGGGCGGCCGCCGCTTTTCGTATACTCCCCGATCATGCACCGCGCCGCTGCCCTCCTCGCACTCGCCCTGCTGAGCCTGCTCAGCGTCTCCTGTGACAAGGGAACGCCGATCGCCCCATCCGGTGGCGTCCTCCGCGTCACCGTCACCCCGGACCGGATCCTCGCCGACGGCGAGGCGACGGTCCGGGCCGAGGTGCTGCGGGCCAACGGCAACCCGGTCAGCAGCGGCACCGAGGTGCGCTTCTCGACCAACCTCGGCAACGTCACGCCGGGGATCGCCTACACCGACGCGAACGGGATCGCGCTCGCCTCCTTCCGGGGCGACGGGCGGATCGGGACGGCGAAGGTCATCGCCCGTTCGGGCTCGCTGGAGGCGACCTCCGACGACATCAAGGTGGGATCGTTCCCCTCCTCGATCTCGTTGCTCGCGACACCGTCGAGCGTGCCGGAGACCGGTGGCGAGATCGAGCTGCTGGTGCTGGTCCGCGACGACCAGGGCAATCCGCTCGCCGGCACGAACGTGAACTTCGCCGCCGACAAGGGGACGCTCGAGTCGGGCGGGCGCTTCCTCGCGACCAACTCGGCGGGGGAGGCGACCGATCTGCTGGAGGTGACGGCGGCCGACATCTCCACGATTTCGGGCGATTCGTTCACGGTGCGGGTCGAGGCCTCCGGGTCGTCGGTCCTCTCCCAGAGCCGCACGATCTCGATCCAGCGGGCGCCGCGCGCCAACTTCACCTTCGCGCGCAGCCTCCTCACGGTGGTCTTCACCGACACCTCCACCGGGAACCCGACCGACTGGTTCTGGCAGTTCGGCGATCCGGGCAACAACACCAGCCGGCAGCAGAACCCGTCGTTCACCTACCCGGCGCCCGGGACCTATCTCGTTCGCCTCCGGGCGAGCAACGCGACCGGGGCGAGCGAGGCGGCCCAGTTCGTGGCGGTGACCGGCAACTGAGCCGGCCGCGAGAGCCACCGCCAGCCACCGCGAGCGTGCGCGGCCGCGGGCGCTGCTATAATCCCGCGGTTCGATGAGTTGTCCGGCCCAATCTTTCGTGCGCCCCGGGCGAGGAGGTCGCTGTGGCTGAGAGCGGTTCCGACCCGTCTCGCCTGGAGGCGCTGCGGGAACGCTGGGAGCGGGATCCCGCGTCGCGGCTCTTCCTGCAGCTCGCCGAGGAGTACCGCCGCGACGGCCAGCCGGAGGCGGCGCTGAAGGTCCTCGAAACGGGCCTCGGGCACCACCCGGGCTACCTCGCGGCGCGGGTCGCGCTCGGGCGCTGCCGGCTCGAGACCGGCGACGTCACGGGTGCCGCCGAGACCCTGGAGCGGGTGATCGCCGCCGACCCGACGCAGCTGGTCGCCAACAAGCTCCTCATCGCCACCTACCTGCGACTCGGCCGGCTCGACGACGCCCGCGACCGGCTCGACCTCTACGTCCTGCTCAACGAAGCCGACCCCGAGATCGCCGAGATCGAGCGGCAGCTCGCCGCGGCCACAGCACCGCCGGCCGCCGAGCTGCCCGAGCTGCCGACCGCCTACGGCGAGCTCGAGCAGTTCGTCGAGCGATCGGCGGCGGTACGCGACCGGCCCGTGGCCGCGGCCGAGCCGCTCGCGGTCACGCCGCGCCCGGCGGTCGCGCTCGACCTGGAGCGGCTGCCGCTGCCCGACGCGGCGCGGCGGCGGGTGGATCCGGCGCGGCTCCCCCCGCCGTTCCCCACGCTCGCCGCTCCCGGCACGGGCCAGGAGTGGGCGCGATTCGCCGGCCTCACCGCGGCCGGGATCTTCCGGGCCTCGCGCCCCGCCGTGGTGGTTCCCGCGCCGGCCGTCGAGGAGCCGTTCGGAGCGGCGCCGGAGGTCGCGGCGATCGTCGCGGCACCGGTGGCGGAGATGGCGCCTGTCAGCGTCGAGCCCGAGGTCGAGCTGCCGGCGAGCGGCGCCACCCTCGAGGACACGGCGTTCGCGATCGAGGCCGCGGAACCCGTGTCCGCGGTGGCGCCGGAACCGGTCGCGGCGCTGGAGCCGGAGCCCGAGCCGGAGGCGGTCGCCGCGCCTGAGCCGGAGTCAGAGGTCGCCCTGGAGGTCGAGCCGGAACTCGAAGCGGCCTCCGTGACGGATGCGGAGGTCGAAGCGGCCTTCGCCGCCGAGCCCGAGGAGATCGTCGCGCCGGAACCGTCCGCGCAGCCGTGGTGGGCGCTGCCGCGCGCCGAGCCGCCGGCCGTGATCGCTCCCGAGGAGGCCGTCGCCGCGCCACCGCAGGCAGAGCCGGAACCGGTACCGTCCGCCTGGGTGGAGAGCGAAGAGGTGGCGGTGCCGCCGGCGGAGATCGCATCGCCCGCGGCCGCCGGCGGCGCGGAGGCGGCGCTGGAGGTCACCCCGACGCTGGCGGCGCTCTATCTCGAGCAGGGGCATCTCGGGGAGGCGACGGCCGCCTACGAGGCGATCCTCGCGCGTCAGCCCGGCGATCCGGAAGCGCTCTCGGGTCTCGCGCGGATCCGCGAGCTGCTCTCGCGGCCGCCCGACGCCGCGGATCTGCTCGGCGCCGGCCCGCAGCCCGCGGGGCTGACCGCGCGCAAGATCCTGCTTCTTCAGCGCTACCTGCAGCGGATCCGGGAGGGGGCCCAGCGCCATGTTTCTTGAGCGGCTCAGCAGCATCCAGGGGCGTATCAACGGCGCGATCGCGCTCTCGCTCGTCGACCGCGACGGGATCCCGGTCGAGTCGGTGAGCTCCGACCCGGCGCTCGACCTCGAGGTCCTCGCCGCCGAGATGCTCGCCCAGGTGCGCCTGATCTCCGACCAGAGCCGGGAGCTCGCGGTGGGCGCGGTGGAGCAGTTCACGGTCACCACCGACCGGATCGCGCTGCTGCTCAGCGCCGTCGCCAGCGAGTACTATCTGCTCCTCGTGTTGCATCCCGAGGGGAGCTACGGGCGGGCGCGGTTCGAGCTCAAACGCGCGCGGCTGCTCTTCGAGGGCGATCTCGAGTGACCCGGCGCCGGCCGGGGGGTCCCTGGACCGCCGGCCGCGCGCCGTTCGCCGGACCAGCGAACCCGCGGCTCCGGGGCAGGAGGGGGACGTGTTGACTTTCGAGCAGATCAAGGAGCTGATCGAGCTGGTCGCCGCGCGCGGCCTCGAAGAGCTGCAGGTCGAACGCTCCGGTTTCCGGCTGCGGATCGGCGGCCGGAGCGCGCCGGCGGCGACGAGCGCGCCTTCCGCCGTGGCGCTCTCCGCGCCGCCGGCGGTGGAGGCCGTCGCGGTGACCGCCGAGAGCGCGCCGGCGCCCGACCTGCATCCGGTGACCTCGCCGATCGTCGGCACCTTCTACGCGGCGCCGAGCCCCGACGCCGAGCCGTTCGTCCGCGTCGGCGACCGGGTGCGCAAGGGGCAGGTGCTCTGCATCGTCGAGGCGATGAAGCTGATGAACGAGATCGAGGCCGACGCCGACGGCGAGATCGTCGAGATCTATCCGCGCAACGCCCAGCCGGTCGAGTTCGGCGAGCCGCTCTTCGGGCTGCGGCTCACCTGAGCGGGACGATGTTCCGCAAGATCCTGATCGCCAACCGCGGCGAGATCGCGCTGCGGATCATCCACGCCTGCCGCGAGCTGGGGATTCCGACCGTGGCGGTCTACTCGACCGCCGACCGCGACTCGCTCCACGTCACCTACGCCGACGAGGACGTCTGCATCGGCCCACCCCCCTCGGCGCAGAGCTACCTCAACATCTCGGCGCTGGTCTCGGCGGCGGAGATCACCGGCGCGGACGCGATCCACCCCGGCTACGGCTTCCTCGCCGAGAACGCGCAGTTCGCCGAGGTGCTCGGGGAGTGCAACCTCGGCTGGATCGGACCGCGGCCGGAGACGATCCGGCTGATGGGCGACAA
>MTBK01159131.1_pt1 | contig 12780 bp, 9 predicted proteins | sample 1535981 | NCBI WGS metagenome assembly MTBK01 (sample SAMN06109225, study PRJNA356200) | anaerobic digester metagenome | isolation source: biogas reactors fed with pig manure or primary and secondary sludge | place: Spain | collected 2016-06-30 | reverse complement strand
TCCCAGTGCCATGAATGAACAACCTTGGTATTACTTCATTGGAAGAAAGGACGATGAGACTTATCGAAAAATTTTTTCTACTCTCGTAGAATTTAATCAGCTTTGGGCCATTCAAGCACCTTTGCTTATGATGGCTTGCGGAAGAACAAAATACGTCTCCAGAGATAATTCCGATAATCGTTACTGGGACTACGATGTGGGGCAATCTGTGGCTTATCTCACGCTTCAAGCAACTTACGAAGGTTTATTCTGCCATCAGATGGGAGGATTCGATACCGACAAAACCGCCGAACTTTTCCATCTTCCCGAGGAGGTTGCCCCTATTGTTGTCATTGCTGTAGGATATATGGGTAATCCTGAGACTCTACCCGATTTTCTTCGAACCATGGAAAATGGACCTAAAACACGAAAATCTCTCGAAAGTTTTATCTTTGGTTCTGATTTTGGTATTCCTTATCAATTCTAAATAAAAACCAAAATTTCTAAACAGATGAAAATCGGTAAATATTTTGGGATGCTATGCATGAGCCTGATTTTTCTGTATTCCTGTAAAGGTCCTCAACATGAAAAGAAACCAAAAATTGCAATAGATACTACGTTTTATCCTTCTTTTTCTGCGGATACTGCTTTCAGTTTCGTAGTTAAGCAAGTTGGTTTTGGACCGCGTGTTTCGAATTCTGACGCAAACAGGCGGTGTGGGGACTGGCTCATCCAAAAACTGGGTAGCTATAGTTCCGATATTATAGTTCAAGCATTCAAGGCAAGGGCTTATAATGGAGAAGTAATAAATGGCCGCAATATTATTGCTTCTTTCCGTCCTGAAGCTTCTTCGCGTATTTTGTTGGCTTCGCACTGGGATTCGCGTCCTTTTGCCGACCATGACCCCAATCCTGCCAATCGTCATAAACCCATCGACGGGGCCAATGATGGAGCCAGTGGTGTGGGGGTTCTCTTAGAATTGGCCAGAATCATGCATAGTTATCCACCAAATATCGGAGTAGATATTATTTTATTTGATGCCGAAGATTATGGTCCTCCCGAAGATATGCAATCCCAACAGGGTGAGGATTGGTGGGGCCTTGGCTCTCAGTATTGGAGCCGCAATAAACATATTCCATCCTATAATGCCAGATATGGCGTACTGCTCGATATGGTGGGAGTGCCCCAACCATCCTTTCTCATGGAAGGATTCTCCATGTATTATGCTCCCGATGTGGTTAAAAAAATTTGGGATATTGCCGCATCCCTGGGTTATGGTAAGTATTTCCCCAAGCAGAAAGGAGGCTTTATTACCGACGATCATTACTACGTGAATAAATATGCCGGAATTCCTATGATAGATATCATTCATCTCGAAAATGACTCACAGGGAAGTTCTTTTTTCGAACACTGGCACACTTTACAGGACAATCTCGAACATGTCGATTCACAATCATTGCAAATGGTAGGAGATGTTCTGATTAGGCTGATATACAAACCACAATAAAAAATCAATCAGCTTTTTGGTCGGGAGCATACCATTCTGCATAAGAAGTGGCAGTTTCGCTTAGTTTTAAGCTGTAGAGTTCTATGTCAGAAGGAAGAAGAGGCCGCAAAATTTCGACAAAATAAAGCAAAAGATTTTCGGTAGTGGGCTGAAACTCTACCCAGATGGTTCTGGCAAACAACTCACGACCACCAAGTGGAATCTCGTCCCTAACAGCATCATTTAATACAAGGGCATGATCGAAACGATCGATGAGGGCAGATTTTACGATGCGGTTGAGTTCTCCAAAATCCATGACCATTCCGTTTTTGGATGAACGAGGATCATTTTTCGGCTGGCCCTTCAGTGTGATGCACAGTTCATACGAATGTCCATGTATATGACGACAAGGCCCATCATGACCCACCAGCGCATGAGCCATTTCAAACCTAAATTTCTTTGTAATACGAATGTAATTCATTTATTGCTTGATGATTCTGATGGGAATATTCTCATCGATCTGTCCAATGTAAATTCCATCTTTCAAATGAGAAACATCGATGAGATTTTCCTTTCCACCACGTAAAGAAGTTGAAAAGATTCTGCGCCCTGCGATATCGGTGAGGACGAAAACATAAGAATCCGTCGGGTCATCGGGCAACACGATTTTTATAAAGTTGAAGCAAGGATTGGGATATAGCTGATAAATCACAGAAATTTCGTGCGCGATACCAGCGCCTTCTCCCCAGATTTTATCAACAAAATCGGGTTGGTCGATGTAAGGATTTCTATTGTTTTGAATATTGTAAACGGCATTGTTTCTGTCGATTTCTTTCTGACTAACTGGATCCTGATGATGCCATTCCAACAACATGCTAACCGCCCATGGTTTCAACTGCGAGCCCGTTACCATTCCATTGCTTGCCCAGCCATTGTCTTCATTGTAGTAACGTGTTGCCACATAAAAATAGCTTCTTGCCAAATCGCCCTTGTATTCATCTATAGGCTCGAACACCACTTGGGAATATCCTGGATAATTACAGTTCCCTAATTTACTTCCATTCATAGAAGTCCATGAGGCGCTTCCTACTTCACCATAAGGGTAATTGCTTCGTTTTCCGTTTACGTAACCATCGGTGGGATAAATATGAAAGAGATCTGTGTACATGGGAATTAAATCATTAAACCAACTTGCAGGCCATGAATGTTCCCTGTTGAAACAATCCCCTTCCGATTTGTAGCTACCACATTCATCTTCATTGAAATAATAAATGTAGGGAGGATTTCCACCCGGTACGTCGGAATACATATCCCAAACCGTGTTATTGGGTTTTTTATCGGTGGTTTGGAAGTGCAACAAAATCGAACCATAGGATACCGAAGCGTGATCGTCGATAATATCGTGCAGCTTAGCTTGAAGAGCCACGCCTGTCAGGCCTTCGGTACCATCGTAATATCCCGCCGGAGGTTGCGATTTTAGCAAACTGGCCGAAAGTATGACTGCAATAAGCAAAAGAGCCATAGGCTTGCCGTTTCTTAGCGAGAATTGTAAACGTAAGGCGTTCAACATCTGAACTTTAAAATATTGAAGTCTTTGCAAAGATAAGTCAATTTTTAGGATTCAAATCTTTTCACATCTATGTTCGAAAATTTTGAAATAGATGAAATTTTTAAGATAATTTTTTGTATATTTACATTGGTAATCATTTACAAACGAAAGAAGTCAAAATAAAAATTCATTGATTTATAAATCTTTAACCTAAATCCAATTACTTATGAAAAAATTAGTATTTATAACGACGCTATTCTTCTCCATCCCTTAAAAGCTTCTTATTATGAATCGAATTTTGTTATTTTTGATTATTGAGTCCGGTTTAAAAACTAAGTTGGATTAAAGTTTCCTGTTTCGACATTTTTGGACCTGAAAAAATTTTTTGAATCAAGAAGAACCAAAAATACCTAAACAAGGAAAAATTATCAACAATAAATTCACATTTTGTTAATATTTCCCCTGTATTTGACATAATATCCTTCAAAAATACAATTATTGGCCTATTAAATCCATCAGGACATCCATTTTTGACCAGAAATCTGTATGTCCTTCCAAAATTAATCGCTATCCCACTGCTATAAGCAAATAAACTCGCCTTTATTAATCCTCTTACTTTTAATTTCCCATCTTCTGTCCTTATCTTAAATTCACGTGCCGTAGCTTCTATATTTGGCCTAAGTTTCCAGCGCTCTTTAGGTATGCTCAAAATATTGCGACTGCGTTTGTTTTGTAGATACTCTTTTATGTGTTAAATAATATCACCCATTGTTCTTAAATGCCTAACAATTATCTTTTAACAAACATCCCTTGCATATTTTCATAGCAAAACATACTTTATGTCGTTTCTTTGTGGGCATGGACTCTACCTTCTGAAAAGGACATTCTACAGTATACACTTCCGGCGTCTTGGATTTCTGCTCTATCTTTATTTCTATATTTCTATCTCTCTTTCTCTCCCTCTAACTGCTGTTGTGATATGGTTTATCCCTAATTCTTCAAACTTCTTATCATTCTCTTCACTACCAAAATCACCATCTATGTGCATTTCATTCAACTGTGGCGTCTTCTCTTTAATTATATCGATCCTTTCGTTTAATATCTGGCTGTCATCAACATTGTTGGGCATAACCACTATGCCAGTGATTAATTGTATGGGATTATCTGGATTTGCAGTTTCCGTAATGTTTATCGAAAATCCTTTACTTTGCTCCCCATTCTTTTTCCTGTAAGTAGCATCCACATCATCAGGCGATTGCAACATGCTACGGGTCAACTCCTTCTCAGACCTTGGATTCACTTCCTCTCCCTTCACAACAAAATGTTCATTGTATGCCCGAGTGAAATTGATATATTCTTTCCTTGAATGATATTCCTCTTTTTTACTCAACCATTCGAATATAGTATAGTATATCTTACCTAACTTTTCTAATTCATGAGGTAATTCACTGGACTTCAACCCATAAATGTATTTATCTGCCCTTTTTTTAAATAAGGTTCTATCTGTTGGCCGATAAATTCCTTGTCTTCCTTCTTTAGCATCCTGTTTAATCGCATCAATACTTCTATGAGCAATTGTAAATGAGAATATTTTTTGATATTGGAAGAAACCAAAGTAGAATCGCTCCTTTGAATATTTGTATTTATCAACAATTCCTTTAACTGCTCTTGCGTCAGCTTATCAAAAACCTGTTCAATTAGTTTTTTCCTTTTCCGACGCTCATATTCTATTATCCTGTTTTAAAAATTGAATAGGGTTGCCCTTGAAAAAGGGATATCCCCAATCCATGAAAGCCCTAATGCCGTTTTAAAATGTAAATCAAACACTACTCCTTCAATCAATTCATCATAACTGATCCCTTTGAGTTCTTTTAAAATTAAAGCGCAAACCAAAACATTCCCTGGTACATTAGGTCGACTTGCCTTTTGGAATATAAATCCCGAAAATCCAGTTCATTGATATTGCTGAAAAGGATATGGTAAAACCATTTTCCCTTCGAACTATTCAGTAAATCACCTTGCTTCTGATTGAGTTCATCTTCAAAACTGAATATTTCTTGTTGGTTGTTTGATTTAAACATGAAACTAATCTTATTAAATTTCCTAGTAAAAATAAAACATATTTCTTTGATAACCAGATAAATATATAAAAATGATGAAATTTAAAATATTGAATAACAGTAATTTACAAAATTGTTGATAAATTTATTAATTAATTGATTTACTTTAAGTTAACCTAAAAAAATAGATTAACCTTCAAAAAACAGAATTCTTAATCATCAACTTTGCCCGAAACCATTTTAGACGCGACTCATTCATTATTTCATGCAAAGCTGGCTGTTCGTTCCGTCTCGCTGCATGACGCAAACCATTTCCCCTTCTCCAGGAATTATTCATTACTCGATCAACATTCTGGCCATGTAGATCATACCGATGATTTGTGCAATTAATGAGCTTCGAGCCAGTTTTCGCCGGCATTGATATCTACCACAACCGGAATGGAAAGAGGCATAGCATTTTGCATGATGTCTTTCACCATTATTTTTATTTCTTCTGCTTCTTGCTTTCTGGCATCGAATACCAATTCGTCGTGAACCTGGAGAATCATGTAGGAATGGGGGAATTTTTCACTTAGAGCCTGATGAATCCTAATCATGGCAATTTTGATCATATCGGCTGCCGAGCCTTGAATGGGCGCATTGATGGCATTACGTTCGGCAAATCCCCGTATATTGGCATTGGCCGAATTGATATCGGGTAAATAACGTTTACGTCCCTTGATGGTTTCAACATAACCGTGCTCCCGTGCAAACGCAATACTTTTTTCCATATAGGCCTTTATACCGGGATATTGCCTAAAATATTCTTCTATAATAGCTGCGGCTTCCTTTTTAGCTATGTCGAGGTTTTGTGAAAGGCCATAAGCCGAAATTCCATAAACAATTCCAAAATTTACCGATTTTGCAGTGCGTCGTTGTTCTTTGGTAACCTGATCGAGAGGAATATTAAAAATGCGTGATGCCGTAGCCGCATGTATATCGAGGCCTTGCCTGAAAGCTTCTTTCATAGCCTCGTCGCCACTCAGGTGAGCAATGATTCTCAATTCGATCTGAGAATAATCGGCAGAAATCAATATATAATCAGGGTTTCTGGGGATAAAGGCCCTGCGGATTTCGCGGCCACGTTCTGTCCGCACGGGAATATTCTGCAAATTTGGGTTATTGCTGCTCAATCTCCCCGTAGCAGTCACCGCCTGATTATAACTTGTATGCACACGCTGAGTTCGGGGATTGATCATCTGGGGCAGTGTATCTACATAAGTGGATTTAAGCTTTGTTAATTCTCTATAATCGAGAATCTTTTCGACAATAGGATGACGATGTGCTAATTTTTCGAGTACATCTTCTCCTGTGGCATATTGTTTGGTACTCGTCAGCCGAGGATTTTCAGAAATTTTTAATTTTTCGAATAAGATGATTCCTAATTGTTTAGGAGAAGAAATATTGAAAGATTCACCCGCCAGAGAGTATATTTCATCTTCGAGCCTATGTATCTCATTTTCGAGTTGTTTCCCATAAGCGTCGAGGGCTTCGGTGTCAATTTTTACGCCTTCTATTTCCATGCTCACAAGCACAGGCATCAGAGGCATTTCTATTTCCTGAAACAACTCGTAAGTGCTTGTCTGGTGTAAAAGAGGTTCGATGGCATGCTTCAATTGAAGGGTAATGTCGGCATCTTCGCCTGCATATTCCTTGATTGTTTCGAGTTCCACCGCTTGCATATTTCTATGATTATTTCCTTTCTTCCCAATGAGTGATTCGATAGGAACTGGATCGTAATTGAGATAGGCTCGTGCGAGATAATCCATGCTATGTCGTTGTTCGGGCTCTATTACATAATGTGCCAGCATGGTATCGAAAAACGGCCCGTATATGTTGCATCCATACCATTGTAGCACAATAAGATCAAATTTCAGGTTCTGGCCAATTTTCAAAATCTTTCGATTATGGAAAACAGGCTTTAAAATCTGGAGAATATCAAGGATTTCATCGCGTTGTACGGGCATAGGAATATACCATGCTCGATGAGCTACCACGGCGAACGACATACCCACTAGATCACAATTATTGGGATCGATGCCGGTAGTCTCTGTATCGAAGCAAAATTCCGAAGATTTTTGCAGAGTATCGGCAAAAGAACGGATTTCCTCTAAAGAAGTAAGGGTGAGATATTGATGAGGAGTGGTATGAATATTTTTAAACAAATTCGTATCGGATTCATGCCTGCTTGAAGTTTCTTCTGGAAAAAATGAAAGCTGTTCACTGGGTTTATCATGATTCAAATCCTTGAATATTCGCTGCGAAAAAGCACGAAATTCCAGAAAATCCAATATCTTCTTCAAGGTGTTTATATCTGGAGCCTGGCGTTTAAAAAGTTCCTCGTCAAATTTTACGGGAGCATCCAAACGAATAGTTGCAAGTCGTTTCGAAAATAAGGCTTCTTCAGTGTGAGAAAGAATTTTCTTCTTGAGTTTTGGGTTTTCTATCTTATCGGCATTTTGAATTAAATTTTCGATAGTATCGAATTGTGCAATGAGTTTTTTCGCATAAGTTTCGCCAATGCCGGGCACACCGGGTATATTATCGGAAGCATCGCCCCAAAGGCCCAAAAGATCTGCAAGCTGGGTGGGATTTTTTATCCCATATTTCTGACATATCTCGTTCATTCCGAGTATTTCGGCGCCATTACCGAATCGTGCAGGCCGGTAGAGCAGTATATTTTCATTTACCAACTGGCCTAAATCTTTATCGGTACTCATCAGATAAACCTTGAAGCCTTTTTCTGCTGCCTGCACTGCCAAGGTACCTATAATATCATCGGCTTCGTATCCTTCTTGTTCGAGTATGGGAATGTTGAAAGCCCTAAGGAGTTCCTTAATCCAAGGTATCGAAGCGGCAAGATCTTCGGGCATTGCTTGACGATTGGCTTTATAATCGGCAAAATCTTCGTGACGAATAGTAGGGGCTTGCATGTCGAAAGCCACACCAATATGAGTAGGATTTTCATTTTTTAGTACATCCCATAGTGTATTGGCAAATCCCAAGACAGCACCGGTATTCATTCCTTTGCTGTTGATACGAGGTGTTTTCACCATAGCATAAAAGGCCCGGTAAATCAAAGCCATGGCATCGAGTAGAAACAATTTCTGTTCAGGCATCCTCTTGTTAAGTTTCGAAAACAAATTTACGGAAAGGATTTCATAATAAAAATGGAGGCTTATAAAATGCAAATAATTAAGCCAATTGCCTAAGATCGAAAAATATCTTCCCCGTTTATGACTTCAAAATGGCAATAATCTGGTCCATTCTTTCGGCTTTTTCACTGTCACCCTCCATATCGTACATCATGCGCATTTCGCTTGCCAAACGTTGAAGAATCTGTACGTTGTTGCAAGCCGTAAAATATTGAGGTTGAGGTTCAATCTTATTATCTTTCAAAAAACGGTCAATTTCCTTGCGAATGAATATCATTCCCTTGAATACCGGATTGATATAAAAAAGCACGGGGTCGTTTTCAGGGTCATAAATATAAATGCCCGGATTATTCTCAAGATAGGCAATTATCATATTATAGGGCAAATTCACCCCATAAACGGGCAATTTGAGGCTTTGGGCAATGATAAGGTATAGAATGCCCAAAGTAGTACCACTTCCACGTTTCGAATCGATTAAATTGGGAATGAGATAATCTTGAAGGGAATATTGAGGAGGCTTGGTAGGTGTAAATTTATGAACATCGAACAAAATATGATTGAGCACCTTGATTTTTTCGAGCGGGTTCATCCTATCGTTCATTTCGAGCCATACATCCTGAATGATCTGTCCCAGATTGTGTGTAATTCTGTTGATATCGAGTTCATGGAAATGATAACGAGAAAGAAGTATTGCTCCTTCGAGAAGATCATCCTGATTCGAATTTACCCAAGTAATCAACTGCTGCTGAATACTCTCAAAATGAATCGTATCAAGCAATTCTTGGATACGTAAACGAGTAAATTCTTCGAAGGAATTTTCCCAAGCTTTTTCGAGTGATGGCAAGGCTTCTTCTCCCAGGTCGATAATGCGCTGACGAATCCTTCCATACACTACTTCATCAGGTTCATCTACCATACTTATCAATGCTATCAATTCTTTTATAGTTTCCTTTTTTTCCATAAGTATAGAGAAGAAGTTCCTGTTGGCTCAATAAATTGAAATTATGTATCTTTCATGAAGTTTGCGTTAAAAGTATCAAAAATTGTACCGTCGCTTCCTATTATTCTCAGGGCTGCACTTACCATCAGGCAAGAATGCACAGGAACGACATCGAGAAGATCGCCGGGCTGAATCTTTTTGAGAAAATCTTTTGGAGCCTTTACAACGCCGTGTTCTTGGGAGAGCGAACTTAGCCAAGCCATCGGATATCGCCCTTGCCATTCAATAGAATCTCCATGAGCGCAAATAGCCCCAAAACATATCTCGTTGTGAGGTAAAGTTAAAAAATCCTTCCCTAAATGTATGGCTCCGCCATAAATCACGGCTCTTTCCTGTTCAGAATATACGGCTACAATAGGACAAACCAAGCGAATAGCGATCTCATCCTGCGTACAGGTACCCAAATCATACTGCATCAAATCGTAGAAGACGAAATTACCCGGCCTCATTTCGTCTATGCCTTCATAACGATTGTCAATACTGCATGAAGGTGTATCTCCCATCGAATACAAAAATTTTCTTCCTGGGTAGAATACTTCGAGATCATGACGTAAATGAGCTGTCATAGCAAGGGTGGCCGCGCGAATTTTTCTAATCTCATCAGTGTTATGAGCCTTATAAGTATGCCCATCGTGAAACAGGAAACCTTCGATGGGTATTTGGAGTTCATCGGCCAATCGAATAAGAGGTAAAATTTTCTCAGCCGAGTATTCAAATCCAGATCTCCCCTGCCCTGTGTCTAATTCGATGAAAAAATTCAAATGAAAGCTCAAAAAATCAAGTCTTGAGATTTTCTGTAAAGATGTCTCGTCTGAAATAAGTAGTGATAAATGCACTATCGAGGCAAGGCTCTTAATCTGTTCCCATTCGCGGAGATTTACAGGGAATGCGATGGTGATGTCGTTCCAGCCATCTTCGGCAAAATATTTGGCCATGCTAACCGAAGAAACTGTAATGGCACTTACTCCTGCCTGCCTGAAAAATCGCCCTATTCCCTTACTTTGATGCGTCTTGAAATGTGGACGAAATATAATCCCTTCCTGCCTGCTGATGTTCACCATCTTTTCGATATTGGCCTTACATTTAGGAATATCGAGCAAAACTTCGGGCTGGCAAAATGGGGGAGGACTATTCAAATATAGATTCATGAATAAAATTCTATGAATGAGTCATTTTTTCGAGAACCAAACGAATAAGTTCGTTCATGCGAGAACGATAATCAGGGCTAAATTTTCCTGTAGCTCTGTTGGCAATGGTAAGGCAAATAGTCAGAGCCTGGTGTCCCATAAGTGCCGATAAACCATACAGAGCCGAGGTCTCCATTTCGAAATTGGTAATACAACGATCACGATAGCGAAACCTCATCAATCGTTCGTCCATATCGGGCATAGCCAGTGGTAAACGCAATTTACGACCTTGCGGGCCATAAAAGCCCGGTGCAGTCGCAGTAATTCCTCTTACAACCTCTTCACCCATCAAGCTCAATAATTCGGAAGAACCCCTAACCACATAAGGCTTACCCATGTCGAGCTTCCATTGTGTTTGACGGATAAATTCTTCGGCTATTTCTTCATCGAATGAATTTCCTTCGGGACGATAAAAACGCAATAAAGTATCAAGGCCTATGGCATATTCCGCCGCTACGAAAGCATCGACTGGAATATCGGGCTGAAGGCTTCCCGAAGTTCCAATCCTGATAAGTCGTAAAAAAGTTTTCTGGGGTTTTTCTTCGAAAGTAGTTAGATCGATATTTACCAACGCATCTAACTCATTTACTACAATATCGATGTTATCTGGCCCCATCCCGGTCGAAATAACCGATATTCCTGTTTTGCCTATCCAACCCGTATGAACCAATATCTCGCGATTCTGTCCTTGAAATTCCAAACGGTCGAAATGGCTTGAAACCATTGATACCCGACCAGGATCTCCAACCAAAATTACCGTATCGGCAAGCTGCTCGGGCTTTATCCTTAAATGATAAATATTCCCATCAGCACTGAGAACAAGTTCGGAAGCGTTGGGTCTTGGCATAAACCTAAAATATTTATCGATAAACAGAAAAGAATATAGAAAATTTTAGAGAGGCAAAACTAAAGATAAAAAGGTCATAAAAGAAGAAAAAGAATTTTTATCAATCATCGACCACTGAACGAAGAATGACATGTTAGTGAGCAATCTAGCCAAACATAATGGGTAATGTGAATAAGGCTGCAATTCGAATTTATTTCTTTCCAAGTCGTCAGGAAGGTTTTATGTCGAATCTTTTATATTAGACAGGAATGATTTTAATTTTGCAGAAAATGCATATCTGTGGAAAAATATCCATTCTATATTCAAAAAGATTATCAAAGATTAACGACCATTGAAATTCCCGTTGGGGATATACCGGTTGGAGGAACAAATCCCATTCGTATTCAGAGCATGACCAATACTTTTACGATGGATACCGAAGCCACTGTCGCTCAGGCCATTCGATTGTTCGATGCAGGTTGTGATTATGTGCGTATCACGGCCCAGGGACCTAAAGAAGCTTCGAATCTAAAAGCGATAAAAGAAGAGCTCCACCTAAGAGGATATACAAAGCCCTTAATAGCCGACATTCATTACAGTCCGAAAGCCGCCGAAATTGCCGCTGCTGTTGTCGAAAAAGTGAGAATCAATCCAGGCAATTACATTGGCCCGCACATGGGAAAAATTACTTATACCGATAAGGAATATCGGGAGGAATTAGAAATCATATACGATCATATAAAACCTTTATTGGAAATATGCCGTCAATATGGAACTGCATTGCGTATTGGAAGCAATCACGGATCGCTGTCGAAGCGCATCCTTTCTCGTTATGGAGACACACCCGAAGGAATGGTAGCCTCAGCCATCGAGTTTATTGAGATTTGCGAAGACCTCGATTTCGATCATATAGTTTTATCGATGAAATCGAGCAACCCTCGCATCATGATTGAAGCCAATCGTTTACTTGCAATGACGATGTTGAAGAGAGGCAAAGTTTATCCTGTACATCTGGGTGTAACCGAAGCAGGTGATGGAGAAGATGGAAGGATAAAATCGGCTGCAGGCATAGGAGCTTTACTTGCCGAAGGGATTGGCGATACTATTCGCGTGTCATTGACCGAAGAACCTGAAGCCGAGATTCCAGTAGCCTCTATACTCAAAGAAATGACCAGTGTTTTTCCGTTAAATCCTCTTGCATTCGGTTTAAAAAACTATCGTTATGAGAACTTTCAGAAAGAAAAATTCGTTAGCAATGAAATACATGAAATCGGCGGTATGAATCCTCCTTTAGTGATTGGTCAGACATCATCTGCAGATATCGTTATTTTATCCGACCTCCCATTTCGAACCCATCAGATTCATACCCAATCGTTTCCATCTCACCTTGAGATTGCAAGACTTCAGGAAGAATTGCCCATAGTGATTCATTCCGACCATCCTCGTGAATTGATTGCCCTGAGGGCAGCAGTTATACATCTGAGGAATCAGGGTATGAA
>MTBK01005017.1_pt1 | contig 12780 bp, 10 predicted proteins | sample 1535981 | NCBI WGS metagenome assembly MTBK01 (sample SAMN06109225, study PRJNA356200) | anaerobic digester metagenome | isolation source: biogas reactors fed with pig manure or primary and secondary sludge | place: Spain | collected 2016-06-30 | reverse complement strand
TAATTAAATTAATGCCTTATGGGGTAGTTGCTTTAGTTTCAAATACAATCATTGCAAATGGTATTCAATCCATTTTAGGTATGTTAGGTTTTATTGCTGCTCTTTATACAGGCGTTATCTTGATGATGTTGGTTTATGTTGTCATTTTAATCGGAGTAGGGGCAAACCCAGTTACTTTCTATAAAAAAGCTTTCACAACATTATTATTCGCGTTTTCTTCTCGTTCAAGTGTTGGGACATTACCATATACATTGAAAACATTAGAAGGTGAAATGGGTGTTTCTGGTGAGACAGCGAACTTTGTTGGAACACTAGGTACATCAATTGGAATGAACGGTTGTGCGGGTGTCTTCCCAGCAATGTTAGGTACTTTAATTGCCGGTGCTGTTGGAACAGAAATGAACTTCTCATTCTTTGTATTAGTAGTAGTGGTTGTTACAGTAGGCTCAATCGGAATTGCTGGTGTTCCAGGAACAGCAACGGTTGCAGCAACCGTAACATTAAACGGTTTAGGTTTCGGTCATACGATCTCTTCAATTGGTGCGATTTTTGGAATTGACCCAATTATTGATATGGGCCGTACCATGTTAAACGTTTGTGGTTCAATGGTATCAGCAATTGTTGTTGATAAATGGGATGGCACGTTTAACCGTGAAGCTTATAACGCACCAATGAAAGCTAGCTCAGACGAAGAATAAGAAAAATAATTGAAACAAGTCAAATTCGATGTTTTTGAATTTGACTTGTTTTTTTATTCTTGACTATTTTTCCGCCTATCGTATAATATAAGTTATGTGATGTTAGCGTTTTCAATTTAACGGCCGGCGAAATGTTAACGTGTGCATCAATAGGGGAGGAAAAAATAATATCTAGTGGAGGATTATGAATGAAAAAACAAGTTTCTGTTTTGATGGCAACACTGTTATTATCTCATCCAATTTTAGCGTTAGCAGATACGACAAGTACAACCAGTATGAGCGAAGAAGGTTCATTTTATGTCTCGACAGAGCAAGAACCAAATGAAACGAGTGCTTCTTTTGAGGAGCACGTACCATTTGTCGAAGGCTCCAAAGAAACAGCCGCAAGTTTGTTAACAGATACAACGGAAAGTGACGGGCAAAGTAGCGAGAGTCAAAAAATCCCAGTGATTCAAACAATTAATGAAGAAATAAAAGATTGGCAATTCGATCGCTTTGGAGAATCTGCTTCCGCCTCAAAAAATAGTATTACTTACAATCCGGATTCTACGGTAACAATTAGTAGTACGGGAAATGGTGGTAAAATTCAAACAAGTGGAAGTGACGGAATTTCGTACTATTATACCCAAGTTCCTAAAGAAAAGAACTTTGATTTACGCGCAACCATTCACGTTGATTCTTGGCAAATGACTAACGGACAAGAAGGTTTTGGTTTGATGGTTCGTGATAATGTGCCATCGTTAGGTAGTAGTGCGGGGAGTTCTGCTTTTACGAATTCCTTTTCTTTTTTAGGAACAAAATTTTCAACTGACGGTTATACGATGAAATTAGGATTAGGCACGCGTACGGTAACCGGTATCTTTAATAATAGCCCAGTTGCTGGAAGTGTTAAAATTGCAAATCATTCTTTTGAAAGTTATGCCAAAGACCATGAATTAGCTGGTACTACTTATAATGTGCTTGGCAATCGTTCAAATCCCAATGCAGAAGAAGACTTAGATCAAGTTGTACCTGGTTTTGAAATGTTGACGACTTTTGATATTCGGATGCAAAAAACGAACACAGGGTTTATTTGTACCTATTATGGACCGGAAGGACAAATTTTAGGGCAAGAAACAATGTATGATTGGGAAGACTTATTTATTCAAGAAGAAAATCATCTTTCTGTTGGATTTCTAGCGAGTCGAAATATGACAATTACCGTGAGTCAAATGACGATGACTTATTCAAATCCTGCGGAAGATGAAGCAGCTGACGAACGTCCAATTACGTTGATTACACCGGAACAAAAAATTACTTCTAGTCAAACAACTGGTACTTCAAGTTATGATTTTACTTTTACAGCCAATGCGGATGGTGTGGTCAGTGTAAGAAATACCGCAACGATGGCAACTTTGTTTGAAAACCAACCTGTTGTAGCAAATGAAGTATTTTCTTATCAATTAGCTTTAAATGAGGGAGAAAACCCACTGGAAGCAACGTTTGTGCCAAACCCAGATTTTATTCCTGGAGAATATCAAGCGATGGAAAACAGTGAAACACAAGTATTAAAACAAACGGTTCATTATAAAGAGCAAGTATTAAATACAATTTATGTTACTCCTACAGGGGCAGCAACCGGTGATGGGACATTGGCAAAACCACTTGATATTCAAACAGCTGTCAATTTTGCCGCACCAGGCCAAACAATTGTTTTACAAGGTGGTACATATGCGATGACGGCCCCAATTCAAATTCCAAGAAGTAGCCATGGGACCGCCGAAAAACCAATTACTCTTGTTGCAGAAAAAGCCAATCAACCTGCTATTTTTGATTTTGGTCAAAATAGTGCAGGGATTATTCATTGGGCAAATTATTGGAATGTCCGAAATATTCAAGTGACCAACACAAAAGATATGCAAAAAGGCATTCAAATTTCAGGTAGTTACAATACTTTTGAAGATATTGAGACTTATAGAAATGGGAATACGGGCTTACAGATTTCTGGTTTATCTACTGAATCTCCAAGTCTATGGCCAGCGCATAATCAAATCAAAAATAGTACTTCTTATTACAACGCGGACTTTGGATTTGAAGATGCCGATGGTTTTGCGGCCAAGTTAACAGTTGGCGAAGGCAATTTATTTGATGGTTGTATCGCTTATCATAATGCAGACGATGGCTGGGATCTATTTGCCAAAAACGAGACCGGTTCAATTGGAGCGGTGACAATTAAAAACTCCGTTGCGTATGGTAACGGCTTTATCCCAGGCGATCCGCTTGAACGCGAAGGGAATGGTAACGGCTTTAAAATGGGGGGTTCCTCTTTACCTGGAGGGCATATTTTAGAAAATAGTTTGGCTTTTAACAACTTAGCCAAAGGAATTGACTCCAATAGTGCTCCAGATATCAAAGTTTTTAGCAGTACTTCTTTTAATAATGGTTCTTATAATGTTGCTTTTTACACGAATTCCAACACGGCAACAGCCTTTTTAGCGCAAGGGATTCTATCTTTCCGTTCAAAAGGGGCGCCTTCCGTTAAAGAGCAATTAAACTTTATTACGCAAAGTGAAAGTGACGTCATCAATGATTCGAATTATTATTGGAACGTTGAAAAAGCGGGGACTTTTAACCAATCAGGCGTTCAAATTAAAGAAGACGCCTTCCAATCATTGAATACAGAAGAAGGCATCATTGGGCGTTATGAAAATGGTAGTATTAATGTAAATGGCTTAATGGCACTAACAAAAACAGCGAAAGAATCATTAAATAAAGCCAAAGACAGTCAACAGCCAATCCAAATCGGTGCCTTTTTTGATGGCAATACCTCAGTGGCTAGTGCGTATCCAGTATTCGAATTCGCAAAAGACGATGAGAAGCCCGAAGACGACGAAACACCGAAAGATTCAGAAAGTACAACCGAATCTAGTAGCTCAGAAGCTGCAACCAATACAGAAGATTCAACGAGCACCACGGATTCGAGCGTAACCAAAGATTCGACAGATACAAGTGATTCTAGTAAAACAGACGCAACCAGTGAAGCGACAAAAAAAGAGAATTTACCTAAAACAGGTGACCGCGTTAGCATACTTCCGATCCTTGTCGGGACGATTTTATTAGGAATGACTTTTATCGGAATGAGTTATCGTTGGGCGAAAAAGAGACGGTAAAAGAATAAACGAATAAAAAGAAAGAATCCTTTATTGTTAACAAACAATGAAGGATTCTTTTACTACTTAAGCTTTGGTTTCGACCATTTTAATATAACGATAAACGCTTGGTTCAGAAATATTCAAAATTTCTGAAACGCGAGCGACGGCACCTTTAATTTGAAAGACGCCTTTTTCATTTAAATTTCGAACAATTTCAACTTTTAATTCTTTACTTAAAAGAATTTTTTGGTCGAGTAATTCTGGTGAAACAATCGAATAAACGATCCCTTCAATTGAGTCATCTAAGATTTCAACTAAGTCAGGTGTCGCGGCTTCTTCAGTAAATTGCATCGTTGCTGGTGCGGTACTCGAAAGATTCGCTAAAGCTAAAATGTCTTGGGCGAGTTCTTCATAACGACTCGTGTCTTGGTTAATACAAAGCATCCCTTCTAGGCGGCCATTGTTCCCTTTAATAAAAAAGGTCGAGCCTTTTAAGCTTTTTCCATTAATCGTTTGTGCTTTGTAGTTTAAAACGTAATCTTGGGTCAAGTGTTTTTTTGATTGAATTAGTTCTAAAGCGAAACCAGTAATCGGTGAGTTCAAACTGCGTCCACTAACATGGCTGTTTTCGATTGCTGCAATATGGAAATTACCAGAATCTAAAACGTGTAAGATTACTTCATATTGGGTTCCAAGTGTTTTTCCTAAAAATTTGGCTAAGGCAGTGTAAAATTTTAAATTCTCTTGGTTCATAAATGCCTCCTAATAATTTTTTATCATGATAAAAGAATACCATATTATTGATTTTTTTTCATTAGAAAAAAGAAATCACAAGACATTTTTTAGAAATAAGCCTTTAAATAAAACCTATTAGCAAGAATTCAAGAACGATTTTTATTATGGATTGAGAAACTACTTCTTTGTGATGTCTATCGACTGACTCTCCCTGAAAAATAGCGGTAGAACACGGAAAATCGTGCACGTAGGAAACTTTTAATGTATCACCCACAAATTTACACGCAACTTGCTTTTGCAGATTTTGATCAACCTGTTTGTTTAAAAAGAAACCCTGAAAAGTGTTGGATTAAAAAAGCGGTTCGTATTCCTTGGATAAGGGGATAGGAATGAAACAAAAAATTTGCATGATGAATAGCAGTATTTTCCATTGTTCGGTTAGAAAGGAGATGCTAGATTTAAAAGGTGAGAAAGGAAGCGAGTAAAGGTGAAAAAACCCAATATTGTTTTAATGGTAGTCGACCAAATGCGTTTTGATGCACTTGGAGCCAATGGCAATCCGGTTATCTCAACACCTAATTTAGATATGATGGCGCAACAAGGCTACAATTTCAAACAAGCTTATACGGCCGTTCCAACTTGTATTCCATCAAGAGCAGCTCTATTAACGGGGCTCAGCCAAACAAATCATGGGCGGGTTGGTTATCAAGATGGCGTGCCGTGGCAATATGAAACGACTTTAGGGAAAGAGTTTACCAAGCGTGGTTATCAAACGCAAGTCGTCGGTAAAATGCATGTTTATCCAGAAAGAAATCGTTTAGGCTTTGATGCTGTTGAGCTACACGATGGGTATTTACATGCTTCAAGAAACCAACGAGGAATTTATCAAAGTCAATTTGTGGCGAGCGATGACTATTTGCGTTGGTTAAAAGAACAAAAAGGCTATACAGCAGATTTAATTGATGATGGGCTAGATTGCAATTCTTGGGTTGCTCGTCCGTGGATGTATGAAGAGTATTTACATCTCACGAATTGGGTGACAACAAAATCAATTGAATTTTTAGAACGTCGCGATCCAACGGCCCCTTTTTTCTTAAAAATGTCTTATGTGCGTCCACATTCCCCGTTAAACCCACCACCGTATTATTTTAAAATGTACGAAGATTTAAGTGCAGAGTTTGATGAAATCGCTATCGGAACGTGGGCTAAAGATTTGACACAAGCAGCGAGCGACTCAACCATTGCTTTAAAAGGACGCTTGAAAAAACGTGAACTGGATCGAATGCGAGCCGCTTACTATGGGTTAATTACGCAAATCGATCATCAAATTGGGCGATTTTTAATGGCGTTAACCGAGCATCGTTTGGATTACGAACCGATAGTTGTTTTTTTATCAGATCATGGGGACCAATTAGGTGATCATCATCTTTTCCGCAAAGCTTATCCTTTACTTGCTCAGTCTGGTTTACGGGTAAGGTATGGCGCGCAACCGCGTCTCCTTGGCCCGGGTTTAAATCCAAACGATTTAAACGAAGAAGGACGTTTAGCTGCTGAAAAAACGTTAATAGAAGCCGTGGATGAAGCGGAATATTTAGGTGCAAAAGGGATTGCCTTTTTAGCCGGTAAATGGGAAGAAGCAACAAAAGAAGAAGCTTATGCTCAATTGTTAAAAACAACCATTAACCGTGCTTGGGCACTATTAGAAGATTAAAGGAAGGGGCATTCATCAATGAAAATCGTTGTTTTAGATGGTTATACAGAAAACCCAGGAGATTTATCTTGGGAAGGGTTTGAAAAATTAGGTGATTTAACGGTTTACGATCGCAGTAAATTATCTGAAAGTGAGCTGATTGAACGAATTGGCGAGGCGGAGTTAATTTTAACGAATAAAACACCACTAACCAAAACGGTGATCGATGCCGCTCCTGCTTTAAAATACATTGGTGTTTTGGCAACAGGCTATAACGTTGTTGATACACAAGCAGCCAAAGACAAAGGGATTGTTGTAACGAATATTCCAACTTATGGCACGGATGCCGTTGCCCAATTTACAATTGCTTTGTTATTAGAGCTTTGTCATCATGTCGGTGACCACTCAGCAAGTGTCAAAAAAGGCGAATGGACCAATAATGCTGACTGGTGTTACTGGTTGCACCCATTAGTCGAGTTGTCGAGTAAAACGATGGGAATCATTGGTTTTGGTCGTATCGGTCGACGTGTTGGCGAAATCGCTCAAGCATTAGGGATGAACTTGGTCGCAGTTAATCATAGTCATGTGCCTGGTGACACAGAAGATGGCGTAAAATTTGTTTCATTAGATGAATTGTTTGCGGCATCAGACGTGATTGCGTTGCATTGTCCACTGTTTCCAGAAACAGAAGGCATGATCAATCAAGAAAACATCGCTAAAATGAAAGATGGCGTGATGATTGTGAATACTTCACGTGGGCAATTAATTAACGAAGCCGATTTGGCACAAGCTTTAAATGATGGAAAAGTAGCTGGTGCAGCCGTTGACGTCGTATCGACAGAGCCAATCACTGCAGATAACCCATTATTGCAAGCGAAAAATATGATTATCACACCACACATTGCTTGGGCATCAAAAGAAGCACGCAGCCGTTTAATGGCTATTGCCGTTGACAATGCGACGGCGTTTATTGCGGGTAAGCCAATCAACGTGGTGAATGCATAAGAAATCTAGACAAAGGGGGAAAAATCGTGAAAGTCGTTGTTGTAATGGATTCCTTTAAAGGCAGTGTGACCTCGATGGAAGCAGGCGAGGCAGCTAAAAAAGGCATTGAAAAAGCTTATGAAAAGTCAAAAGCACCAAGCGTTAAAGTGTTATCGATTGCAGATGGAGGAGAAGGAACCATTGAAGCGATTTTTTACAAAACTCCTGAAAAAATCCAAAAAAGTCAGGTGCATGGGCCTTTATTTGGCGAAAAAGTTTGGGCGAAATATGGTCAACTTGATGAAAAAGTAGTGTTAGAAGTTGCAGAAACTTCGGGGATTCTCTTAGTCGAAAAAGAACAACTAAATCCGTGGGAAGCGACAACGTATGGTTTAGGTGAACAAATTGCACAAAGAATCAAGGCGGGGGCACGCGATTTTCTTATTGGTTTAGGTGGCAGTGCAACAAACGATGCCGGCATGGGAATGCTTTATGCTTTGGGGGTACGCTTTTTAGATAGTAATCAGCAATCGTTAGGTTATCAATTAAAAGACATGGCCTCCTTAGCGCAAATCGATGTAAGTCAAATCTTACCAGAGTTAGCTAGTTGTAAGTTTAAATTAGCGAGCGACGTGACCAATCCTTTGCTTGGGGAGCAAGGGGCGACTTATATTTTTGGTAAGCAAAAAGGGGTAAAATTGAGTGAAATGGCAGAAATCGATCAATTGCTACAAAATTTTAGCAAATTAACGAAAGAGGTCACCCACACCGATTACGTAAATTATCCCGGAGCGGGAGCAGCTGGAGGAATTGCTTTCTCGTTTTTAAGTTATTTGAATGCAGCACTTGTTTCAGGTTTTGACGAAGTTGCTGGATTGATTCATTTAGAAGAAGAAATTGCGAAAAGTGACTTGGTGATTACAGGTGAAGGGCTACTAGACGCGCAATCGTTAATGGGCAAAGTACCGATTGCGGTCGCTAAAATGGCGCAAGTCTATCAAAAACCTGTGATTGCGCTCGCAGGTGGCACGTCAAAAGATGCGTATAAATGTAATGAAATGGGAATTCAAGCCTTTTTCCCAACCATTCGACGCATTGCTTCAGAAACAGAAACTTTACAAACAGCAACGACACTTGCAGCGATTCAAGAAGCTGCAGAACAACTCTTTCGATTCGCTCAACTATTTTAAGATTCAGATTTTGAAAGGATGGTTTGACCAATGGGGGATACAACAATGAAGCAACGTTTATTTAAGATTAAAGATGTGAGCAACTTTAGTGATAAAGCGGGCAAAAAAACCATCTTTTACGAAACTGAAAAAATAGCCGGCGCATTATGGTGTTTAAAACCAGGGCAAAGTGTTTTTACACATGCGCATATGACTTCTGATGACTTATGGATTGTTATAAATGGAACCGGGACATTCTTCCCAGAACCAGGCAAAGAAGTCACAATTACACAAGGGGATATGATTATTTCTTACCCAGGCGAGCAACATGGGATGAAAAACACGGGAGATGAAGATTTTATCTTTGTAGGCGTGGCCGGCCCAATTCCAATGGATTTAATTTGTTACGATTAATGATCAAGCAATCATCATAAAGAAGAGCGAAAACGGTAAAACCCGTTTTCGCTCTTCTTTATCGTTAAGTAACTATTGAATAACGAACAAACAGTATGATAGAAGTTGCACTTGCTTATTTCTTGTAGAAGGCTCTTTTGGCACTCACTGTCTGCTGTTTTATTTCATAAACCGTTTGACTAAATTAAATTTTTTAACTGTATAAGGCGCATAAAGCATGGTAAGTGGCAACCATCGATTTTTTTTCACAATCGCTTTTTGATGGGAAAAAGTAGTGAAACTATATCGACCATGGTAATGACCCATGCCGGATTCACCCACACCACCAAAAGGCAAATGCGGGTTGGATAGGTGAAGAAGTGTATCGTTAATGACGCCACCGCCAAATGATAGTTGTTGCAAGACGGTTTGTTCAATTTTTTTATCGTTGGTAAATAGATACAAGGCGAGTGGTTTTTCACGGGCGCGAATGGGGGTGATCACTTGGTTAGGGAATTGATCCGCTTGATAAGTCAAAATAGGCAAAATCGGTCCAAATAGTTCTTCTTGCAAGTGCATCTTCCCAATCCATATTAGTTACAATCGTTGGAGCAATGTATCGTTGCTCAACGGCTACTTGACCGCCTAAGACAATGGCTCCTTGCGTTTGTTTGAGTAAAGTTGCTAAGCGCTCGGTGTGTCGAATCGTTGCTAGACGGCCATAATCGGGGCTTTCTTGTGGTTGTTCGCCATAAAAGGCCACTACCGCTTGTTTGAGCTCCTCTTTAAAGGTGGTAACCACTTGCTCATCCACTAAGAGATAATCAGGTGCGACACAGGTTTGGCCTGTATTTAAAAATTTCCCCCATGCAATTTTAGTAGCCGCTTCTTTGAGGTTGGTATTTGCCGTCACAATTGCGGGACTCTTTCCACCTAGTTCTAAAGTAACAGGGGTTAAAAATTGGCTAGCCGCGGCCATGACCAACTTGCCGACTCGAGGACTCCCCGTAAAAAAGAGATGATCGAAACGTTGAGCGAGTAAGGCAGTTGTTTCATCAATTCCTCCAGTAACCACCGCCACGTATTCTTCAGGGAAAATCTGAGTGAGCATCTTTTCAATTACTTTTGTAACGTGCGGGGTCAATTCAGAAGGTTTTATCACAGCTGTGTTCCCAGCAGCTAAAGCTCCAATTAATGGTTCAATCACTAATTGGAACGGGTAATTAAAAGGACCGATAATCAAGACGGTTCCATAAGGTTCAAAGAGTGAGTAACTCGTTGAACCAAATAAAAAAAGTGGATTTCTAGCTTTTTTTGGTTTCATCCAGCGATGTAATTTCTTTTTCACTTCTTGAATACTTTGGAGAACAATGCCAATTTCCGTCGCATAGACTTCAAAAGCTGATTTTTGTAAATCTTGCCAAAAAGCATTCGTGAGCTCCTCTTCGTAAAAGCGGATTGCTTGTTCCAATTTGGTGAGTTGAGAAAGTCGGTAGTTTAAATCACGGGTTGTATCTGTTTGAAAAAAAGTACGCTGTTTTTTAATAATATTCGGTAGAGTTATCATAGTCATCCTCATTTCTTTTAATTATCAGTGGAGCGAATGATTGGATTGGATTGTTTAAAGGACAATAAAATCGAGTAGAATAGGCGACCCAAAGCAATCAGTGGGTTGTTTTTCTCGTATAAATTTTTACTTCTGTTGATAAAAAGCAAAAAAACGTTTAGTTAAAATAAGCAACTATAAGGTCACTGCAAATAGCAAGAGCGCTATAAAAAATGACTAGTCGGTAGCGTCAGTTGCGAGAATCATTTTCCTTTATTCTACTAGTAAAAAAGAAGAAAGCCCACCTGATTCTTGAAAATAAGAAAAAATCTCTCGGACAATTTTAAAGCTAAAAATAAACGCCTATACCTCGTTAAGTAAATGCTTTATAATCTTCTATCATACATAGAATCAGAAAAAACAAGAGATATTTAGACTTGGCCGATGACGAGATTACCCTATTTGGCATTTATTCAGTAGACATTATACAGCTTAAAAAAATCAGATAAATTGACAAGTCTTAAAAAGAAGCTTATAGTATGAATAACAAAACGTTTACGTATGTAAATTTAAAAATTGGAGGAAATTAAAATGGAACAAATCTATTTTGTTGAAAATATGAAGTGTCAAGGGTGCGTTAATAATATTCGTCAGGCAGTGACAGAATTAGTAGGGGTAGAATCTTTTTCAGCTGATTTGCCTGAAAAACTAGTCACCGTAACTTTTGATGAGAAGCGGATTGATGAACAGCAAGTATTAACTGTGATCCAATCAGCAGGTTATCAAGCACAGTTGAAGTAAGGGAGGGACAAGAATGAAAAAAGAAACCTTTGCTGTTGAGGGCATGAGCTGTTCTTCTTGCGCTCAAACAGTTGAAAAAACGGTGCAAAAATTACAAGGTGTAAAAGAAGCCACCGTAAATTTAGCGACAGAAAAATTAACTGTTCAATACAATGAAAAACAACTAGATGAAGCCGCGATTCGCGAAGCAGTTGAAAAATCAGGTTATACGATTGCGACGCCTCAAGTCCAAACAACTTTTGCAATTGAAGGGATGAGCTGTTCTTCTTGTGCACAGACCGTCGAAAAAACGACGCAAAATTTAGCAGGAGTGGAGTCAGCGGTTGTAAACTTGGCAACTGAAAAAATGACCGTTGTCTACCAGTCAAGTCAAATCACCCCGCAAGCCATTATTGACGCGGTAGAAGCGGCTGGTTATGAAGCGAAAGTTTTTGAGACTAGTCAAAAGGCAGCAAATGATACAGCAGAAAAAAAAGCGGAGCATTTAAAAGACATGTGGCATCGCTTTATTGGTTCAGCCATTTTTACGGTTCCGCTATTATACTTAGCGATGGGCGATATGATTGGTTTGCCAATTCCAGCTTTTATAAATCCAATGGAACAAAGCGTGATTTTTGCGACGACGCAACTGATTTTAACGTTACCGGTACTTTATTTTGGCCGTAGTTTCTATTTAAATGGCTTTAAAACGCTCTTTAAAGGCCATCCGAATATGGATTCCTTAGTTGCTTTGGGAACAAGTGCTGCTTTTGTCTATAGTTTGTATCAAACCGTGCTAGTCTATCAAGGCGATGCACATGCGGCGATGGGACTGTATTATGAATCAGCAGCCGTAATCTTAACTTTGATTACTTTAGGAAAATACTTTGAAGCTGTTTCAAAAGGAAAAACGTCTGAAGCAATAAAAAAATTAATGGATTTAGCACCAAAAACAGCGCGGGTTATTCGGCTTGGCGTTGAGGTTGAATTACCAATTGAACAAGTCAAAACAGGTGATATCATTGTTTTACGACCAGGAGAAAAAATACCAGTTGATGGCATCATTGTCGAAGGGTATTCAGCCGTCGATGAATCGATGTTAACTGGGGAAAGTTTGCCGGTTGAAAAACAAGTCGATGATTTAGTTGTTGGTGCAAGTATTAATAAAACAGGTTCATTCAAAATGAAAGCAACGAAGGTCGGTGAAGATACGACGCTGGCTCAAATTATTCAACTGGTTGAAGAAGCGCAAGGATCAAAAGCGCCAATTGCTCAACTGGCAGATAAGGTTTCTGGTGTTTTCGTCCCAATTGTGATTGGACTGGCACTATTATCGGGCTTGGCTTGGTTCTTTTTAGGACAAGAGTCATGGGTCTTTGCTTTAACGATTACGATTTCGGTTTTAGTGATTGCTTGTCCGTGTGCGCTTGGGTTAGCAACACCAACTGCAATTATGGTTGGAACGGGGAAGGGTGCTGAAAATGGCGTTTTAATTAAGAGTGGTGACGCGCTAGAAACGACGCATAAAGTTCAAACGATTGTCTTTGATAAAACCGGCACCATCACCGAAGGCAAGCCAGTCGTAACCGATATTCTTGCTTATGCAGGTAAGAGTCGTCAAGAGGTCTTGACTTTGGCGGCAGCAGCAGAGGAG
>MTBK01108113.1_pt1 | contig 12786 bp, 10 predicted proteins | sample 1535981 | NCBI WGS metagenome assembly MTBK01 (sample SAMN06109225, study PRJNA356200) | anaerobic digester metagenome | isolation source: biogas reactors fed with pig manure or primary and secondary sludge | place: Spain | collected 2016-06-30 | reverse complement strand
CTCCCTCCTCTTCCATACCCTCGACGATGCGTTTGTCTTCATCGTCAAGCACCGGGACCCCACGAGTGAGTATCCCCCTTTGATCCGGGAGTATGGAACGTACCTGAGGCGCGGTGAGCTGGTCGCCTTCCCCACCGAGACGGTCTATGGCCTCGGCGCCGATGCGACGAACGAAGAGGCGGTGAGATCCATCTTCACGGCCAAGGAGCGCCCGCTCTTCGACCCCTTGATCGTCCACGTCGCCGAGGTTGCGCAGCTTGCGGAGGTGGTGGAAGTGCTCAATGAACGCACCGTGAAGCTCATCGAGCACTTCTGGCCCGGCCCGCTGACGCTGGTGGTCAAGAAGCATCCATCGATCCCCGCCATCGTCACCAGTGGAGGCGATACGGTGGCCATCCGCATGCCCGACAACCCGCTTGCCCTCAGCCTCATCAAAGAGAGCGGGCGACCCATCGCCGCCCCATCGGCCAACCGCTTCGGCTACACCAGCCCCACCACCGCGTCCCATGTCGAGGAGCAACTGGGCTCGAGAATCGCCGCCATCCTCGACGGCGGTGCCTGCTCGGTGGGCATCGAGAGCACGGTGCTCTCCCTCGTCTCCGATCCCCCCACGATCCTCAGGCCCGGCAAGATCGGGCCTCAAGAACTCTTCCCCGTCATCGGGGAGGTGGTCTATGTCTCAGATGTGAAAAAGACCGTGTTGGAGAGCCCGGGGCTTTTGAAGAACCACTACGCCCCCACCACCCCCCTCTACCTCGTCGACGATGTCTCTCTCTACAAGGACGACCCGTCAGTGGGTGTCCTGCTCTTTGAGAGAAGCGGGGTGTCATTCAAGGGTCCGGTTCGGTATATCAGTGAAAGAGAGGATCCCGGTGAAGCGGCAAGCCGCCTCTATTGGGCGATGCGACAGCTCGATACCCTGCACTTGAGGATGATGGTCTGCTCGCTGTTGAAGGAAGAGGGCATCGGAGTGGCCATCAACAACCGGCTGCGCAAGGCGTCACGAAAGCGCTGAGTTGATTCGCTCGGCCATCTCCTTGATGGCATCCTCATCGATCTTATGCACGTCGTCGCGGCTGATGGCAAGACGCATGAGGGAGCGCGTCAGCACTCCCATCTGGGAGAAGAGGAACTCACCGCCGAAGCAGGAGACGACTGCGGCCTTGTCGCGAAGAGCCTGGCTGTAGTTCTGCTCGATCTGCTTCTGCATCCCCTCCCCCTCCTCCATGCCGCAGAGGAAGAGCGCGAGCACCTGCTTCTGGAGCAGCTCCTCTTCGTGCTCCGCGACAAACTGCCTCAGCTTCTTATTGATCTTGCCGGCATAGACCGAACCGCCGATGACGACGGCATCGTATTCTGAGAGGTCAACCGACCCACCTTCGTTGAGTGAGTGCAGATCAGAGCCGCCAGTGAGTTGGTCTTTAAGCATCTGGGCGCTGCATTTGGTGGTACCGCGTTTGCTGCTGAATACAATGAGTGTCTTTGCCATCTCTTCCTCGCTTGTAATGAATATAGCATATGCGATGACACCGGCATAGGGTCAAGGCTCCAGAGCCCTTCTGGGAAGGAGTGTCCGATAGTCTACACAACGGCGGCATGATGAGGCGGGAAGAGATGGCAGGGGTACTCGATTTCTGGAGAGAGTGGCCTCGGCACCGGCGTTCACCTGATGTTCGGTTGACAAGGCTCGCCATTGTTCGCATAGTCCATGTATTGTGAAAGCGAAGAAACCATCCATCTACTTGCCCCATGAGGGGCTGAAGGCCTTCTTGGCGGTGATCCTCTTCACCGGCCTCGCCCACGGGCTCTACAAGGGCGTGCAGGACAACTACCTGGCTGAAGTCGTGATGATCAGTGAGTTCGAACGCGGCATCGTCGAGTTCTTCCGTGAGCTGCCCGGTTTGCTGCTGGTCTTCATCCTTGCGTGGATGTACCGCTTCAGCGAGACGAAGGTCTTCAAGATCGGGACCGCCATCACCCTCGTGGGACTCGTCGGTCTCTTGGCGATGAGCTCGGCCAAGTGGATGGTCATCCTCTTCATGGTGATCTACAGCCTCGGTGAGCACATCACGATGCCCATCAAGAGCTCGATGAGCCTCTACTTCGCAAAAGGGGAGAACGGTGGGGCGAGCCTCGGGATGACGAGCGCCATCAGCCACGGAGGCAACATCGTCGGCTACGTCATCGTCTCGGTCCTCTTCTTCGTCCTCTCCAAGCTCGGCTTCGCCAAGAATGCCCTGGCCGGTTTCAAGGGAACCTTCGCTCTGGCAGCCCTCCTCATGCTCATCGCCACGATCATGGCCCTCAGCATGAAGGACCAAGGACGGAGCGTGAAGCGCAGCCGCCTCTACATCAGACGGAAGTACACCAAGTACTATATGCTGGAGATTTTCTACGGGGCGCGCAAGCAGATCTTCCTCACCTTCGCCCCCTATGTGATGATCCTCGTCTACGGCGCCGACACCTCAATCATCGCGATGTTGCTCGCCGTCTGCGCCCTCTTCGGCATGCTGCTCAGCCCTGCCATCGGGTACATCGTCGACCGCCTCGGCTATAAGTTCGTCATGGTCACCGACACCCTGATCCTCGTCGTCGTCTGCGTCCTCTACGGCTTCGCCCATCGCCTCTTTCCGATGCACATTGCCTTCATCGTCGTCTGCGTCAACTTCGTGCTCGATTCGATCATCAGCCTGGCCAGCATGGCGACGAACGTCTATGTGCGCGACCTCTCAGAGAGTCGCGAGGAACTGACCGCCACCCTCTCCACCGGCATCTCGGTCAACCACCTCATCTCCATCCTCATCGCCCTGCTCGGCGGCTGGATCTGGCAGAGGGTGGGCATCGAGATCCTCTTCTCCCTCTCGGCGGTGCTGGGAATCATCAACTCGATCTTCGCCGCCACCATCAAGAAACCAAAGCCGCTGGAGGGGATGCTCAAGAGCCAGACCTGATGCGAGGTCTGGCGAAGTTCTCTTTACCTGTGTGATCTTGCATCAGGCTCTCGTATCCCGCGCTACCCTATTCTCCTTCCCAACGCCAGGGCAAGGGTGAAGGCGATGGCGAAGAAGACATAGCTTTGGGTGGCGAAGCCCATGTGCTTGGACTTGGTCTCCGCCCGATACCCCTCTTTTCTCGTCTGGTCGTGTTTTATGGTGAAGACCATGAGGGCCACGCCGAGAAACGGAAAGAGCGTCCTGGGGTACACCTTGAAGACGAGGAGGAGGGCTGAGAGGATATAGGCTCCAAAGCCCTCCACTCCCACGAGGTTCGCCGCGTTCTTCTCCTTGAGCAGGATGGCCAAGGTCCGTCTGCCGTTCGCTTCATCCCCTACCCGGTCACAGGCGTTGTTCACCGAGAGGATCATGGCGATGATGAGCAAGAACGGCAGGGAGGCGGCGATGTGCTGGAGATTCGGGGCTATCCCTTGGGTGAAGAGGGTGATGAGGAAGAGGATCGGGCCGAGGAATCCCCCGGCGAAGAGCTCCCCGAAGGGGGTGCGGGAGATGGGGAAAGGACCTCCGGTATAGAGGTACCCGGTGGCCATAGAGAGCGCGCCGATGGGGATGAGGGCCCAGCTGGTCTGAGAGGCGAGGATCAAGCCGAGGACCGCCGCGGCAGCAAACATTGACAAGGAGATGAGGAGCGCTGAGCGTGGGGAGACGTTCTCATGGACGAGCACCTTCTCCTCCTCCACCGTGTAGGTTTTGTTGTCCGTTCCCCGCATGTAGTCGAAGAAGGTGTTGAAACCCGTGGTGCCCATATCCACGAAGAGCGTGGCGAGGCCCATGAAGATGGTGTTTTTGATATCCAGCCTCCCCTGTATGTAGTATGCATATGCGGTGGCGCTGGCGAAGGTCCCCATGCTGATGACCTTGGTCTTCATTTCAACAATGCGAGCAAATTGATTCCGTGTCATGCGGTGATGGTATCCTGTTTGACAATTTATGACTATGGGGTTGTGTATTTCTTCTTGCGTTGTGCTCACCCGAAAAGGGCTGGGATAAGAGAGGCTGTCCCCCTCGGGACAGCCCCATCTCTCACGCAACACGTACACTAGCCTTACGGTTTCTTCGCTTCGGCCGGCGCTTTCGTTGAACTAGCCGTGGTGCTCTTCTCCTTGGTGGCGGTACTCTTCGGTTTTGCAGCAGTACTCTTCTTCGCACCACTGGCAGCCGGCTTCTTCGCCGGTGCAGCCTTTGGTTTCGGATCTTCAGCCTTGGCAACAGGTTTTTCTGCCTTTGGTTTTTCTGCCTTTGGTTTTTCTGCCTTTGGTTTTTCTGCCTTTGGTTTTTCTGCCTTTGGTTTTTCTGCCTTTGGTTTTTCTGCCTTGGGCTCCTCTGCCTTGGGCTCCTCTGCCTTCGGCTCCTCTGCCTTCGGCTCCTCTGCCTTCGGCTCCTCTGCCTTCGGCTCCTCTGCCTTCGGCTCCTCTGCCTTCGGCTCCTCTACCTTCGGCTCTTCTGCTTTCTTGGTGGGCTCAGCACGCTCTCCCACTTCAGGGGCCACCTTGGGTGCCTCCGCTTCCTCAGGTTTTTTGTTGAGGGCACCATACTGTAAGCCGATGCCAACCGCGCACACCACGGCGACCAGGATGATGATGATGGTCTTCGCCCCCGCGCTGGGAACGGCGATGAGAACCAATAAAATGATTGCGATTGCGATCACCAGGTAGACCAAGGACTTCTTTTGCGCCTTCTCTTTCTCATAACTCATATTCTTACCTTCTCCTATCAGTATAGTAGTATCCCGGGAGGGGAAGAAATCGTCTAAGTAGTTACTATAGTTTAGTATACACCAGCCTCTGATGGTTCACAAGGCGAGACATATGTAATCTTTTTCTCTTGCGTCTGTTTTATAAGTGAGGACGAGCATGAAAAAACAGAGATATCTATTGCCTTTACTCACGCTATTGGCAGTGTTGCTGCTCTTCTCCAGCTGTGGTGCACTGCGCAAGACTCCGCCTACGATCCCCGTTTCGCAGGGATGGGAGGGGCCATCGGGACAAATCGGTGACGTATTGATCATTCTGGAGGAGGAGGTCGTCGTCCTCGATCTCGAGGACCTGGACGGTATCCTCGACGCGGAGTACCTCGCAGAGGCCGCTACTCACTGATCGAAATCGACAACAACGCCCACCGCCCATCACTCTGGTCCATCCACACCATGCTCCCCCACCGATAGGCCGGCTCGATGATGGCAAACGGGACTTCCCACAGATGGGTACGATGAATGGCCCGTCCCATCTGGAGGGTCGAGACCGGCAGCATCGAGGCGAGCAGCGTATCGTAGGTATGGACAAACCCCTGCATGAGGGAGGGAGGGATGTAGCGCTCCACCCACTCGGGCGTATAGGCGGTGGTGAGCGCCTCTTTTGCATACGATTCGATCGTACCGCTCTCGCCTTCGATGACTTGCCCGATATCGCTGTTGATGGGAAGAAGATATGAGGGTGAGGCGCCGGCTACAAAGAGCAGCGGCAGAGTGAGCACCACCGTCAACATCCAAAGAATTTTCACTCTGTGCATGGACCTCTCTCTGCCCCCCACTCGTTCTCTCCACCCCGTATCTTTTTGAGAGCAGGTAGAGCCGCTCACCCTTCAATGATATTGTATACGCCATAGTATCATCAAGACGGCGAGACACAGAGGCCTTGATCTCGCCCCCGCTGATACCGTGCTGCTGAATTCCGTTTCATCCCTCAGAAGGGGAATCAACGGATATTAGCACTATACTTATGATATTAAACCAATATAAATATGTGGATGCATATCGCTTGTATGGAAAGATATATAAGTCAGCATCACACTCCCGGCACCCCCCCCCGGGAGCCGAAGCGGAAACAATGAATTCACCGAGAGACGGTGATCCTCTCCCTTCCCCCTTGACGCTCCGAGGCGGAGATTCTCGACCAGAACCTGATGGAGGAGATTCCTTTTGTCCTTTACACACGCGCCCCATCATCCTACTATCGTGCTATGAATGAGAAGATTTTGTTGTCGTTGATCAAGGAACAGGACCATGCGGTGCGCGACCCGCTGTGGCGGGACATCCCCCTCTCCGCCCCCCTCTACGAGCTCTACCGCAGCAGTGAGATGCAGAAGCTCGGGCGTATCAAGCAGCTCGGCCCGGCCTTCCACCTCTACCCAGGGGCCGTCCATACCCGCCTCAGCCACAGCCTGGGGGTCTATCACCTCGGGCGGGCCATCGTGATCAACCTGCTCAGGGAAGAACCGGCCTTCCCCTTCACCGCCGAAGGGGTGCAAGCCTACCTCTCGGCCCTCCTCCTGCACGACATCGGCCACTTTCCCTACGCCCACTCCCTCAAGGATGTCATCACGGTGAGCCACGAGGCAATCGGAGCGGCCCTGATCGAAGAGAGCGGGGCGTTGCGGTCCCGCATCGAGGCGTGCGGCACCTCCGCCGATCTGGTGAGCGCCATCATCGATGAGGAGCGGCCCTCCCCGAGCTCGGAGATCAGCCTCTACCGCTCGATCCTCAGCGGGGCGCTCGATCCGGACAAGCTCGACTACCTCAGTCGGGATGCCTTCTTCTGTGGCATCCCCTATGGCATGCAGGACGCCTCCTACATCACCGGCAAGCTGCGGATCGCCGAAGGCGCCATCGCCGTAGAGGAGACGGCCATCGCATCGGTCGAGCACCTCCTCTTCTCCAAGTACTTGATGTACCGCAACGTCTACTGGCACCCCCGCACCCGAAGCGCCACCGCCATGGTCAAGAAGGCCGTCGTCGCCCTGCTGGACGACGAATCGCTGAGAGAGGAGGAGCTCTTCGGTCTCGATGATGAGCGGTTCTTCACCCTGATGAGGCAGAAGGGAGACCCGTACGCCCTCATCGAGGCTGTGGAGGAAAACCGCCTGTACCCCACCGTCATCGAAGTGCCGTTTGATCGAAGACTGAGCTGGCCTCCCCGCGAACGCCATCAAAGGGAGGAGGAGCTCTGCCGCACCTTCGGCCTCAAGGCAGGGTCCATCATCATCGATATCCCCGAGCCCATCAGCTTCGAGGCGACGATGCCGATCGTCTCAGATGGGGGGACGGTGGTCGAGCACGGCCAGGTCGCCCATGTCTTTGGTGACGATATCGGGGCGGCCTTTACCAAATCACTGAGAAAGCTCAGAATCTTCTCGCCTGAGGTGATCTCCGGGACGGCGGTGATCCAGGCGCTGGAGCTCGGATGATGGAAACAATCAGTTGGCGGACGCTGGTGGAGGAAAAGACGCCAGCGGCAGCGATGCGGTTCATCAAGAAGACCGGGAAGGGCATCAACACGTACTCGATGATTCGGGACGGCGACACGATCCTCCTCTCGGTCAGCGGTGGCAAGGACAGCCTCGCATTGGCCCTCGCCCTCTCGCTCAGGCGGCGGTGGCTGCCCATCGACTACACCCTCAAGGCGGTGTTGATCAACTGGATCGAACACCCTATTCCTGAAGCGTATCGCTCAAAGCTCGGTGAGTACTTTTGCGCCCTCGACATAGACTTCACCATCCTCGACGAACACCAGTACCCCGACTCCTTCGGCGGCCAGTTCAACTGTTACCTCTGCTCCCGCAACCGGAGGCGAATCCTCTTTGAGTACTGCGAACGTGAGGGTATCTCGGTCATCGCAATGGGCCACCACCTCGACGACCTGGTTGAGACGAGCTTGATGAACCTCTGCTTCCGGGCAAATTTTGCGACGATGCAGCCGGTCCAGACGTTCTTCGGCGGCAAGATCACCATTATCCGCCCGATGATCGAGGTGCGCGAATCGATGATATGCAACCTCGTCGCCCGATACGACCTGCCGATCGTCAAACCGGTCTGCCCCTTCGACGAGACCAATATCCGTAGCCGCCTCAAGCCGATCATCCGCGAGCTCAGCCACATAGACAAACTGACACGGGAGCACATCTACCACGCCCACCAATTCGACGCGAGAATGTAACGCCGCCGGTTTCTTCCTGTTTACATACCACGTATGAATATGGGACAATAGAGGTCAAGGGGAAGCGCTTAATGAAGAAATCTGTACACCTCCTCGCTCTCCTCATCTTCCTATGCATCCCCCTGTACAGCCAGGAGAATATCCCGGTGCAAGGGGGCGAAGATTTTCAGAGCCGAGCTTCATCCTTCCAATGGGTCGAGCTGCCGTTCACCACCTCCATGATGGACGGCTCCTCCGGTGGGTTGCTCGAAGGTGAGGCGACCAGCGGAGGGTACTTCCGTCTCTCCTATATGCCCGAACTTCGCCACAAGCGCTTCTCGGTCCAATTCGACATCAAGCTTTCCGGACAGATCCAGCTCGACCCCTTCTCTGTACACTTCAACTTCTCGGACTGGCTGCCGCCTCCGAAAGAGGATGAGAACATCGGCGAGTACTCGCTGGCCCTCCTGCACCACTACAGCAGCTTCATCCGCTCGATGCAGTGGGGGGAGCGATACGAGTCCCACTACGCCCGCTACGGCAAGCTCATGGGCATCACCCTCGGCGATGGGGCACTGGTCAACGGCTTCTTCGACCAAGGGGTGGACCTGCGCTCCAGCCGACCCGGCTTTGAGGTGATGGTCGATCTCTCCCCCTACACCCCGGCTGCGGGAGGGGTGCACTTCGTCACCAACGACCTCTTCGATCCCACCCTCGTCGCCTGGCGCTTCTTTGTCCGTCCGCTCTCCAACGTCCCCAAAGCCATCGACCTCTCCAAGCTTGAGATCGGCCTCTCTTGGGCGTACAGCCCACCCAAAAGTGACGAGACTCAACTCCATCGCCACCAGTTCTTCGCCATAGACACCTCCTACCCCATCTACCAGTGGGAGTACCTCAACTTCAACCTCTTCGGCGACCTCATCGCCGAGGCGACTGACGGCGCTTTCTTCAACCCCGCGTTGGGGTGGCGATGGGGCGTCTGGGGACACACCAAGAGCATCCTCGTCTTCAACGCATCGCTGACCAACACCATCCGGGGGCAATTCCACAGTGCATACTTCTCCTCGACCTTCGAGAACAGAAGTGCAGAAGAGACGGAAGCGCTGCTGCTTCCTATCGGCACAACCCGTCTTGACGCCACCTTGAATATCAACATCAGCCGACTCGGCGTATACCTGCGCAGCCAAATGGTCGGCCATCTGAGTGACGGGACGTACCACGACTATCAATTTATTGCTGGTATCCACATAGACAAACGACTATTCAATATCGTTTCTCTGGACTTCACCTATGAAAAGCTTTATCCTACCTCTATAGGTGAACGGTTTTTCGAAGGGTTACTGACATTTCGCAACGTTGAGTTCAATGCCTCTGCCGTTGTGAAGATGAAACCGTACACCGTAGACCTTGGTCTCAGCGCTACCTTCGACGACCAAGGCGAGGCAATGTATAAACTGAGTACTGCGGTGAGGGTGACAATCCTCTAACTACAGGGTAGGGAGTGAGTATGAATTGGTCGTTCAAGAAAGTTGCTCTGATTCTTCTGGTTCTCTGCATGGCGTTTGGCCTTGCAGCTGACAACTCGGTCTTCATCGGAGACGGGGATGTTGGGTCACTGAAGTTGTATGACCGCAACGGGCGCCCCCTCGATGCAACCATGGAGGATGCAAGCGAAATCGGCGAGGGGTGGATTCTCCATAACCCCGGCAGCGACCTCCTCATCGTCACCCCTGTGGGTACAGCGAACCTCTACCAAGACAGCTTGGCCATCACCACGGAGCTCGGAGCGCGTGACATCGAGATCACGCTGGTGCGCGGCAAAGGAACCTTCAGGGCCACCGGGCTGCTCGGAGGATCGCTGACCATCAGCACCCCGGCATCACGCTACACCCTTCGAGATGAAGGAGAGCTCTTTGTGGTGACCAGCGATACGGAGGAGTCTGTCACCGTCTTCAGCGGAACCGTTGAATCGTACAACCTCATCACGCGCAAGAGCAGCACCATAGACAGCTTCGAAAAGTTGTACATGCAGAACATGAGCCGAACCAGTGAGACGATCCAGCGCGGCTACTTCCTCACCTATGGCACCTATCCGACAGCACCCGCTGCAGAGCGCGTGGTAACGCCCACAGCACCAGTGACGGCAAAAGCCGAAGCGCCGAGAGTTCCAGCGACAACGGTCGTTGAGCCACCCAAGCCGGTACAACCGGTGACCGCACCCATTGGGGAGCCGGCAACACCGCCAGTCGCAGTCTCTGAAGCTCCCGTCAGCGCGGCACCTGTCGCCGAACCGATTGTGCCCGCAATAGAAGCCGCACCGGTAGCCTCCACACCCGCCTTCATTGCGGCAATCGTTGAGGAGCCCCTCGAAGTCGTAGTTGAGGAGCCCCTCGAAGTCGTAGTTGAGGAGCCCATTGAAGTCGTAGAGGCCATCCTCCCCACACTTCCTTCATTCGTCACGGTGATGAGTGAGTCGATTGTTGAAGAGAGCGCTGAAGTCACAGAGGTACTTCCACTACTTCCCGCAGTCCCATCGTCCATCACCGTCAGTCGTGAGCTCATCGTGGAACCGCCTGCGGTAGTGCAAGCAGAGGAAGCGATCCTGATTCCCGCCATTCCCACCCTTGCCACTCCTTCCGTCAAATTCGAGATCGTCGAAGCACCCGTTGTCGAAGAGGAGCCGGTTGTCGAAGAGGAGCCGGTTGTCGAAGAGGAGCCGGTTGTCGAAGAGGAGCCGGTTGTCGAAGAGGAGCCGGTTGTCGAAGAGGAGCCAGTGGTCGTCGAGGAGCCAGTGGTCATTGACGAGCCGGTTGTCGCCGAAGAGCCGGTGATCACTGAGGCTGCGGCACCCGCACCTCGGCCAGCTCTGGCCAGCAGTGCTGACCAAGCCAAGCGGAGTGGATCGATCGGCGTTGAGATGGGGTATGAGTTCACCTTCGATGGCACCGACTCTGATCGGATGAACCATCGCCTCTGGGCCCAACCATACTTCTCCAAGGGCCCCTTCGCCATCCGACTCAACGCCTTCGTTGAGACCGAGGACTTCTCCGCCTTCCCCAACTCAATCCTCCCTGTGCCAACCGGCACCGTGGATGTGGTCGGGTACATCTTCTCCCACATCGACCACCTGAGGATCGGCTATGAGACGAGTCCCTTCTACCTGGTCGCCGACACCTCCCGTTCGATGGCGAGTGAGCACTCCACCTTCTTCGCACCGAACTTTGGCGAGAACGATCGTTTGATGCTGCATTCCAAGATCTCCATCGGAGCTTTCTCCGTCCAGGCTTCCATCGATGATCTGCGCCTCGCAAGCCTGCGGGACAATCAGAGCCAGTTCGCGGAGATGCTGATCTCCTTCACCAACCCCAAGGGGTATCCGGTGGCGGTCGCCCTCGGCACCCTCGCCGAGGGACAGAAGGGGTACGTCGTCGACCTCTACCCCCTCCTCTCCGTCAAGTTGCCGATCGTCCACAGCCGCACCACCCAGTTCTCCGCCTTGATCCAGGCCCAAGGGTACTTGCCGGTCTACCCGACCTTCGACTTCGACCAGTTCTTCGACCGTAGCTTGCCGAAGATCTTCCCCAACTACCTCCTCGCCGGCGGCTTCTCCCTTGCCCATGGCGGCTTCTCCGCCCGGATCCTCGCTGCCCTCAATGCGGGGGAGAACCATAACTTCTTGGTCAACGATTTCACCTATAGCGACGTCGACACCGCCTACGACAGCACTGTTGACGTCATGGCCGAACTCGCCTGGCAAGGGAAGGCGGTCCGTGCCAATCTGGCGATGAACCTGCCGTTCACGACCTCCTCCTTCGCAAAACTCACCACCGGAGGACATGGCGCCGACTTCACCCAGTTCTCGATCGCCATTGACATCGGCGATGTGAACATCAGCCTGGGTGTGCAGCAGCTGGGCATCATCGACACGGTCACGGACCTTGTCAACGGCGACATCCCCTTCCTCGAACTCTTTGCCGGACCGTATGCTGCAAGCTATCTCAGCGTCAGCTACACCTTGGCGCCCTTCACCTTCCAAGTGAAGGCCTCCTACCCGACCAAGAACAGCTCGTTCTCCCTCCCAATCATCAACGTAGGGGCGAAGGTTGACCTGAACAAGAGGTTCTGAAGATGAGGATCCAGCGTCTCGACCCCCTCGTCGCCCAACGCATCGCCGCTGGCGAGGTCATTGAACGACCCGCCTCGGTGGTGCGTGAGCTGGTGGACAACGCCCTCGACGCAGGCTCATCCGAGATCATCGTAAGCCTCGAGGAGGGGGGACTGAGGGAGATCCAGGTCATCGACAATGGGACGGGCATCCAGAGCGACGATTTGCCGCTCCTCTGCGAGAGCCACGCCACCAGCAAGGTGCGGGAGCTCGATGACCTCTACCACATCACCAGCATGGGCTTTCGCGGTGAGGCGCTCTACTCCATCGCCGCGGTGAGCCGCATCACCATCCAAAGCTCCTATCGAGGAGAGCGGGCCCACCAAATCACCGTCGACAACGGGGTGAGGGGCGAGGTTGAGGCTGGCGGACCACCGCTGGGGACCATCGTCACGGTGGAGAACCTCTTTGCCGAACTGCCGGCTCGTCGCCAATTCCTCAAGCGTCCCGCCACCGAGGCCACCATGGCCCGCCAGCTCCTCATCCAAAAGGCCCTCGCCTTCCCCTCCATCTCCTTCCGCTTCATCCAGGACGGGAAGTTGCGTCTCCACCTCGAGCCTAATTGTGCCCGGGGACGTGTCATCGATGTCCTCGCCCTCAACCAACCGATCGTCGAAGGCGAAATGGTCGAGCTCAGCGACACCAACGACCGCTTCTCCCTCTATGCCGTCGCTTCAAAGCCATCGCTCTTCCGCAG